>Ga0163108_10001706_pt1 | contig 16017 bp, 16 predicted proteins | sample Fk1155metaG_FD_109644 | JGI IMG/M metagenome (GOLD analysis project Ga0163108, IMG submission 109644) | Marine microbial communities from the Central Pacific Ocean - Fk160115 155m metaG | ecosystem: Environmental > Aquatic > Marine > Oceanic > Photic zone | place: The Central Pacific Ocean...
ATTGAATAATAGGCCTGGTGGAGGAAAAGGAAATGCGGTAAGAAATGTTAGCAGCCAATTTTCAATTGGGTATTTAATAAATTTTAAAAAGAATGAAGAAATTAAAAAGAAACAGTAGAGAAGGTATTATAGCAGGGGTATGTGAGGGAATTGGTGAATATTTTGTGATAGATCCTATTATAATAAGACTTTTATTTGTTGCATTAGCTTTAGCTGGCGGTGGAATTTTATCTTATATTATTGCTTGGGTATTTATTCCAAATAAAAGCTATTAAGGCTTTTCAATTAAAAGATAAACCATACCCAGAGTTCCATCATAATAATTGCCAATTCTAATGTTTTCGTTAGGACTGTGTTGATTATTATCTCTATTCACACTTGGAAACGTAATTGCGGGAACTTTTAAAATAGTTACAAATGGAGATATTGGAATTGATCCTCCTGATGTTCTAATTTTTATTGGGTTTTTATTAAAGGCTTTTTCTAGAGCATTTGATGCCCAAGTACCTATTTCGGAATTTACTTCAGTTCGAAATGCTAAATAACTAATCCTAGATTTGAATTGAATGATATTACTTTTAGTTATTCTTTCTTCTTCAGTCGGTTCTCTATTTTCAATTATGTAAGCTCCTTCATTGATTATATGGTTTTTTATTAGTTTAATAAGTCTTTCTGGATTACTTTCTTTTACTAATCTAACATCAATTTCAGCAATTGCAGTACTTGGAACAATAGTTCTTGCTTCTTTTCCTACCCATCCAGATTGTAATCCTCTAACATTTAAAGAAGGAAACTGTATAGATTCTTGATATGATGATCCAACTTTATCAATATTTGCAATACCTATATTTTTCATTATTGTTTTTTCATCATCTGGGACTTCATTTAATATTTTTTTTGTTTCTTCATCAAGATTGATTCCATCATAGAACCCTGGGATTATTACTCTTCCTGAATAATCTTTCATAGATGAAATTATTTTTGATAAAAAAATTGCTGGGTTTGGAGCATAATTACCATAATGTCCACTATGTTGTGGGACTTTTGGTCCATATGCTTTTAAAGTAATACTACTTATTCCTCTAGCCCCAAACGAAAGAGTTGGTTCATTCGTAACATGAGAAGGTCCGTCGATGATTAATAGATAGTCTGATTTTAATTCATTTTTAAATTTTTTTACAGCATTTTCAACAGTAGGGGAACCCATTTCTTCTTGAAAATCTATAATTAATTTGAGATTTATTTTTGGTTTCAGATTGAGTTTTTCAATTATTTTTAATGCATTTACTAGCATCATAGGAGGACCTTTATCGTCGCTTGCTGATCTTGCAAAGATTCTCCAATTTTTATCAGGCTTATTAATTAAATCCCAATCAATTTCTTCCCATTCATTGTTATTATTTTTTTTTTTAAGAACGGGTATATAAGGACTTTCTTGATTCCATTTTGATGGATCAACGGGTTGTCCATCCATATGAAAATAAATAAGTAGTGTTTTATTGTCTTTTTGATTTGTTGTTTTTTTTTCTGCAAGAAGCAGAGGATGAACAGGTATATTAGAAATACTACTCTCTGCATTTAATTTTTTGATAGTGAAGCCTAATTTTTCAAAAGTTTTTATAGACCATTCTATATTTTTTTTAATACCTTCAGAATCATAACCGTCATTTGGTAGACTAAGTAAATTATAAAATTCGTTCCAAGAATTATTAACTACTTCATTGGTTACTTCTTTAATTTTATTACTATTTTGACTAAATAAGAGATGAAAGTTAACTAATGGTAAAAGAATTAATATAAATAGTTTTGATTTCATTTTTCGTTTAATATAAGTTAAAATAATTTAATTCATTCCTCTCTTTTTTTTAGGAAAATTTTAGAAAAATCTTCTTCATTTTTTATAGTTAGAAGTAAGACTTTATCATTTGCTGCAAATTCATAAATAAAACTAGATCTGATTTCATATTTATTCACTTTTAATATCAGTTTTCCTTCTTTTATCATAAATTTTCTTTTAGTGACTTTATTATTATTTAGTTTTCCTTCATAGATAGTAACGGTTTCGTTTCTATCAAATTCATATCTACTTTTATATTCTGAAATATTTATATTACAAATAAAATCCCCATTTTCATTTCTTGGACAGAATTTTTCAGCATCCCAAATTCCATAAAACTTTGATTCTTGAAATTCAATATTTATCTTAAATAAGAAAAAAATTATCAAAAGTTTATTCATCAATATTGTCATTTATCCTTTTATCTCTTTTATAAATTTTTTTTGACGGTTTGATTTTTGTAAGATTTTTTCTTCTAGCTATTTGAGCAAGTCTTCTTTTTTCTTTATTTGTATTTCGCTTTTTCAAAAATTTAATTTTTCTTTTATATATGATTTTTTCAATAATTTATTTCCCTCATAATTTTCAATTACTAATGTATCACCAACAAAAAAATAATTCAATTCAATTGTGCTCCCATTTTCATAAGAGATATTGATGTTTTTCTTTGTTATTATATACTTAGATTTATTTGATTCAACATCTTGATAATCAATTATACTACCATCGGATTTAAATTCGATAACCTTATCTCCAATATCATAAGTTGTTTTATTATTATTTTCTTCACTTGAGTTATTAGAATAATATTCTTTAGAAATTATAAGATTCCAAACTCCATACAATTTTTTATCGTAATTTTGAAACGAATAAAATTTTAAAGAGAGAATTAAAAATGTGGTCAATAGATAATTCATATTTTTAAAATTAACTAATTCAAATTTTTTTTACTAAACGATAAAATAATAATTATGAACAAATTTATAACTTTTCAAAATCTAACGTTTATTGGCTTAATTGTGTTAGCTTATCAAAACTTTGAAATAAGAAATAAACTAAATGATCTTTCATCTAAGATTGAGTATAGTCAGTTTGAGTTGGATGAGATTAAAAAAGAGTCAGCGGAAGCAGCTAAATATGCTAGATCTGCTAATAATATGACTTTTCAACTACAATCTTTAATAAATGAAAAATAAATTTATATTATTTTTCTTTCTATTAAATTTCGAAACATATTCTCAAAAGATTTTTTCAGTTGATTATGCTTCTCAATCAGATATAAAAGTATTTGTAGTAAGTTATGAATCTCAATCAGATTTAAAGGTATTCAAAGTAGATTATCAATCTCAAGCTAAGGGTAATAACGGTTTGTGGCATTTTGTTAATTATAGGTCTCAATCTGATAAAAATATTTATTTTGTTGATTATTCCTCACAAAGTGATTTAAAAATCTTTTTTGTAAAATATAAGTCTCAAGCTGGTTGGAGAAAAAAAGAAAAAATGCATTTGATGCATTAATTATTTAATTTCGTTTAGAGCATATATTTTTGCTTGATTATAGTTTTTCTTTATGTCATTTAGTAATCTAGTATATTGATATCCCCATTGTTTTGCTCTTGATAATAGACCAAAAAATTCGTTTGAATAATAAAATTTTTGATTAAAATCATAATTTTCAACTGTGTTTTTACCATAGATATATCCTTCAAGATTATTATTTTTAAAGTCAATTCTAAAGTTTTTAAAAATTTTATTTTCAAATTCAATTGTGAATAAATCAATTTGATTTGAAATCGCTTTATTTCTACTATTTTGATGGTTATAAATTTTAAGTAGTAGAGATTTTAATTCTTTTTTTTCTATAAGTTCAAAAGTTCCTGTTGAGATTAGTTGATTAAATATTCCTTCTTGTGGGAAAAATGAGAACCCTACTTTCGCGCTAATAAGTTTTGAAACAATATCCTTTTGTTTAAGAATATTATTTTTTGAATTAACATCACTTTGTATCTCATTAAACAATTCAATAGCATTATTTGTAGATTCTTGAATATTTAATAATTGAATTAGATCTTCATCAATTGTGTTTATTAAATCCTTAATTAACTTATTCTTTTCTTCATTTTTACTTATTTCTTCTCTTTGATTTTCAACATAAAAAGATAAAATAACACTAAACAAAATTACTATGGATTCTAATCCGTAATTTTGCAATTTGTTAATATCTATTTTCATATCTCCCAGTTTTTTAGCTTATGATTTGTTGGAGCTGATTTTTTTAATCGTTCTCTTATTTTGGGTAAATACATTGTATTGTATCTAAGTCTTGAAATATGGTTAGGGTTTCCATGATCTCCATTCCAACAATGTTCAGCTAGGTTACCATAATCAACTTCACCTTCATAATAAGGCCTCTTTGTTGATTCAAGAAACTTTTCTGTAAGAACTACCGCGTTATTTAAGTAGTAATTATCCATGTCACCACAATAGATGTGTAATTTTCCTTTTAAGTCATTTCCAATTTTTGTCCAATCTCTTTTCAGGATATAACTTAAATCATAATTTTCCTTCCAATATTTAGCTACTTCTTTGTTAATTACTCCTGTTTTTTTATCCCAAATTGGTTCTGGGTAACCTTCTTTACTAGCTGGTGAATATACTGCTTGCCAGATATCCCATTGATCTCCGGATCTACCTTTAGAACCTAAGACCATTTCTCTATAGTTCATATCTCGAAGATGAGATTTTATAATTCCTTTTCCATCTCTCATACCAGCTCTTAGTGTTTTTTTGTAATAACTTTCGTGAAAATATGCATTTTCATCTTCATAAATATTCACTACAGTAAATGCACGAAAATCGATTGGATCAGGACAAGCTGCAAAACAACCATTATATTCTTTAGGATAAAAAACTTGAACAGCTAATGCTTCCCATCCACCAGTAGATCCACCATAGAGAAATCTTCCCCATCCTTCTCCAATTCCATTAAATAATTTTTCTATATAAGGAATTAATTCATAAGTAATGGCATCACCATATGGGCCTAAATTTTCGGAATTAACAGCATAAGAATCGTCATAATAAGGATTTTGATGTTGAATTTCAATAGCTATAAATCTAGGGAAATCATCACTAATCCAATTTTTATAAAGATCATTTGCTTCTTTTTCTTGAATGTATTTATATCCTGTAATTCCAAAGCGTGTATTATATATTGTATCTTCTTTTGGAGCAGTTGGTTTTTTAGTTCTAAACCCACCAAATGTGTATGGAAAATGACCGTGAAAAATCATTAATGGATATCTTGTGCTAGATTCTTTATCAAAATCATGAGGTATAAGAACATTTGCTTGTAAGTACATATCTCTTCCCCAAAATTCAGTGAGCATTTCACTTTTTATTTTTACATGCTTTATATATTTCGAGTCTTTAGCAGGTTCAATAGGAGGTATTTCATTTTCAAGAGATATTTTTATATTTCCCGATTTATTAATCCTCACTTTTTTGGGTGTACTATATAAGTTTTTTGGACTTACATTCCATTTTTGTCCTTCCCCTTGATCCATAGGTAATTTTACAGTATATCCTGTTGATAAATTGAAAGTTTCATATTTATGAAAAAGCGCTTGAATGTAATAATCACCTTCTTGAAGATCTTTTATGGAATTAATTGGATATCCTATAGCTTCTGAATCAATTATTATTTTTTCTCCGCTATTCCATGATTCAACATCAATCCCAAACATTATTTGAGTATTATGGCTATCATTTATTTGAAATCTTGGCTCAGAATTATTGTTATTGCTAATCATTACTAAAAGTCTTCCATCATATCCATTTTTTTGAAATTTCTCAGGATAAACTATTTCGAATTTTGTATTATTATATACAGGAATAGTATATTGATTATATATAAAAAGTATTAATAAAGTAAGAAATACTCCTTTAATAAAAGAAAACTGCATAGCTTGATAGGGATTGAACCCATAAAATTTCATTTTTTTATATACAAATCTTTTGTACCAATTCATATTTACACTTTTAAGTTTAAAGATATAAAATAATTTCTTGGAAGACCTGGATAATAATATCTAGGTATATTTCCATTAAATCCTTGGGCGTTTATAAGTATCATAGATGCATATTTTTCGTTTAGTAAATTTTTAATTCCTGTAGTAATCCTCATATCAATTTTATTGATTTGAAACAGTTTACTTATTTTTAGATTTATTAGGGTATAAGGATCAGAAAATTTTTCATTGCTATCATTCATAGGAATTTTTCCTGTGTTTTGAAAATCAATTATAGTTTTAAAATTGTTCATATTAATAATCAATATGTTTGAAATTTTATAGGATGGAACACCAGTTACAGTTTTACCAGAGTAGTCAGTGTCTTTATTTATAAACTCTATAAATTCATACCAAGTTTTAGAGAAATAAATTTCAGACTTTATATTATTTTGTTTTTTAACAGAACTCCATAATTTAGAATTAATTGTAATTTCAATTCCAGGATGAGATGTTTTGCCTGCATTTACACCAACGAAGGTATCTTCAGCTGTTCTCTGGGCTACAAGGAGATTTTTTATTTTCATGAGATATAAGCTTATATCATAGGATATCTTATTTTTAATTAGATTTCCTCTACTTCCCAATTCAAAATTCCATCCTGTTTCTGGTTTTATTTTTGGATTTACAAATCCTTTTTCATCAAGTGTTTCATCAATATTGGGTGGTGAATATCCGTGACTAATTGTAAAAAAAACATTTTGATCAAATAAAATTTTATTTATTGCAATTTTGGGAGATATTATATTATTATAATTATACTTTTTAAAAGTTTGAGTATCAGGGTTATCATTATCTATAGTAATCCAGTTATATTTTATATAGTTTGAACTTATTCCTAAATTAATATTTGTTGTAGTATTTAAAAGAATCTCATATTTACTAAATATTAATAAATTATTCCTTTTTTCGTTTTGATCGGCTAACTGTCTTTCTGTATCGCTATCGTAATTTTTAAATGTTTTCCATAAATAATTTTCACGATAGAATTCTAATCCAAAATTAATTTTATGACTATTTCTCTTTATTGTATTAACTATTCTTGTACCATACCCATTACTATTTTCAGTTAAATAATTAAAAGGTCTTTTTTCATCAGAATTATAATTATTATAAAAAACATTTGCATTTAAATTATAATTATTCAAATTATAATTGAAGGAAATTGCTACTAATTCTTTATTGTATTTTTCATTTCCATTAATATTTCCCCAACTTTCAGCTGCTTTGAACGGAGAAGAGGAAAAATCATCAATGTTTAATGAAGAAGGAATTTCAGCTCTGAGATTTATATAGTTATAAATAAGATCTAATTTTATATATTGATTAATGTTATATCCAAGATATCCAAAAGCATTATATCTTAGATAATTATTATTTTCTCTATACCCATTGCTTGAAAGATTTTGAAAATTTATTTGACCTTCAATTTTGTTAAATTTTTTATAAATATTTATTTTATTTTTTATTGTTTCATATGATCCATAGTATGATGAATAAGAAAGATTATGATCTTTTGATTTATCCAAATTAAATAAGATAGCTCCCCCAAGTCCTGATCCATATATATTAGAATTAGGACCTTTCATAATTTCTATTTGATCAAATAAGTCTATTCCTAAATCTTCAATTGAAGTTTCTCCAACTCCATTACTAAGCGGAATATTATTAAGGTATGATTTTATTTTATTTGTAGAGTAAGGGGATCGGGAACCCATTCCTCTTATAGTAATTCTATTTGTATTTAATGCTCCACTATGCATATAAACTCCTGGTATTTCATTTAGTCCAGATTCTATAGATAAATCTGAAGATTTTTTTGATTCTATATTTTGAATTAGAGAAATAGAAGATGATGCATATTTTAATTTTTTCTTATTTATTTCTGATTTTACAATAATCTCTTCTAATAATAAACCCTTATTTGTTAGAAATATTTCTAAATTTTTCTCATTATTTATTTCAACATTTTTTTCATAATAAACTGGTGAGGAGAAAAATAATGTTGATGGAAAACTTTTTATTTTGATATTAAACTTTCCTTCTGAGTCTGAAAAATATTTTTCATTATTATAGTGAATTTGAACTCCTTCAATAGGAACTTCATATATATTTTCCTTTATAATACCTTGAATGTAAATTTGGGAAAAAGCTGAATAATAATTTATTACTAAAACTATAATGAAATATAATTTTTTCAATTTTAGTTTTATATTTAGTTTATAAAATACATTATAGTTAGCAATGCAAGTATTATTATAAGAAGAATCTTAAAAAATGATTTAAATATTAATAATAAGAATTTGTTTTCAGTCATATTAGCAAATGCTCCTAAAGAAAAGTATACCAACCATACTAGGAATAAGAATATAATAATTTTAAACCAACTAAATTCCATTTACATTTGTTTATATTTCAGTATAAAACTAATCAAGATATGAGATACTTTTTCTTTATATTAATTATATTTTTTTCAAGCTGTAATTCTAATAAATTTACTGAAGATAAATCTGTATTTACTGGAGATTGGAAAAGAACCAATTTAACTAGAGATGGAGAAAATGTTGATATTACTTTGGATAGTTATATATCTTTTAGATCTGATAATCTAATGTTTTATTTTAATAGGCTTGTCACATTTGATTATCATTCTAATTATGATAGTTTATTTCTTTTATCAACGGAGGAAGAAGATAGTGGTGCTTATGTAAGACGGTTTAAAGTTGATTTTATTGATGTTGATCAAATTTCTTTAACTTTTAAAAGAAAAATGATTAAAGACACCGTTACTTTGGACGAATTTTGGATGATCTATAAAGCTACATATGAAAAAATGAATTAAGTCATGAGAACATTATATTTCCTTTTCTTTTTTGTTTTGTTTTCTTGTAATAATAATGTTCCTTTTAAAGAGTTAAAACATGATGAAAATTTCACTTATCATGAAGATAAAAAGTTTACTGGAATTGCTTATGAAAAAGATCAGGAAGACAATATTAGAGTTGAAAAACATTATGAAGTTGGTAAAAATTATTTGACAAAACTATATGATTCTAAAAAGAGACTACAGAGCGAATGGACTTACAACAATAAAGAAGTAAAAGTTATCAGATATTTTAGAAATGGATCTATAGAATCTCAAGAAGATTTTGATAATAATTATAATAGAAACGGCAGATCTATTTCATATTATAGAAGTGGAAATATAAAAAGTGAGTGGAATTTTAAGAATGGATTAAAAAATGGGATTCAAAAGAATTATTACCCTAACGGTTCTTTATCAGATGAAAGAGAGATGAAACAAGGAGTAGATGATGGTTTTTGGAGAATCTATGATAGAAATGGACAACTAGAAAAAGAATTATTTTTTAAAAAAGGAATTAGGATTGATATTTAATCTTCAGTAATAGTTAATATATTATCTTCAACTTTAGTTGTATAAGATTTTAAATCTTGTCCAGCTGGACCAGATATAAAACTTCCATCATTTTTGAATATAGAGTCATGACACGTACAAGTAAAATTATTGTTAGTATATGTCCAACTAGTTCTGCATTGAGCATGAGGACAAATACTTGTAAATGCCCTGATAATGTCAGATCCAACATTTACTATAAGTAAAGCTCCATCATCAAACCTCTTCCATCCACCATCACTTTTTAATATTTTAAAATTATCATGATTTAGGTCTATTTTGATGGTAGTTCCAGCAATGTTAAACCCATTTTCCCATTCTGAAGTCTTATCATTAGAATCAGGAGTTATTTCTTCTTCTTTTTCATAACAACTTGTAAAAAAGGACGCTCCTAAACTCGCAAAAAGAGCGGAGGAACCGGCAGTTTTCAGAAATTTTCTTCTATCCCTAGACATGAACAAAATTACAGAAAATTTTTAAAAAACATTAAATCGATAGTAGGTATTGGAATTTTATAAAAAATTGAGAATTATCTACAAGATAATTTTTATTACTCTTAGTCAAATTTTGATTTCCACCTATATAAAAAATTGTAAATGGATTTGGAGTCCATTCAAATAATGGTTGAATAAATAAATAATCATTAAAATTATTTAATTCTAGGACTAATCTTATCCCAAGTGATTTTGTGAATTGATATTTTGAATCTGCTCTATAAATATATCCTTTATAATAAAACTCATCTTTTTCTATGTACTTTAATCTAGAAAAATCAATAGAATTAGATATTGAAAAACTATTATTTATTTGTAGTCTTATTCTTGAAGAAAGATTTAGCTCTTTACCAATCTTTGGATTGTCTGAATTGAATGCTATATCTTTTCCAATTCCAATATTTGAGAATATGGATAAAACTTCGTTTGGGTTACTAGAAAAATTTATTCTACTAGTTCCATAATTTTTATATTCCTCCCCCAAATAATTAGTTGTAAAATCAAAGTCATATATATATGATATTTTTGTATTCCCTATTATATCAGCATTTAAAATAGCATCCAAACTCATGACATCTATATTGTTATTAAAATCATATAATATATCTTTTTTTATAGCATAAGATGTTCCTTTAAAAAAACCTTTGTCCCAATTTTTTTTATATGATTGGTAAAATGTAAGCCATTTTCTGTCATTTTTTACAGCAAAACCAACATCTGCTCTATATTCAGGATTTATATGTTTATAACCTAAATAGGTAGTCCAGTTTTCAGTACTTCTTAATAAACCTACTGATATTCCAGTGCCATTAAACTTTTCCCCATCAAGTTTAACACTTTTATTATTAAATGTATCTTCAGAATCTATCCAGTTTACATTTGGTTCTTCATTATAATTTTTTAATATATCGAATGAAATTCTAATGTTTTTAGATAATTGAAATAGACCATCCAACCCAAAAACATTTCCATATCCACCACCTTTATAATATCTACTTGTTGATAATAAACCAATCTTTGAACCACCTTTTAATAATCTTTGAAACCTTAAAACATTAACTAAACTTTTACCTCCTTCTCCAAAATATGATCTATCATTACCAGCTATTAAATATGGTGAATCATTATCAATGGAAGAAAGGAAAAATAATCTTGAGTTTTTACCTTGATTTAAAATTTTAAGAGCATATAATGGGTTATTTATCGATCTAGAGTAGAATGGTTGTAAATCATCAGAGTTTATATTAAGAATATCAGTTCCTTTATTAAAGAAAGGTCTTTTTTCTGGGTAGCTTAATGAATAAGCTGAATTAGCATCAATTTTCGTTACATCAGACTCAACTTGAGAAAAATCTGGATTAATAGTTAATTCTACAGATAAGTTTTTTGAAAGTTCAGTAATTACTCCTATACCAAGATTGGTTTTTAATTTACCATATTCAACTTGCCTTGAGCTTTGGTCATAGTTACCATTTATATTACTAGAAATATATGGTAATAAATTAATTTTTTTCTCAATAACAATATCATTAAAAACTATTTCATCATATAATTTACATGTTTCACAATTGTTATCTCTATCATCTTTACTTGACTGAATAAAATAGTCTTTATATTTTCTCCAAAAGCCAAATTTCCATTTTTGAGTTTTTCCATTAGGGAATGGTATTGAAGAAAATGGAATTTTCATTTCAACAAAATACTTGTTTCCACTAATTGTTCCCACGGATTCATATTCTAAATCATAAGAAATTTGATATCGTTTTTCTTCTTCCACTTCATTTAAAACTCTAACATCTACTTGAGAACCATATGCATTGGAAGCAATAAATATATTATTTCTTCCATCTCCATATGTATCAATATTAAATCCAATCACATCATCATTAAAGATCCCAAAGTCATCTCTTTTTCTAACAGAAGCCCTAATAATTTCCTTTGCTTCTGCGTTAAATGCTAAATAGATATATTTTTCTGAGTAATATACATAACCAAAAGTTTTTACAATTGGCTCAATATTGTATCCTGGTTCAGTTTCATAATCAAAATCAATTTTTATAGCATCTTTCCATTCATTATCATTTATAATTCCATCTAGAACTATTTTATTATCAGAAATTTTAGCAGGAACATATACATCTTGACTAATCAGATTGCTTGTTATAAAAACCAGAAAAAAAGAAAAGAAAATATTTTTCATTTTTTATTGCGAAGATAAAATATGGGAATTTAATTATTGTCTTTTTCATTTATTTTTTTTTATATTAAAAATTAAATTTGTATTAATGCCTACTTATTATATAACAACATTAAATATTGCCATTCCAACATTTGTAATTCTTATTTTGTCAGAAATATTTTATGCTAAAACTCTTGATAAGACTTACGTTATCAGGAGCATGGATACTCTTTCTAGTTTGTGTTCTGGTTTGACTAATGTAATTAGGGATGTGCTTGGTTTAACAATCATCATTTTATCATATGGTTTTATGGTAGATAATTTTTCTTTATTTAATATTAAAACCACATGGTTAACTTATGTAATAGCCTTTATAGGAATAGATTTTGCAGGGTATTGGGTTCATAGAATAAATCATAGTATAAATTATTTTTGGAATCATCATATTATTCATCATAGTAGTGAAGAATTTAATTTAGCTTGTGCTTTAAGACAATCCATTTCAAACTTTTTCTCTTTAACTTTTATTTTTCTAATTCCAACTGCGATTCTTGGAGTCCCTGCAGAGGTAATAACCCTACTTGCTCCACTTCATTTATTTGCTCAATATTGGTATCATACTAGACTTATTGGTAAACTAGGGTTTTTAGAACACATAATTGTTACACCTTCGCATCACAGAGTACATCATGCAATTAATGAAGAATATTTGGATAAGAATCTTTCTCAAATATTTATTTTTTGGGATAAATTATTTGGAACTTTTCAGGAAGAGTTAGATGATATTCCTCCAGTATATGGTGTTAAAAGACCAGTAAGATCTTGGAATCCAATCTTTATAAACTTTACACATTTATTTCTTTTAATGAAAGATGCTTGGAGAACAAATAACTGGTTAGATAAATTTAGAATATGGTTTATGCCTACTGGATGGAGACCAGGAGATGTAGAAAAAAAATTCCCTGTATCTGTAATAGATGCTTCTAACGATTATGAAAAATATTATCCTAACTTATCGATCAAATTACAAACTTGGTCATGGACACAATATATCATAGTCTCTTTTTTTATGATGTATTTTATAAATCACCTTCATCTTATTAGTTTTATGGAAGGTATTCTTTACTCACTTTTTTTGTTTGTTTTCATTTATAGTTTAACTAGTCTTATGGACCAAGATAATTATGCTTGGGTTTTTGAAATAATAAAATCTACAATTGGTTTTCTGATAATTATTTTATTTGGAGATTGGTTTCTTATAAGTAATTATTTTAGTTATGCAACTATGTTAATTCAACTTTATTTTATAATATCATCCCTAGTTGTATTTTATTTTTCTTTTTATGAAAAGAAAAAATTAAGTTTTGTTGATAATTAAATTATTTCTCATTCATAAAGGGGTATCTGTAGTTAGTTGGACTGTCAAATAGTTCTTTAATTGTTCTTGGTGATACCCATCTTACAAGATTTAGATAGGATCCTGCTTTGTCATTTGTCCCAGATGCTCTACTTCCTCCAAATGGTTGCTGTCCCACAACAGCTCCAGTGGGTTTATCATTAATATAAAAGTTTCCGGCAGCATGTTCTAATTTTTTATTCGCAAGCTCAATTGCATCTTTATCTTTAGAAAAAACTGCTCCAGTAAGAGCATATGGTGAAGTATTGTTTACTAAATCAAGTGTCTCTTCATATTTTTTACTATCATAAATGTAAATAGTTACTATAGGCCCAAAAATCTCCTCACACATCAGCTTACTTTTTGGGTTTGAAGATAAAAAAATTGTAGGTTCTATAAAGTATCCTTTAGATTTATCATAATTTCCTCCAATTAAAAGTTCATGCTCAGAATTATTTTTTGCAAAATCAATATATGATGAGATATTATCAAATGCTTTTTCATCAATCACTGCATTTATAAAATTTGAAAAATTCTCAGGATCTCCCATCTTTATTGTTGGTATTTCTTTTAGTAAATCTTTTTTAATATTTTCCCATAAATTATTAGGTAAATAAACTCTAGATGGAGCACTACATTTTTGTCCTTGGAATTCAAATCCTCCTCTTATTATTGCTGTTGAAACAGCTAAGGGGTCAGCAGATTTGTGAGAAATAATAAAGTCTTTTCCTCCTGTTTCTCCAACAATTCGTGGATATGATTTATAATTACTAATATTATCACCTATTAGTTTCCAAAAATTTTGAAATACTCTAGTGCTTCCGGTAAAATGTATGCCACCAAAATCTGGATGTTTAAATATTATATTTCCAGCTGTTCTACCATCTGTATGAATTAAATTAATTACACCATCAGGTAGTCCTGCTTCTTTGAAAATCTTCATGATTACATCAGCAGAATAAATTTGAGTTCGCGATGCTTTCCAAACAACAGTGTTGCCCATAAGAGCAACACTAGAACATAGATTTCCAGCTATTGAAGTAAAATTAAATGGACTAAGGGCAAATATGAAACCTTCTAACGGTCTGTAGGATAGGGAATTCTTCATTCCTTCAGGGGATATAGGTTGTTCATTATTAATTTTTTTCATATAAAAAGGATTAAACCTAAGAAAATCTATTAATTCACATGCAGCATCAATTTCAGCTTGAAAAACATTTTTTGATTGACCAAGCATGGTTGTTGCATTTATTTCTGCTCTATATGGCCCAGCAATTAAATCAGCAGCTTTAAGAAAAATTTGAGCTCTTTTAGCAGGGCCCATATTGTTCCAATTCTCTTTCGCTTTCATTGCAGCTTTGATAGCATCTTTAACATGTAAATCATTCCCTCTATTATAATATCCAAGGATATGATGATGGTTATGAGGAGGAAAAATTCTTATTTTATCTTCTGTTCTTACCTCTTTACCTCCAATGTACATTGGAATATCAACTTCCTTTTTTTTTAATTCATTAAGAACATGCTTTAAATCTTTCCTTTCTTTTGATTCGGGTTTGTATTCAAGAATAGGTTCATTTATTGGTAATTCAATCTTAAGATTTTCCATGTTCATATATTTTATAAGTTTATTTAATAATTTATATCTAATTTATTTTTTGATAACTCTCTATTTGAATGCATAATGTCATACACTTCCACATCCTTTTCTAGTTGTTTGTCTTTTTCAAGAGATTTAAAAATTTGTTCTACTAAATCTAAAGCTTCTTCTTTGATGGAGTAAAAAACAAATTGATTAACATTTTTATTATTTAAAAGTCCCGCATTTTTCAGATAATTAATATGTCTTGATGTTTTAGTTTGAGTAAAATTGAGAATTACTTCTAAATCAGAGATACAAGCTTCTTTTTTATTAAACAAAATGTTCATAATTCTTATCCGTGAAATATCAGAAAAAGATTTAAAAACCTTACTTCCAAATTCTACGTTAAAATTTTTCAATCTCATGATAATTTACTTTAAGAATGAATCTATATATGGAAACAAAATAATAATTAAGTAATTTAGCCATGATTTAGAAATTTATAAACAATATTTTTTTTTTTTAATGCTGATGAAGAAGCTTTTTTATCTAGGATTGTTACTTATTATTTGTAACCATCATATATTTTCTCAAGGAAAAAAGAAAATTATACAAATGTCAGGTGTGGTAGTCGGAGCTGATAGTATATCTGGTGTAGGAGGGGTACATATTTATGTTCCAAAAGCTGGTAGAGGAACAACTTCAAATCCCTATGGGTATTTTACAATGCCTGTTTTAGAAGATGATAGTTTGATTGTTAGTGCGGTAGGTTATCAAAAACAAAACTTAATAGTTCCAGGTGACAAAGGGGAATCAATTTCTTTAATAATTGAATTAAAACCAGATACCACTATTCTTCCTGAATTAGAAATTTTTCCTTATCCTACTGAAGAGTTGTTTAAAAAGGCAGTTTTGGCATTAGAATTACCAAATAGAAGAGATTTGGAAAATTTGGATAAATCTCTTAACAAACAATTTTTAAGAGAGATGTATATGAATGAACCTATGAGTGCAAATATGAATTATAAGTATTTTATGGATCAA
>Ga0163108_10001707_pt1 | contig 16008 bp, 9 predicted proteins | sample Fk1155metaG_FD_109644 | JGI IMG/M metagenome (GOLD analysis project Ga0163108, IMG submission 109644) | Marine microbial communities from the Central Pacific Ocean - Fk160115 155m metaG | ecosystem: Environmental > Aquatic > Marine > Oceanic > Photic zone | place: The Central Pacific Ocean...
CATAATGAAACCAATATCCAGCGAATGATAGAAGCCGTCACCAATGAAAAGGGCATAATCTACGAAGGTTTCAAAGTATTACTAGAAAGCGATTACTCAAAAGGCGATTACAAAATGAGAGGCCCCTTCCCTGAATGGGGGCGAGCACCGAACATCCGTACCGGAGAAGCACAAAGTGATGCGAGAGCAGCTTACGAAAATGCACTAATGTGGGCCGTGACAGGAAAAAAAGATCACGCAAAAAAATCGATTCAAATCATAAATGCTTGGGCTGGATCTCTCAAAAAAGTCACGGGAATTGATGGAGTATTGGCCGCAGGAATACAAGGATTCAAATTTGTCAACGCCGCGGAAATTCTCCGCTATACAGATTCAGGATGGTCAGAAGAAGACGCCAAGCGCTGTGAAAAATGGTTCATGGATGCTTGGTATCCCACCATCGAACATTATGCCTACTTTGCTAACGGAAACTGGGAAACTGCTGCACTACAAACGAACATGGCAATCGCAATATATTGTAGCGACAGAAACTTATTCGAAAGCACTGTCAGATATGCTGTCAATGGCGCAGGAAACGGAAGCATTAATCACCTTATCGTTTATCCAACGGGCCAATGCCAAGAAACTACAAGAGCACAACACTATGCACAACTCGGCCTAGGACTCCTAGGAGGCGCCGCAGAAATCGCATGGAACCAAGGAGTTGACTTGTATGGATGGAATGACAACAGAATCCTCAAAGGGTTTGAATACACTGCAAAGTATGGACTCGGAGAGAATGTGCCCTATCAACATTATCTTGATCGCACAGGAAAGTACGGATTGGGCGGACAACACAAGAATTATACAAAAATATCAACCGTCAGTCGAGGCAACTTCTATCCTATATTTGAAAAAACATTTAATCATTACGCTAACAGAAGAAATATTGATGTCCCGTACTCTGCTAAAGTGGTAGAATTAAAAAGACCAGAGGGGCCTAGTCGTGACTACGTAGGTCTTGGCACATTAACTCATTGGAGGCCACCTTCTAAGACTTCAAAACCAATCAATGCTCCAGGGACGCCCGCGGGCCTAGTCGCTCAGAGCACAAAAGACGGCATCAAAGTCAGCTGGGTCAGATCAGTCGAACCTATAAGTTGCACAAATGCAAAAAAGTATACACTAAGCCGCAGAAATAGTTCTGAAAAAGAATTCGAAATTATCGGTTCGGAAATAACCAAACCTTATTTTCATGATAAATCCGCAAAAAATGGAACCCTTTATCATTATGTTGTGACTGCAACGAATGGTCAAGGTACCAGCAATAGGTCAGCAGAATTGGCAGCTTGCAGCAATCTGCCAGGGCCATGGCTAAGTAAAGACATTGGAAACGTTGGAATTAAAGGACACAGCAAATTTAACGGCTCTCGATTCACTCTAGAAGGTGAAGGAAATGACATTGGAGGAACTAGTGATGAATTTCACTTCGCATATGCCCCAATGTCTGGCGAAGGAACCATCACTGCCAGAATCGTTCGACCAATGAGCTCCCAATGGACTAAGCCTGGCATAATGATGCGCAAGACTCTTGACGCTGACTCTCCCCACGCCTCCGTACTTCTATTACCTCATTGGAAAGGCGCACTCGTTAGTAGACTATCCAAAGGACAGCCAACGCAAGTGTCTGGAATAACTGACCTCGGCGAGAACCATATCATCAAAAAGAACCGACTAAGCACACCTTATTGGGTAAGACTCATTCGATTCAGAAACACCTTCACAGGTTACTTGTCGAGTGACGGAAATAATTGGAAACAGATCAGCTCAATAGAAATACCAATGGGCAGCACATTCTATGTGGGACTACCGGCCTGCTCTCAACTAAACAATGTCACCACGACTGTGACCTATGACAGTGTCAGCATTCCTTCATGGAGAACTCCAAATAAGGAGAAAATTATTATGTCTAGACCAGAGCCTCGATGGCATAAAAAAGCATGGATTGAACGACATCAGAAATTCAATGAACGGGTCAAGCAAGGGAACGTCGATCTCATTATGATTGGAGATTCGATTACGCATTGGTGGGACACTGCGGGAAAAGAGGTATGGGACAAGTATTACAAAAAACGTAATGCGGTTAATCTGGCCATTAGCGGAGATCGTACAGAACATATCTTATGGAGGCTCGAAAATGGAAACATTAAAGGCATATCTCCGAAACTTGCCACGCTCATGATAGGCACAAATAACCACATGAGCAGTTCTCCCGAATTCACCGCCAATGATATTCGACTCATCGTAAAAAAACTTCGCTCAGAACTCCCTAAGACAAAGATCCTTGTTCTAGCCATATTTCCTCGGGGAGGAAATGATGATGACACCGCCAGGCAAAAAAACATGAAAGTCAATCAGCTCATCACTGATGTTGGAGACGGCGACATGATCCATTATCTAAATATAAATGAAACCTTTCTTAACAAACGAAGTCTTCGAAATGATCTGATCCCTGATGGATCTCACCCCAACGAAAAAGGTTATTCAGCTTGGGCTCAAGCCCTAGAACCCACAATTTCAAAACTAATGGGAGAGAATTAATATTTTGCTCATTAATATGATTATCAATGGTATATAATGAATGCTATTATTCTGAATAGCGTTAATCAGTGAGGATACTTAACTGAAGAAGAGTTTAAAAGTTAAGTTTCTTAGTCATATGAATAAATCTCATTTTGCAACCCTGTCACTCATCTCAATGGTAGGAGCATCTATCCTATTAGGATGGCTCATGCAAAGTAGCGCAAAACCAATCAAAGCATCGAATCTGAAAGCGAGCAGCCCTAAGCCTCCAGCCAAAATTGGATACCCTTCATTAATGAGCCCACACTCATCTCCGATTGCATTGCATCAGAACCGTTTATTCGTCGCAAATACCCCATCAGACACCGTTGACGTAATAAATACCAAGACCCGAAAAGTAGTTAGAAGGATAAGCGTTGGCGTAGATCCGGTAAGCATATCGGTAAGACCAGATGGAAAAGAAGTTTGGGTAGCAAATCACATTTCCGATTCTGTTAGCATTATTGATAATGATCGTACAAGCCCCACATTCTTAAGAGTCATTGCTACAGTTCAAGACTTTGGCCCAAATACATCCACTCGATTTGATGAACCTGTAGGGATCGCATTTGCAAACAATACAAAAGCTTACATTGCCCTTTCCTCTGAAAATAGAATCGCAATCATTGATGTCGCGACTCGTCAGATTAAAAAGCGTCTTGATATTACAGCTCAAGACCCACGCGCAATCACAGTCCGCGATGGTCGACTTTACGTAATTCCATTCGAATCAAATAACAAAACTCAACTCTCTGGAGGATACAAAATTGATGGTGAATTAGTGACCTTCAATGCCCATGAACATTCCATAGCCAATAATAACGTTTTGTCACTGGGACACGTAACTGACATCGTTAAACACCCTAGAGTTCCTGACAGAGATCTCTACGTTTTTGACACTAAAACTGACAAACTAATCAGAACTGTCGACACCCTCGGCACATTACTTTATGGACTCGCAGTAGATTCGAAAGGCAGTGTGTTCATAGCTCAAACCGACGCTCGCAATGAAATCAATGGTCGATCAGGGACAAAGAAGCACGGCCTAAAAGAATTAGAAAATCGCGCCTTTCTCAATCAAATTACAAAAGTACGCCTCAGTGGAGATGGATCAGAAAAACCAAGATTCATCAACCTCGAACCATTGCCTCCAAAGCACCCTGATCCAGGCCAAGCTCTAGCAACTCCATTCGCAATACAAATCAGTGACGACGATTCAACTCTGGTCGTAACTGCCGCGGGATCTGACAAGGTCTTTACCGTCGATACAAAGAGTGGAAACGTAATGGGTCGAGTCAAAGTTGGGTCAGCCCCAAGAGGAATTGCTCTTGAATCATCTTCAACAGGCAATCTCTCTCATGCATGGGTCCTCAATGCCGTAGCCAACTCAGTCTCACTCGTTGACGTGTCTGATCCTCACAATCTTTTAGTCAAAGCAAAAATCACTCTAGAGGATCCGACTCATCCAGCATTCAAAAGAGGTCGAATTGCTTTCAACAAAGCCTCTGCCTCAACAACAGAAACTTTTTCTTGTGCGAGTTGTCACCCGGATGGTCATACCGATCAACTCCTATGGGTTTTAAAAACTCCAATCGTTACTGGAGGGAATCAGATAATGCCACGCTCGACGATGCCTCTTCGCGGACTAAGAGACACGGCCCCTTTCCACTGGGATGGAATCCCAGGAGATCCTTATGGCGGAAATAATAGCGCTCATATTCGTAGCCGCGTAAAACCCAACAGTAAAATTAACGAACCAGAAAGCACGACTCGGCACGTAGTAGATGGCAGCCTCGCTTCGACCATGAAAATGGTAGGGAACGACAAAAAGAACGATGAAGGCAAGGATGGACTATTGAGCAAGACAGAAAGGGACGACATGGCAAAGTTCCTCCTTAATATCACATATCCCCCAGCCCAGAGAAGGGCCTACACTAATGTGCTTTCCGAACAAGCAGAAGAAGGCTTTGAGCTTTTCCACATCAAAGGCGATGTCGGAGGAACTCCAGGCGGAAATCTTTGCGGCAATTGTCACCGGATGCCTTTCTGGGTAAGTACAAATACTCCTGGAACAGGGATGGACGCTCCTACTTGGCGTGGTGCTTATGACCGTTTTTTGATCTTACCTCAAGGCCGCCTTAACATCATCGACTTTGATTTCTATCGACGCGTTGCAGAAAGAGGAATCCCAGAACGAAACGTTTGGCAATTTTCATGGGGCGGACGTCGCGCATTTGATCCTGTCTGGAACATGGTCCTCGAAGGAAGCACTGGGTTTTCTGGTTCTTTTGCACGCCAAGTCACACTCAATAAAGACACAGCAAACAATCAATTAACTTCAAATTTACTTAACGCGTTAGAACATTCTTCAAATGATGGAGGAATTGTTCTTCAAGTAGATGCAGTATTCCTTAATGGAAAACAGCCAATTACCACAGAATTACAATACGATGGAACATTTGGTGGCGGCACTTATGTAGAAATCCAAGGCGAACGAAGGTCTATTACTCGTGAAAAATTAATTTCACTCGCATCCAACGGTCAATTCATCGGAACCTTTACGGGCAGACACGGTGAAAACGCCGATTATGACCACCCTCAACCTGCGATCTGGACCCTTGGGCCAATCCATTCGCAAAGGGGCCGGCAGAATTTTCCTATTCTTTATAATGAAAAGAAAAGCATGACCGTGAGCGGTCGACACATTAGGAAAGGAGCAAGCTTAATTGTAGACGGTAAGAAAGTGCATGGATCCATTAGGACCGAAGAAAACGAAACCCTCATCATTGATCTAGTTAATTTGCCAGATCCCGGCATTCACTTCTTACAAATACAAAACCCGGGCGGATTGTTCAGTAACGATTTCATTTTCCATGTCGCTGGGGACCAAAACAAGGCGAATGAATTGCAAAACTCCATTAATCCGAATCGCTTAGGCTCAGCGCTTGCAGATGCAATCAAAAGAGGAGACCTTAAACAAACAAAGAAGCTCATTGCAGATGGGGTCGCCCTTAACGCAAGAAGAAATGATGGTAGCACCCCGCTCAGCACTGCCAGTTTTAATGGAAGATTGGAGATTGCTAAATACTTAATTCAGAAAGGTGCCCGCATCACACAAACTAACAGGGACGGAAATACTCCACTTCATGTTGCGGCATTCATGTGCCAAACAGAAATAACTAAATTGTTCCTAGAAAAAGGAGCTCCGGTAAGGAGAAAAAATAATCGTGGGGAATCTGCAATTGACGTCGTTTCATCGCCTTGGAACGAAGGCCTAGAAACATTCTATAGATCACTCATCAATAGTTCAGAAGTTGACATTACTATCGAACAGATCAAAGCACTGCGGCCTCAGGTCCTAAAATTACTTAGGACTAAAGAAACCAAATCAAATCTCCAGGCCAAGGCAATCGAACGAAGATAAAGGCTCCAAAGTATTCTTCATTGAATACTATTTTTCCCTACTGACAGCCCCAATCAATTAGTAACAATACTCTTGCAAGCACGAGCCGTCTCATTTCACTATAATATTAATCAATGAAAAACTTACTAACCGCTATTCTCGTCTTCTGCTTTGCTTTCTCCTCTGCATTCGCTGATGACAAAAGACCCTTGCCTAAAGTAAAGCACATGATTGATACCCACATTCATCTTTACGATACTGGGAGAGAAAAGGGAGTGCCCTGGCCGCCCAAAGAAGACAAGGTACTCTATAAGCCACACTTGCCTGCCGAATTTAAAAAAGTGTCTGAACCCACGGGGCTAACTGGCGTCGTGGTTGTGGAAGCGAGTCACAGACTAGAGGATAACCAATGGGTTCTGGATCTCGTAAAAGACGATAAATACTTCGTCGCCCTAGTGGGAAACATTGATCCATATAGAAAAGATTTTACTAAACAGTTAAAGAAATTAAAAAAAGATCCGAGATTAGTTGGTGTTCGCGCGAGGAATGGAGGCTATCAAAAACAAATAAATTACACCGACAGAAAAGTGATTAAAAGTTTTCAAGTACTCGCAAAACATAACTTGAGCCTTGATATACTTGCAAATGGCGGCGGAGTCGAAGTCGTAAAGAAAATTGACAAGTTGGCTCAGACCGTTCCTAAATTAAGAATCATCGTAGATCATGTCCTCGGATATGATTTTGATGGAAAATCGGTAAATTCAGAATGGGTCAAAGCTGTAGAAAAGCTTAGTAATAATAAGAACGTATGGTGCAAAATATCAGGCCTCTATCAGCGCAGCATCGCACAACCCGCCCCTCATGAAATCGATCATTACCGTGACGTCCTTGATGTACTATGGAAGAACCTTGGAAAGGACAGATTAATCTTTGGCAGCAACTGGCCCTGCACAAAAAATAGTGGCGACTATGAGAGCTTCGTGAAGCTCGTTAATGAATATTTTTCTGCTAAAGGACAAGAGGCCAGTGAATTATATTTTTGGAAGAATGCGGCCGAATCTTATCAATTAAAACTGAAATGAAACCGAAGAATATCTCTAATTTATCACCGCTCGAACGAAGATAAAAATGACTTGTTCGCATTGCATTTATGCTGAGAATCCACTAAAAATAAGACATGCAAATAAAAGAGACCATAACTTTGATAATTGCCTCTTTCTTTATGCTCGCACCCGCATTAGCTGAAGACAAGAAGCAAAGTGAGTCCAAAAATCAACAGCCATCTCTGACTTATTACTACTTCGATGGATGAGTACTTTGCTCGAAGATAACAGTCATCGTGAATGACGAAAAAAAGAAGCACGGATCAAAGATAAAAATCAACACCATCAAAGTTGGCGAAGGCAATAGTTCTGATGAACTTAAAAAAGCCAAGATCGCGTCACACGGAATCATAGCAAAAAATAACAAAGGGAAAATATTGACCACCGTCGAAGGACACAATTACGGGAAAGAAAAAGTAAAAGAAGTCATTAGCTTGATACTAAATAAAAAGAAATAGTATCCTCTAATCAGATTAGCCTAAAAGATTCAACCTGATTTAATTTATGATGTTTCTGATCAATCAGAAACCACAACTGAATTGGCAACTGATTGACTGAGATTGCCATTCACATCCATAAGATTTATAATATAGACAAGGGGTTGACCCCCAACTAAGGGCCTAGGACATTCGAGTGAAATTTCCTCCGAGTAATTCTCAACTCCATCAAGATCTTTATCAGCTACCATCGCATCAATCTGACCACCTCCCCTTTGCATGATAACAAAAGGCCCCAAACCTTTATTATCACTCATATTAATACTAAATTTGATCTTTCGTTCCCCGGCCTTAGCAGGACCTGACAACTTAAAGTCCTGAATCTTCGGAGGTTTAGTGTCACTATTTTCAAAAGATTCATTAAAAAAACGAGAAGCGGCAGCCATCCTGGCATGAGCCAGAGAGAAGCGAACGGGCCTGTCCCTGGCCTCTGGAAAGGCATACATTTGCCCAAGCTTATCATAGCCCCTCATCATAATATTACGCTGATCACGAGTATCATGAAGCATTCCAAAAATATGACCCAGCTCATGAATCAAAACGCCATTGCTAGTTTGAGAGACCTGAGAGCTGGAACGTTCATCTTTACCTTCTTGTTTCTTTTCTTCATTGCGATTAACCAATTTCTGAATCTGTTCTTCAATATTCGAAGCCGTGACTTCATCAGAAAAAATATCTCCGGAAACACAAGCGAGACCAGAATAGACCTGAGGAATCGGGCGAGCCTCTGCTACTGCCCCGGCCTCTGAAAAAACCAACATAGGCCGATTCCTTGAAAACCCTACAGTCTCCCATATTTCCTGCTGCTGAGTATTTAAAAGTCGATCAACATCAAATGGCTCACCCGTATAAAAAGATGCAGCTTTCTTTGCTTTCACTAGATGAACTTTGAGCTTTTCATCCTCACCAAACTCAAAATCAAGGCCCCTAGTTTTAATTCCATGAGCTTTCATTTCCCTCTCGTAAACGTCAGACACGACTCTCATTAAAACTTCAGTTTTTTCCTGATAATTGGGCTTCACTTTTCGATCCGAAGGAACAAAGTAAATTATCCTGACCTTATAACCTTTCCCAAGGTCCTTTAAGGCGGGAGGAACAATTAAGCCTTTGGCGATTCCCTGCTTAGAGGCTTTATTCTTATCTGCGAATAAGCTCACTAGACCTATTAAAATTAGTGCAGGTAGGAGTGCATAATAACGTTTATCCATTAGCAGTTATTTATTAACCTTTCCAATACGTTGATTCTTTTCCGACCTTGTAACTCACATTCATATGTGGAGTAGCTACAGGAATCTGCCCCATGTGTAGTGATTCAACCCCCGCCAGAGTCATTCCCGAAGTAAGTAATGTCCTTTCTACTGGATATGGAATCCTCCCTGTAATTACAGTAGTTTCAATGTGTCGGCAAAGTGGATGGAAAAAGTCAGCAGTCGATGAGCCATGAGTGGGCATGGGAAGATACATCTGCGTTGAAATTATTTCATTATTATCTGCTCTCAGACCAGCGTAATTGAAGTCCTGAATACTAGCCATTAACATGGTGGTCTTGAACCCGTCCAAATGCTTAATGAAATAAGCCCATGCATTAGGAAATGTTTTGCGAGCCCAATCAAAAGTGATTTTTCCTGTATAATACCCACCTTTGACCGGTAAATTATGACTGCGAGTTAATGCTGAAACTATCAGCTTTCTGGTATCATCATGCTGTTTTGTTAATAGCCGATCCCACATCTTTTCACCTCGCAACGCATGCACTTCACTAATACCAACTTCTCCACCCTCTCGTCGCTCCGACATGCATTGAGCTGTCTCCAGAGCATGTATATCGTAACTATCGACTCCCCCATAGGCAACACAAACGCTCTCTTTGAGAGGAACGTTATGCGGCACATCGATTGATGGCATGCGCCGAGTAACCGGCAAAGACGAACCTGCAAAGAATGGAAAGTTAAGGCGCTTCGAATCATCGACCATCTCCTTACACTGCTCCCAAGTTGTCGATAAATGCTTATCATTAAAGACGGGGACAGATCGGCCACTCTTTTCGAATACCTTTACACATTCCTTGAACCACTCATACCTAGGATAAAGTCTTTGCCCCTTATCATTACTCGGATAATTTCCATGTTCAGCAATAATTACCACCCCATCTACGGCAAGTGCACCAGTCCCCAACGTTAGTGCCTCTTCAATACTTGGATAAAGCTTCAGTCCGTAACGCTTTACCCTTTCCTTTCCAAGGTCCCCCTTGTCAGGAAACTGATCAATATAGACTGAAGCAATATCCAAACGCGGCTCCTGCCACTTGCCTCGCCACCCATATCCTAATGCCAGCCGGTCAAGAAAGTGCTGGGCATGCGAGTGCGTTCGGACCTCCGTACCAAGGAAAGCTATTTTCTTCTTTTTGCGATTTTCGTTCCCAAGCAAATCGGCTGAATAGAGACCAGGACAAAGCGCCGCTAATCCATATTTCCCAATAAAAGACCTCCGATTAATTTTCATCTTGATTTTGTTTAGGTGAAAAAATTCCTTGGACTCTAATCCTTATAAACCAACGGGCATTGTTGGCCGACCGAACCAAGTCCCTTTCCAAGTCTTATTATTTAAATTGTAATGAATTTTTGCTTGGGAATCTCTTAAAAGCGAATCGGCTTCATTCTTAAAAACATCTTCTGCTTGTGTCGGAGCATCTCCATAAAAAGTCATCACTGTTAAATTTTGACAACCTCCAAAAGCACCCAACCCAATAGCAGTCACACTTTTTGAAATGAATATCTCTCTCAATTCTTTGCACTGCGTAAATGCATTACCCTCGATAGCTGTTACGCTTTCAGACATCCTCACTTTATGTACATTAGAACCTGCAAATGCACCATAAGCAATCTTCTTAACAGTGCCAGGAATTGTAATTTCTCCACGAGCTGACGGGTAACTTAAAAGCACATCCTTCGCTTTGTTAAGTAGCATCCCAGCCTCTCTCGCATAGGCCGGATGCGAATCCTGAACTTCAATATTATTTAACCTAAGGCAATCTCTGAAAGCGCCACTCTCAATATTCGTAACTGTATCTGGAATTTTAATATTAGCTAAAGCACTACCCTGAAACGCTGTCATTCCTATCGCGGTAACCGTTTCCGGAATATTAACATTGGATAAGTTTGTACATTTATAGAAAGCTCCACTCTTAATGGTCTTGACCCCATCGGGGATTTTTACATTGTTTAGATTTACACAATCACGAAACGCATTCTCCCCAATACTAATGACTGGCTTATTCTCAATGCTACTAGGTATTTCCAAATTACCCGAAACTTTAGTATCACAATCCGTTATCGTTATTGAGGCAGAATTGGTATCTATTATATAAACAAGATTTTCCGAACGGGATCTACCCACAAATACAGGCAGACCTCCTAATTTATCATTAAAGCCTGTAGCATTGAGATTCCTGTAAACGGAAGCGGTTTCTGCCACATTTAAAAAGAGAGCGGATCCAACTTTAGGAGCATTCCCTTCAAAAGTAACACTTCCAAGACTAGAGCACCGATAAAAAGCATAGTTCCCAATATTCGTGACGCTCTTTGGAATCACTACGCTAGTTAATTTAGAACATCGATAAAATACCTGATCCCCAATAGTGGCAAGATTCTTTGAGATGCTGAGTCCAGTCAGGCTAATGCAACGATAGAACGCATAATCCCCTATCCTGATAACATTGTCTGGAATAATAAGGCTTCCTTTGAGGCGAGCACAGTCCCGGAAAGCTGAGTCTCCTATAGTATTAAGTCCCTTTCCTAACGTGATATTATCCAATTTGGTGCATCCAAAGAACGCTCGGTCACCAATGCTGGTTACATTATCTGGAATAGTAACACGAGTCATATTAACACATGTATTGAAGGCCCAATCACCAATGCTCTTCAGACCTTTTCCTAGTTGCACTTCAGCCATTTTTACACACGCATAAAAAGCATATTTACCAATACTCGTAACACTGTCCGGCACAGTCAAACTGGCAAGCCCTACGCAACCGTAAAAGGCCTTATCTTCAATACGAGTGACAGATTCAGGAATGACAACAGTGGTCAGCTTAGTACAACTGCGAAACGCATTTTCACCAATCCCAGTGACTGGCCTATCTTCAATGATCGGAGGTATTGATAATTCACCAGCAGTAGAAGATAAGCAATTTGTGATAATTACACCTCCATTACGCACCTTATAACTAAGGTTACCTATATCGGCACCGAAAAGAGCAGATACAGAAAAAATCAAAGCAACACAAACTATTATTTTGGAACGCATTTCCGTCCAATGCTAACACTGCAGAACATTAATACCCAATGAGAAAAACATATGTCATTTATATAAAAATCACTTTAAAATGAGGTTATTACTTCACACTGATAAATAAAACCTTTAACTTTAAAGAAAATGTACCCATTCAAATACACTAAGTTAATTCAATTATTGGCCCTCTTGGCCGCTCTAACAATCATTGGTTGCGGCTCCAAAGATGATGACGCCGAAAAACAAAAAGAAAGCGCATCGCCCACTGAGCCAGCACCTGAGCCAGCACCTGAGCCAGCACCTGAGCCAGCACCTGAGCCAGCACCTGAGCCAGCACCTGAGCCAGCACCTGAGCCAGCACCTGAGCCAGCATCTGAGCCAGCACCTGAGTCAGCACCTACAACACAAAACGAAAGCAACGAAAACGCCTACATAGAAAAGTTCGGAGAGGCTCGAGTAATCCCTATATCTTTTAAAGAATATCAGGAATGGGGTGAATTCGTTTATAATGATCAATTATTAGAATCCTATCAAAAACAGATGAAAACCCTAGGAGAGGCTGGAGATGCTAAAAAAATCGCCGAGCTCACAAGTAGAATTCTGAAGGCACAAACAATCAAAGATTCTGCTTTCAAGGCCATGTCCAAACGATTAAGCGAGAAATAAATCCATCACTCATACTCATAAAATGAAATCCATATCACGTAGAAAATTCGTTCGCTCGGCAGCACTCACGACGGCATTGGGCCCTAATATCATTCCGTCTCATGTTCTCGGCAAGAATGCTCCAAGTAACAAGATAAATGTCGGATTCATTGGAACTGGTGGACATGGCACTGGATGGAATTTACCCGCCTATTTGAGTAATGATGACGCTAAAGTTCTCGTCACTTGTGACGTCGATAGTAACCGCATGAATCATGCCAAGAACATCATCGATCAAAACTACGGGAATAAAGATTGCGCGACGACGAAAGACTTTCGTGAAATTCTAGCGCGTGACGATATTGATACTGTCATGATTTCAACTCCTGACCACTGGCACACGCTGATCAGTTTAATGGCCCTCAGAGCAGGTAAAGATGTTCAGTGCGAAAAACCAACCCTCACTATAGATGAGGGAATACTCCTCACCAAGGAAGTTAGAAAACATAAGAAAGTCTTCCAGACCAGCACCGAAGATCGGGCAGTCCCAGTTTACCATCGGATGGCCGAACTCGTACGCAATGGAAGAATAGGAAAACTACAAAAAATTGAAGTCATACTTCCTAGACAACCGAACGGACCAGGAGACCCTACTCCCCAACCCATCCCAAAGACGCTCGACTATGATATGTGGTTAGGACCAGCTCCAGAAGCACCCTATACAAAGGATCGTGTCCTGTTCCATTTTCGTTGGGTTTCTGATTATTCAGGAGGAATCATATGTGATTGGGGAACTCATCTATTTGATACCGCACAATGGGCAAATGACACTGAGCGAAGTGGACCAGTAGAAATTGAAGGAACGGGCAATCGGTGGGAAGGAGGCCTTTACGATACAGTCAAAGATTACGATGTGACTTACCGTTATGCCAACGGTGTGACTATGACATGCAAACCTGGTAATCCCAGCATCAAATTCATCGGCTCTGATGGCTGGGTAGGCAACACTGGCTGGAGAGCCCCTCTCCAAGCCAGCTCAAAGGAAATCCTGAATTCCAAAATTGAAGACACCGAAATAAAACTCTTCACTAATCCTAAAGGTGAACACCGGAACTTCCTAGATTGCGTTAAATCTCGCAAAGATCCATACTTCCCAGTCGACATTGGACATCGCGTTTCTACAGTTTGTCACTTAGCAAACATTGCAATCGACCGAGGAGTGAAATTAAAATGGGATCCTCAAAAAGAGGTTTTTGTTGGTGATGACAAAGCTAACGAAATGAGAAAGATACGAACCGGTCGTGGCGAATGGAAAATAGCATGATTTAAAAAGAATCATATACTCTAAACCATATTCTATTGAATTAATGAAAGTTGAGTATGCGACAAATAAATGAACTCCTAAAAGATTCACTTAACGACTCTTCAGTTTCAAGATCAGAGCGCCGTGAAATTAAGAACATCTTGCCGCTGATTCAGAGGGACCGAACAGCCTTAGCCAAGGCACGACAGATCGCCTTTACCTTAGCTACAGAGAAAATTCAGGAAACTGGCAATCATAAAGCCATGGAATGGTTAGAGGATGTCATCAAACTTCTCTACTCGAATGAAATGAGAGTGAAGGCCAGCAGCTACTTTAGCCCTGGTAAGGATTGTCTTAATCGCATTTGCCGATTCATTAGTGAAACTAAAAAAAGCATAGACATATGTGTCTTCACAATCACTGATGATCGGATTACACAAAAGATAGAGGAGGCCCTCAGAAAAGGAATCCACATAAGGATTATTTCCGACAACACCAAATCAGAAGACAGAGGGTCTGATCTCGATCGTTTGGAGGGAACCGGAATCGACTGTCGTTTCGATAAAACATCAGCTCACATGCATCATAAGTTCGCCATATCAGATAATGACCTCTTGCTGAATGGAAGTTACAATTGGACAAGATCAGCTAGCACTGAGAATAACGAAAATATATTAGTCAGTAATAATCCAAAACTGGTTCGCTCTTTTCAGAACGAATTCAACCGCTTATGGAATAGCTTATCATAACACGCAGCCGCATTGAAATTATCACCAAAATACATTTCCCTGGCAGCATTTGTTTTCTTGATGTTGGCCCTCTTCATTATGAGAGGCACTAATTCTAATGATGACGTAACCAACAAAGAAAACTCCGTCGGATCACAAAAAAAACTAACTACTCTCACCTCAAAGAAAAGAAAAGAAAAGACAAACAAGGAATCCACTACTGACCAAGATAGCGCCGATCCTCACTTTGACCCAGAGATGAAAAAACTCATGGATCAATTAGGCGTTCGCATTCCTTCTCGTAATGAATTAGAAAAGTACATAACAAAAAGCAACAATAATACAGAGGCCTTGGTTGCTGCAGGAATCATTCTGAATGACTCTTCTTATTTTGTTAGGGCCCTCGAAAATAATCCTAATGATGCACATGCTTTGTTTTGCCTAGCAGTGAACGACTCCACTGATGAGTTAATGAAAATAGACCTCGCGAAGAAACTCCTCAAAGAGCAACCAGAAAATGCTATTGCCTCATTCCTTCTCGCTTCTCTTCAAGCCGAATCTGGCAATGTGGATGAGTCTATTAAAACATTACTCGGTTCTTTTGAGCAAACAGAGTACAATGATTTCTATCATCAAGCATCACTTACAGTGGAGGATGCATTACGAGAAACAGGAAGCAATGAAACTGGATCAACTTTATACAGTTTATGGAATGCACCACTACCTATCCTTTCCAAGATCCAAAAAGTTACCAAAACAGCCATGGGGCTTGTGCCAGAATCAAATCCTGTTAAGGCCCAAGAACTTCGCTCACTTGCTGCATCCATTGGTGCCAAAACCGCCAATGAAGGAAACTCTATAATTCATGAACTCGTAGGTATATCCGCTCAAATGATGTCACTCAAAGGAATGGAAGATGATGCCATCTCACCTTTCGAAAACTTATCTGTGAAAGAAGCCCGCAAATCATTAGAAAAAAGAAAAAATTCAATCCGCAATTTAACTTTATTTATGCCAAATGATTTCCTCACAATGGACAATGCCCTGATTGAAAGTTACACGAACCGCATACGAATAATTGGGGAATACGAAGCTTCCAGATGGTTAATGGAAAGAACCAAGAAGAAAAATCCATAATTTATTAAAAATATCAGCTCATCACCACTCGGATATTCCATTAGACTTATAATATTTTGTACCCTAATTTTTTAATTATGAAAATTTCGCTTCTTCCAATTCTAAGTCTTTTGTTCGGCCTGCTTTTATTTTCTTCTTGCGGGAAAAAGGAAGCCCCAGCAATTGATGATCAACCCGCTGAACCAATCACAGAAGAAAAAGCAGAAGAGCCTACTTCCAAAAAGGAAGAGCCTGCTCCCAAAAAAGAAGAGCCTGTCACTTTATTGACCCCTGACGATGCGCCTGCAACTGAACCTGCGAA
>Ga0163108_10001708_pt1 | contig 16008 bp, 12 predicted proteins | sample Fk1155metaG_FD_109644 | JGI IMG/M metagenome (GOLD analysis project Ga0163108, IMG submission 109644) | Marine microbial communities from the Central Pacific Ocean - Fk160115 155m metaG | ecosystem: Environmental > Aquatic > Marine > Oceanic > Photic zone | place: The Central Pacific Ocean...
CTCGCGGATCGCCGTTTCCAGTGACGGTTCGCCGGGGTGGTTCTGGGTGTGCATCGAGATGGGCACGTGCGTGTGTTGCCGCAGGAACGTGTAGCCGGCCACGTCATGGTGCGGAATCGGGCTCTCGAACATCACCACGTGGTGGAATTGTTCAAGTTCCTTGAGTAACCGTGTCGAGTGGGCGGTGTCGATGCCGAAACCGTTGAAGTCCATGTCGACCTCAAAGTGTTCCGGCAGGCTGGCACACAGTTTCCGGGTGTTCTCGATCAGGTCCCACCACGGCCGGCCCTTGGTCTTGAAGGCCGTGTAGCCGTTCTCGGCGGCCAGTTTCGCTTCGCTGATCCAGTCCTCGGCCGAGAGGTCGATGTCCCACCAGCTGATGTGACAACGGTCCCGGACCGGTTGTCCCAGCAGTTGCCACAGCGGGCAGTCGGCCGCCTTGGCGGCTGCATCGAACAGGGCGATCTGCAGTCCGGCCCCCAGGTCGTCGTCCCACATCGTTTCGGCAGGGTGCTTGCCGATCACCTTGGCCTTCGACGCGTCGCTGGTCGTCTCGTCGCCCCAGGTGTAATAGACCATCGTCTCGCCGATGCCGACCACACCCGAATCGAGAGTGACCCGGACGATTTCGAACAGCGTCCAGTGAGGAATCTCACGGACCATGTGCCTGGCCGGAGTCTCCCGCAGCGGCAGGTCGACCCAGCAGGTCTCGATGCTCTTGACGTTGTGTGACATGGTCTTCCTTCAGGCTCCGATTCCCGCGGCCCAGACCGCTACGCCGATGATCGCAAAGCAGACCAGCACCGAGATCACGAAACCGATGATGTCCTCGCCAGTGGGCTTCTGGAACTCCAGTGAACTGTTCGGGAAGAGTTTCACCCGCTCGCAGGTGCTTGGATCCGCATAGGCCGACTCCAGTTTCAGGCGGTCCTGCTCGGGATCGGGATCCACGGGAGTTTTCATCTTGGCGTAGTAGCGGTCCAGGCCCTGCGACGAGTTCCTGCGGGTGATCAGGCTGGCGATGATCATCACCAGGAATGGCATCACGATCTTGGGGACGAGCTCGAGGGCGTTGAGGGTCGAGGGCGACTTGCCGGCCAGGTCCAGGTTGAAGGGCCGGTAGAAGATCAGGTTGAGTTTCAGGTTGCCTTCACCCCGCAACCCGGTGCCGGCCGGATAATCGAGTGTTTCACGTGTCGTGTGCTCGTCAATCTGCTCGCTTGCCACCACCGTCTTCTTGGCTGCCGAATCGACCGGTACAAGGTTGTCCCAGTAGATGCTGACACTCTTGTTTTCGGTTGTCTTGGGCAACCGCGTCGTTCCCGCCACGATCTCCTGCATTCCCTGGGGGCCGGGGATGAAGATCTTGCCCGGCGAGATCCGCTGCGGCTTGTTCATCCGGTGTTCAATCAGCTTCTCGTCCGAGAGCCCCTGGCTCGCCTCGGTCCACTCGTTCAACGAGCTGGCGAAACGCCGACGGAGCATCGACTTGGAGACGACTTCCATCGAGGTTGTTCGCGTGTGCGGTGTACGGCTCATCATCGCCTGGTCTTCGCGCCAATCGCTGAAGACCTTTGGTCCGAAGAACGGGATCAAGAAGAAGAACAACAGACAGTAAGTCACGGTGATCCAGGCCCCGTGTTTTGTGCCTCGTCGCCAGTACATGCCGACCCAGAAGGGGGCGGCAAAGACCAGGGGGAACCAGAAGGTCAATTCAAGTTGTCCGAGCATGTCGTAAACTGTCAGCGAGAAAATGACCGAACCGGCGACGACGATCATGCCGGTCAGCCGTCCGGTCCACAGGCATTCCCGCTCGCCCGCGTTTGGCCTGAGGAACGGTACATAGAGGTTGCGGACGATCAGGCCGGCACCGACGACCATCTGGGCGTCGACACTGCTCATCAATGCCGCCAGCAGGCAGGCCAGCATCAGGCCGCGAAAGCCCGGGCCAAGCAACTGCATCGAGGCGTATCCCCAGGTCTGGTCGGGGTTGTCGACCAGTTGTGGCACGTCGGCGTACAACGTCGCGGCGATCAACGCGGTCAGTACCCAGCCGAGCGTGCAGAACCGCTTCAGGAAATTGCCGACCACCAGGCCGACCCGCGCGTTGTACTCGGTCTTGGCCGATCCGCCCCCGGTGGCGATGAAGTGCGGTTGCACGACGATGCCGGTCAGGTTCGCCAGCACGACGGCCAGCACGTAGTAGAGCGAGAACTGGGCGGCGGTGCCGCCGACGACATCGAAGAACGACTCGGGCAACTGGTCATGCATGACCTCGAAACCGTTCTTTCCGTCAGGATTGAGCTCCGGGTTGGCGGTCAGCTTGCCGAGTCCGATCGGGATCAGCATGACCGAGAGCCCGATGATGCACAGGCCCTGGATCAGGTCCGTGAAGTAGGCTGCCGCCAGCCCACCGGCGATCCCGTACACCACGACCACCACCCCGATCACCGGGATCAGGACGTACTTCAATGCCACGGCGGTTCCGAATACGGTGATCGTCTCGCCGATCATCGGCTCGGCCGTCTTGGCGATCGCCGAGAAGAACATCGAGCCGTAGATCATGAAGAAGAAGACACCGAAGACGCTGTAGGCAGCACCCAGCCAACGCGACTCGTATCGCTCGACGTACCAGTCGCCCAGTGTCAGGTGACGCATGCGCCGGTACCAGACACCGGTGATCCAGTAGAAGGGGGTCACGAACAGCCAGAACATCGTACTCCACATGCCGCTCATCCCGCCGGTGAACGTGGTTCGGCCGGTGTTGATCGGGTCGCTGGAACCGGTCCCTGCCCCGAACGCGGCGAACGTCTGCAGCAGCTTGCCGAAGGAGCGGCCGCCGAGGAAATAGTCCTCCTGCTGCTTGATCTGTCGCGAACAGTAGACCCCGATGCCGACCATCATCAGGAAGTAACCACCCAGGACGAGATAATCAGCGGACGCCATGGTGGGGTTATCCTTGAGGGGGGTTGGCAATGGCCGCCGGCGAGCGGACTGCGAGCAAGGTAACGGGGCACCGGGCTGGTTGCAAACCTTCCGGCCCGGTCGGCGGCGGTCCCGGATTCCTCTTTCACCACAGCAGGGAAACAGTTATTCCATTGCCATGGCCGACACGTCCTCACCGACCTTGCGCCCCGGCGCCCGCGTCACCGTGATGGGATTGGGCAGCTTCGGAGGTGGTGTCGGGGCCGCCAGGTTCCTGGCCGGCCGCGGGGCCCAGGTGACCGTGACCGATCTTCGCGACGACGAGGCACTGGCCGACTCCTGCCGGCAGCTCGACGGCGTGCCCGGGATCAACTGGCGATTGGGAGAGCACCGCGAGGAAGATTTCCGGGACGTCGACCTGGTCGTGGTCAACCCGGCGGTTGCCTCCGAGAGCCCGTGGGTCGAAATCGCCCGCCAGTCCGGCGCGTTGCTCACCACCGAGATCGGCCTCTTCTGGCAACTCAATCCTGGACGGACCATCGCCGTCACCGGCAGCAATGGCAAGTCGACCACCGCGGCCATGATCCACGCGATCCTCGACGCCGGTGGGGAAGGCCGGACCTGGCTGGGCGGCAACATCGGTGGCAGCCTGCTGGAACAACTCGACGCGATGGCATCCACCGACTGGGTCGTGCTGGAATTGAGCAGTTTTCAACTGGAACACCTCGACCGGCAGAAGGCCGCCGCCGAGATCGCCGTCGTGACCAATCTGACCCCCAATCATCTTGATCGCCATCACACGTTGGATGCCTATCGCCACGCCAAGCAGGCGATCCTGCGCTGGCAATCTCCGGGCCAGGCCGCCGTCCTCTCCAGCGACGATCCGGATGTTGCCGGCTGGACGACCGCCGGTTGCCGTCTCGGATTTGGCCGGGATACCGGTTGCGGTGCGGGGGTGTTTCTGGGCGAGTTCGCTGACGCTGACCAGGCAGCGATCGTCCGGGTGGGCGAGGTGTCACGGGAAATCCCGCTGGGCGGCTGGGTAAGAATTCCGGGTCGTCACAACCTGCACAATGCCGCTGCCGCCACGGCGGCGGCGCTGCTGGCCGGTGCCGGGATTGCCGACGTGCGACGTGGCCTGCAGCAATTCGCCGGTCTGCCTCATCGCCTGCAGCTGGTTGCCGAATGTCGAGGACGCCGTTTCTACAACGACTCGCTGGCGACGACGCCGGAATCGGTGGCCGTGGCCCTGGCGGCCTTCGATGACCCGGTGGTGCTGTTGGCCGGGGGTTACGACAAGCAGATTCCGCTGGCCGGACTGGCCGACTCGATCGGTGAACATGCCAAGGCGATCGCGCTGATGGGAGAAACCGCCGGCATGCTGGATCGGCACCTGGCCGACCAGAGCAACCAGATTCCGCGTTCGGTGTGCGGTTCGCTCGAGCAGGCTTTCGCCTGGGCCATCGCGCAGTCGTCACCCGGCGACAATATCCTGCTCTCGCCCGGCTGCGCCAGCTACGACTGGTTCACGAGCTTTCGCGAGCGAGGCAAGGCGTTCGAACAACTGGCGCGGGGGTGGCGGCAGGCAGCCTAAACCAGCCGCCGCTTCGATGACTCGCCGGATTGTTCACGGACATAACGCGGCACGGCATAGCCGGGCAGTCGCCGCTCCAGCTCGGCAATCAGGGCACGCCCGACCGACTCGTCGGTCTCGAAATGCGCTGCCCCGGCCACGCGATCGAGCTGGTGCAGGTAGTAGGCGACGACGCCGGTATCGGCCAGCCGCGAGCAGAGGGCCTCGAGCGTGTCGGCGTCATCGTTGACACCGGCCAGCAGCACGGCCTGGTTGAGCACCGGCAGGCCCGACCGCACGAGCCCGACCAGTGCCTCGACACAATCGCCGACGACCTCCGCCGGATGATTGGCGTGGACGACCACGATCGGAGTCAGCCGTCCGGACTGCAGCCGCCGGCACAGTGCCGGTGTCACCCGGCTGGGCAGCACGATCGGTAACCGGGTGTGAATCCGCAGGCGGGCCAGGTGAGGGATGGCATCGAGCCGGTCAAGGAGTTCACCCAGCCGGGCATCGGTCAGCATCAGTGGATCGCCACCACTGAGAATGACCTCGCGGATCGAATCGTCGGCCTGCAACGCGTCAATCGCCGGCTTCCATTCGTCCAGCCGCCGGGGTTCCCGGCCGTAGGGATAGTGCCGTCGGAAGCAATAGCGACAGTGCACCGCACAACTGCCGGTGCTGACCAGCAACGCCCGCCCGGCGTACTTGTGGATCAGGCCGGGGGTGCGCCGGGCGGCCTGGTCGCCGACGGCGTCGATCGTGAATCCCTCGACCCGGTCGTGTTCCCGCACGTCGGGCAAGACCTGCCTGAGCAGAGGGTCGTGCGGGTCACCGGGCCTCATTCTTGCCAGGAAACTCTCCGGGACCATCACGCCGAAGAGTTTCGCGGCCGGGTGGTCCGCCAGCGACACGGGCAATTCGAGCCGTTCGAGCAGTTGCCCGGGATCGCGAATTGCCCGGGCCAGATCACGATGCCAGTCGGCCGCGGCGCTGGCCGGAGAGGGTCGCGGTGTCACGTCGACCTCGGTTCCGTCGTTAAAGGTGATGTGCTAGTCTGGCTGGCTCGATCAGGGGTGGCCAGAGAATAGCCGTTGACCACGGAAACGACCAATGCCGCAAATTAACACGGGCGACTTTCGCAAGGGCGTCAAGGTGGTTCTCGACGGTGAGCCCTACGAGATGTTCGAGTGCAACTTTGTCAAACCGGGCAAAGGCCAGGCGCTCTACAAGACGAAGCTCCGCAATCTGCTGAAAGGTACGATCCTGGATCGGACCTACAAGAGCGGCGACAGTCTCGAGGGAGCCGATGTGCACCGCGGTGAGGGCCAGTACCTCTACCATGACGCCAGCGGCTACATCTTCATGGACAATGAGTCCTACGAACAGCACACGCTCGAGGCCGACGTGTGCGGTGACCAGGTGGCGTTTCTGCTCGAGGGAGCCCAGGTCGGAATGATGTACTGGAACGGGCAGTTGATCTCGATGTCGCCTCCCCAGCACGTTGTGCTCGAGGTGACCCAGACCGAGCCGGCCGCCAAGGGCAACACGGCAACCAACGTCACCAAGCCGGCCACGGTAGAAACCGGTGCGGTGGTGCAGGTGCCAGCCTTCATCAAGGAAGGCGACAAGCTGAAGATTGACGCCGAGGCCGGGACATATATCGAGCGGGCTCGCGACTAGACGGTCCGAACGGATCGGGGTCTTCCTGGAATGCCGACGACCCACAACCAGCTGTTGTTTCTCGAAACCGTCGGCTGCCAGATGAACGTGCTGGACAGCGAGCTGGTTGTCGCGGCGCTGCGGGCCGATGGGTTCGAGCTGACCGATCGCCTCGAGGATGCCGACACGGTGCTGTTCAACACCTGCAGCGTTCGCGAGCATGCCGAGCACAAGATCTACAGCGAACTGGGCCGACTGAAGTACAGCAAGCGGCAGCGGCCGGAGCGGGTGATCGGCGTCTTCGGCTGCATGGCACAGAAAGATCAGGAACTGATCTTCCAGCGGGCTCCCCATGTCGACCTGGTGGTGGGCACCGGACAACTGGCCGAGATTCCCCGGCTGGTTGCCGAGGCCCGTCGCAGCCGGCGGCGGGCGCTGGCGGTCAGCCTTGCCCGGACAGGCGGCAGCCGCGACGAGGTGGCCGGGAGCTTCGCGAGCTACGATCCACTGCGCGATCCGACGATGCGGCCCAGCCCCTTCCAGGCCTACGTCCGCATCATGATCGGCTGCGACAAGTTCTGCACCTACTGTGTCGTGCCGACGACCCGCGGGCCCGAACAAAGCCGGCCCCCGTCGCAGGTCATCGCCGAGGTCCGGGCACTGGCCGGCCAGGGGGTGCGCGAGGTGACGCTGCTGGGCCAGACCGTCAACAGTTATTTGCATGTCGAGAACGGTCGCAACTGGCGGTTGGCCGATCTGCTCGGGGCCATCCACGACACCGGGGGGATCGAGCGGATCAAGTTCGTGACGAACTTCCCCCGCGACATGAGCACCGACCTGCTCGAGGCCATCCGCGACCTGGCCAAGGTGGGCCGTTACCTGCACGTTCCGGTCCAGTCGGGATCCGACGCGGTGCTGAAACGGATGAAGCGGGGCTACACCGTCGAGGAGTACCGCGAGATGATGGCGAGAATCAGCGAAACTGTTCCCGGTTGTGCCGTCTCCAGCGACTTCATCGTCGGCTTCTGCGGCGAAACCGACCAGGATTTCCAGGCCAGCGTGCAACTGGTCGAGGAATGCCGGTTCAAGAACAGTTTCATCTTCAAGTACAGCCCGCGGCCGGGCACGATGGCCGACTCGAATCTCGAGGACGACGTTCCCGAGGCGGTCAAGCGCGAGCGGAACGCGCGGCTGCTGGAACTGCAGACGGCCATCTGCGAGGAAGACAACGCCGGGTTCATCGGGCGGACCGTCGAGGTGCTCGTTGAGGGACCAAGCAAGACGGCAAGAAAAAGGCTCAAACGCCAACAACCCGAAACCCCCCAGCACCCGGTTCCCGGCGTGGAGATTGACAGCGAAGGTGACGGGACGCCGGAGACGCTGGCACCGGGCCCGTTTGGTGCTGGACCACTGCAACTGGTCGGGCGAACCGATTGTGACCGGATCGTGGTCTTCGACGGCAACCCGCGGTTGGCCGGGTCACTGGCGAACATCTCGATCGACGATTGCACGGCCACAACGCTGATCGGCCGGATTGTCACTCGCGAGGTTCGGCATACTCCACTGGTGGAACTTCCGATCGTCGGCTAGCGTGATATCAGGTCATGCCGGTGGGCCGTTGCATCGGAGTCGGTTCTCGACGTGCGAGTTTCTCGATATGGACAACCAAGAGAACCAGCCTTACTACGAGAGCCCGATAAAGTTTGACCCCAGTCGTATCCGTGCCGCGGCCGTTTATTGCAGCGACGGGCGATACGGCGAGCAATTTGATGACCTGATGCATACCTCGCTGAAGTTGCCCCGGTACGATCGCCTGGCGGTGCCCGGCGGCGCGGCCTGTCTTGCCCGTCATTTTGCCATCTACCGCGAGGAAGAAGGTGTCTCGGAACAGTTGCGGTTCCTGGTGGATGTTCACGGTCTTGAACGTGTCGTGCTGATTGCCCATGACGAATGCGCTTTTTATACGCAGCGATTGCAGGTGTCTCCGCTCCAACTGGAGGCACAGCAACGAGAAGACCTGGAGAAAGCCGTTCAACGTGTCAGGACCATCGGCCCGGACCTGATTGTCGATGTGTTCTTTGCCCGCAAGAAGGCGAGTGGGGCGGTTCACTTTGAAGCCGTTGCGTTTTAGGCAACCGTGTGCCACAACCGGCCCGATGAGGTTTCCGGGAGCAATTCCGACCGGGAGTAGAATTCCATGGTACCGTCCAGGTCTCGAGACAGTCGCCGGATCGCAGTCGTCCTGGCACTGCTGGCTGTTGGTTTCTGCCGCGGCCCGATCGTGGCCGCGGATCGCCCGTCGGTGATCGGAAAGCGGGTCGGCGACTTCACACTCGACGACTACCGCGGCAAGAGCCACTCGCTTTCGGATGTTGCCGCGAAACCGATCGTCGCGGTCGTGTTTCTGGGCACCGAGTGCCCCCTGGTGAAGCTCTACGCACCGCGGTTGGTTGACCTGGAACGTCGTTACCGTGACCGCGGGGTGACGTTTCTCGGGATCAATTCCAACTGCCACGATTCGATCACCGAAGTGGCCGCGTATGCCCGGCGGCACGGGATCGGGTTTCCGTTGTTGAAAGATCTCGGCAACCGCGTCGCCGACAGGATCGGGGCCCTGCGGACACCGGAGGTCTTTTTGCTCGACCGCAAGCGGGTGATCCGTTACCACGGTCGGATCGACGACCAGTACGGGGTCGGCTACATCCGGGACAAGGTCGGGTCGCGCGACCTGGAGAACGCGATCGATGACCTGCTGGCCGGCGTTGCGGTCAGAACGCCCCGGACCACGGCCGAAGGCTGTTTCATCGGCCGGTTGAGGACGCCGAAGGCCAACGCCCCGGTGACCTACTCGAACCAGATTGCACGGCTCTTCCAGCGTCGCTGTGTGGAATGTCACCGCGAGCAGCAGATTGCCCCGTTCGCGTTGACCGAGTACGACGAGGTGTTTGGCTGGGCCGACACGATCGAGGAAGTCGTGCAGGATCAGCGGATGCCGCCCTGGCATGCCGACCCGAAGCACGGTCACTTTGCCAATGATCGCCGGTTGAGCGATGAAGAAAAACAGCTGATCTATCGTTGGGTCGCCGACGGGGCACCCGAGGGTGACCGGCGGGGCCTGCCGCCTTCCCGTGAATATCCCAGCGGGTGGCAGTTGCCTTCACCACCGGAGTTGGTCATCCCGATGAGAGGCAAGCCATTCAAGGTTCCGGCCGAGGGAGCGGTGAGGTACCAGTACTTCCGTGTCGACCCCGGGTTCGAGAAGGATCGCTGGGTGCGGATGGCCGAGTTGAAGCCGGGCAACCCCGCGGTGGTGCACCACATCCTGGTTTTCGTGCAGGCACCACCGGGATCACGGCTCGGAAACGCGGCCAGCCGGCAGGGAGCTTTTCTGGCCGCCTATGTACCCGGGATGCGGGTCCGGGCCTATCCGGCCGGCATGGCAAAACTGATCCCGGCCGGGTCGAAACTGGTTTTCCAGGTCCACTACACCCCGATCGGCTCGCCTCAGCAGGACCTCAGTCATCTCGGAATGATCTTTGTCGAGCCGAAGTCGGTGACGCACGCGATCGTGACCCGGCAGGCAAGCAAGCACCGTGGCCTGTTGATCAAGCCGGGTGACCCCGCCAGCCGTCACGAGGCCACGTCGCAGCGGTCACCGGTCGCGGTGCAGTTGCTGAAATTGATGCCGCACATGCACCTCCGCGGGAAGTCGTTTCGCTACGAGGTCCGGTTTCCGAATGGTCGCAGGGAGACGCTGCTTGAGATCCCACGCTACGACTTCAACTGGCAGACCGCCTACAGCCTGAAGACGCCGTTGACATTGCCGGTCGGGGCGCGAATTCACTGCGTGGCCACGTTCGACAACTCCGAGGCCAACCTGGCCAACCCCGATCCGACGGCGACGGTTCGCTGGGGTGACCAGACCTGGGACGAGATGATGATCGGCTATTTCGATGTCGCCGTGCGACGCGACCGTGTCGGCAAGCAGCCACCGAGCGAACGCCAGCTGCGAATGGCCACCAAGCTGGTCCGCCGCCACGACAAGAACAAGGATGGCAAGGTGGAACGCAAGGAACTGCCCGCGGCACTGGTGAAGATCTTCGACCGGCTCGATCTCGATGACGATGGCATGCTGACGGTCAAGGAACTGGCCCGCTCGATCGACTAGCCGGCCGGCGATGCCAGCACGTGCCGCAACGCCTGCTCCAGGTCCGGGTACGCGAAGGTGAATCCCGTGTCGGTGAGCGTGCCGGGCCGCACCCGTGTGCTCGACAGCAACAGCTCGTCGGCCATTTCTCCAAGCAGCAACCGGGCCGCGAACGCCGGCATCGGCAGGATGGTCGGGCGACCCAGCACCCGTCCCAACGCGGTGGTGAACTCGGCGTTGGTTGCCGGTGTCGGTGCGACGGTGTTGACCGGACCCTCGACGTTGTCGCTGGTGATCGCGTGACGGATGGCGGCGACCACGTCATCGATCGCGATCCAGCTCCAGTGTTGTGACCCGCTGCCGACCCGACCACCCAGGCCCAGCTTGAAGGGAAGCAGCATCTTCTGGAGTGCTCCTCCCCGGGACGACAGCACCACCCCGATCCGGGGGTGGACCACCCGGATCCCGGCCGTGCGGGCCGGTTCGGCTGCCGCCTCCCAGTCCCGGCAGACCCCGCACAGGAAACTCGACCCCGCAGGCTGCGACTCGTCCAACCATTCCTCGCCCCGGTCACCGTACCAGCCGATCGCCGAAACCGAGATCAGGACCCGGGGAGGATCGGCGAGTTCGGCCAGGCTGCGGGCCAGCAGTCCGGTGCCGTCGACACGGCTGTCGCGGATCCGGGCCTTGCGAGCCGCCGTCCAACGCCCCCCGGCGATGCTCTCGCCGGCCAGGTGCACGACCGCGTCCAGCCGGCCGGTCGAGGCGAGCGTTTCCGAATCGATCACCCCGGCTGCCGGATCCCAGCCGACGATCGCCTCGCGGGGCTGTTCGGGCTCTCGTCGGACCAGGCGGACCACCTCGTCGCCGTCGATTCGCAAGGCCTCGACCAACGCCGACCCGACCAGACCCGTTGATCCGCTGATCAGTACCTTCATGTCGGAGTGTCCTCGATGGTGGGATTGGTGTGCGACACGACGAACGATTCGAAGTCTCACCAACCTTTCCGCAAGGACGGCGGGAAGGCAACCGGGAACAACAGGAAAAATGCGGGAGCGGCCTTCCTTGAAAACTCATCTCTGCACCTGCATCCTGAAGCCGCTTTGTTCGACTCCATGGAGCCCACACCATGCCGACCCCGACTCGCCTGGCGACCGTTGCCCTGTTGCTGCTGCTGACGGCCTCGATTGTCACGGCCGCGGAATGGAAGAAACACGTCATTCACTCCGGTGTTCACACGGTCAACGCCGTGGCGGCTGATTTCACCGGTGACGGCAAGATCGACATCATCGCCAACAGCGACGGCAAGACGCGGCTGTTTTCCGGTCCGGGCTGGAAAGAGACGATCATCGAGTCGAATCCCCAGCACACGTGCATCCATGCCGAATTCATGGACGTCGACCGCGACGGAGACCCCGACTGGATCGGGGCCCGTTACCGTCCCGGCCTGGTCTACTGGCTGGAGCGTCCCAAGCGACCGCTGGAGGGGCCGTGGAAGTTCCACCTGATCGATGACCAGGTCAACGGCATCCACGGATTGCTCAAAGGTGATGTCGATCGAGACGGTCACCCCGACCTTCTTGCCAACAGTGCCCAGCCGGTTGGCCGTTTTCCCAACTCGCTGGCGTGGTTGAAGGTTCCCAAGCGTCCGCGGCGAGCCGATCGGTGGCATCGTCACATTTTCGCCGACGGCGACGCTCCGGGACTGTCCCATTACCTGGGCTTCGGTGATGTCAACGGCGACGGACGACCCGATGCGGCCAGCGGGGCCAAGGGGGGGCCGACCGATAAGACGAAGATGGGGAACTGGTTCGCCTGGTGGGAGGCCCCTCGCGATCCGACGAAGGTCTGGACCAAGCACCTGTTGGCCGACGACCAGCCCGGCGCCACCAATATCCAGCCGGCCGATGTCAACGGTGATGGCAAGACCGACTTCATCGCCAGTCGCGGCCATGGCGTGGGAGTGCTGTGGTTCGAGGCACCGGGTTTCAAGATCCACGAGATTCACGCGACGCTCAAGGAACCGCATTGCCTGGTCGTTACCGACATGGACGGCGACGGGGACATCGACGCGATCACCTGCGGGTACGGCAGCAAGGAGGCCTGGTGGTTCGAGAATGATGGGAAGGGGCGTTTCCGGAACCACTTGGTCGCCCGCGACCAGGAATCCTACGACATCCGCGCCGTCGACATCGACGCTGACGGGGACCTCGATATTCTGATTGCCGGTCGGGCGAGCAAGAACGTGGTCTGGTACGAGAGTCCGCTGAAGTGAAACGCTATGTCGGCATCACCGTGCTGGGAGACTTCATTCTCAGTGAAGGCGTCGCACCGGTTCTCGACAACGTGACCGCTGCCGGAGCCACCGCGGTGGCGTTGAATCCCACGGTCACCGCCGAAGCCGCCGAGGGGGAGGGCAGTTTTCAGCCCCCCGACGATGCCGGCACCAGCCCGCGGCTGTTCGACAGGCCATTGTTTGGCAAGCGGTCGCTGTGGGTTCGCAGCCAGGTCAGCTACCGGCCCGACGCCGATCTCTACGCCGACGGTTCCTACCTGCCCCGGACTCCCGGCGACCTGACCGAGGCGCACGGGCCGCTGATCGAGGAGTTCATTGCCGCGGCACGAGGTCGCGGGCTGGACGTGTTTCTGCAGGTCCCCGCGGCACGGCCTTCCGGGCTGCGGGACGAGGACCGGCCGCGACTACCCGACGGCGAGATTCCTCCCGGTCGGATGGCCGATACGGCCAGCCTGGCCAGCCCGGCCGTGAGGGCCTGGAACCGTGGCCATGTCGCCGACCTGTTGAGACAGTATCCCGACGTGACCGGGTTCCGGATCGATTGGCCCGAGTACCCCTGCTACACCTGGGGCGAGGTCTTCCAGGACTTCGGCGAGCATGTCCAGACCTGGGCCGGACAGCAGGGCTTTGATTTTGCAGCGATCCGTGATGACGTGGGCGCCCTGAAGACGTGGCTCGAAACGGCGTTGGCCGACGAGGACCTCGACGAACTGGCCGATCGCGATCGCGGTCGGTTTCGGCTGTGGCGCGAGGCGGTGGCGCATCCGGGCGTGGTCGAGTGGCTGCGGCTGAAGGCGGCATTGTCGGTCGACCTGGTGCGGTCCTGGCGCGAGGCGATTGATGCGGTCGACCCGGGCAAGCAGTTGATGTCGCATGCCTTCATGCCACCCTGGACCTTGCTGACCGGGCTCGATTTTTCCGGGGTGGCCGAGTTCTCCGAGGCGGTTTCGCCGAAACTCTACACGATGCACTGGGCTCAGATGGTCACTTTCTGGGGTACGGAGTTGATCAGGCAACGTCCCCAGCTTGACGAAGGCCGACTCGTGCGGGCGTTGATCAGCCTGCTCGACATGTTTGACGGCAGCGTCGACGACCCGGGCGGCGAGACGTTGGCCGACTACCGCTATCCCGAACCGCACGAGCCGCACCCGGTGTCGGATTCGGCCCAGCGTCGCAAGATCGCCCAGGCGACCGCTGCTGTCGGTCAGCGGGCCGTCGTCTACCCGCTGGTCCACGGCTACGGTCCCGACGACGATTTTCACCGACGACTCAGGATTGTCGCCGACAGCACCGCCGCCGGTGTCTGGATCAACCGCTACGGTTACCTCGGCGATCCGAAACTGCAAAGCATTGGCAAGTTGTTTGGGCCGGAAAGCGATCGGGAACACCAATCATGAATCCTCAACAGATCCGTCAGATGCTCGTCCAGACGCTCGACGATCGAAAACTGACCCGCAGTGAACGTAAGGCCATGGACCGGATTCTCGATCACCTCGATCCCGATCCGCACGCGCTGGCCTTGTACCGGAGCGTGGCCTTTGACCTGGCGCGGGAAACGCTGGTCGATCCTCACTCGGTCGAGTTGCTGGAATGGCTCGAGGATGTCGTCCGGTTGCTGGAATCGTCGAAAGAGTCCGGCGGGCCACCGACGGTGGCCGAGACGCACTTCGCGCCCCGCGATGACTGCCCGTCGAAGATCCGCAGCCTGTTGGCCCGGGCCCGCAACAAGGTTGACATCTGCGTGTTCACGATCACAGATGATCGCATCAGTGACGCGATCATCGAGACCCACCAGCGGAAGGTGAGCGTGAGGGTGATCAGCGATGACGACAAGTCCGGTGATCGGGGCTCGGATGTCGACCGTCTCCAGGCGGCAGGAATCCCCGTGCGGATCGATCGAACCGACGACCACATGCACCACAAGTTTGCCCTGTTCGACCACCGCCTGTTGCTCAACGGCAGCTACAATTGGACCCGTTCGGCCGCCAACCGCAACCAGGAGAATTTCCTGGTAAGTGGTGAGCCTCGATTCGTCGAGGAGTTTTCTCGACTGTTTGAACGTCTGTGGGAGCAGTTCTCTTGAAATTCTCGAATTCTCCGACATCACCGGCCCCCCGGGCACCCGGTTGCACCCGCCGCGGTTTCCTGCAGACCACCGCCGGTGTTGCCGCCGGATGGGGAACCGTGTGTCTGGCTTCACGGGAATCGGCGGCCAGCGTGCCCGCAGGAATTGAACTGGAGTCGTTGCGGGAGACGATCGAGGATCGGCCGGGGACGCTTGTCGCCCGCGCCGTGTCGCGGGGCTGGAAGGTCGTGCGGGATGACACCGTGATGAGCCGTCCCGAGAGTTGGCAGCGGGAACTGGCCGAGGCGTTGGCAAGGCATCGGCTCGAACTGGCCGCGATCGAGGCGGTTGTCGATTTCGGTCGTGTCACGTTCGCCTCCGATCGAGACGTTGTCCGTTGCGAGGTGCTTGGCCGCCTCGCGTCGGCGGTTGGCCGGGCACGGGAACTGAGGTGTCGTCACCTGCTGGTCGTGCCCGGACTGGTCCCCCGGGGGATTTCCGACGCGGTGATTCGCGTTCGTGTTTCCGCGTTGCTGGCCGAGTGCCGTCAACGGGCGGGGCGGGCGGGAATGCACGTCGTGGTCGAACGGATCGACCGCGGCGCAGATCACCCGCGGCTGATTGAACGAGGACTGTGTCTTGATGTGTGATTCACCACTGGTTCGAGGCGTCCACCACCGGGCGATTGTCGTGCTGGCCCTGTCCTTGGCCTCGGTTGTCGGGGTCGGGGTGACCGCGTTGGCGGCTCCTCCCAACGTGCTACTGATCCTCGTCGATGATCTCGGCTACGGCGACCTGTCGTGCTACGGCGCCCGGGACATGAAGACACCCCACCTCGATGGGCTGGCCGCGTCGGGGATCAGCTTCACTAACTTCTATGCCAACTGCCCGGTTTGCTCACCGACCCGCGCGGCGCTGCTGACGGGTCGCTACCAGGACCTGGTGGGTGTGCCCGGCGTGATCCGGACACATGCGGACAACAACTGGGGATACCTGCGGCCCGAGGCGGTCCTGCTGCCCAGCGTGATGAAACGCGCCGGTTATCACACGGCGATGATCGGCAAGTGGCACCTGGGTCTTGAATCTCCCAACCTCCCCAACGACAGAGGTTTCGAGTTCTTCCACGGGTTCCTGGGCGACATGATGGACGACTACTACAAGCACCGTCGCCATGGCATCAACTATATGAGGAAGAACGAAAAGACGATCGATCCGCCCGGTCATGCCAGCGACCTGTTCACCGGTTGGACGGTCGATCACCTCAAGGCGATCGCCGCTTCGCAGGACAAGCGGCCTTTCTTCCTGTACCTGGCCTACAACGCGCCCCACACGCCGATCCA
>Ga0163108_10001709_pt1 | contig 16006 bp, 9 predicted proteins | sample Fk1155metaG_FD_109644 | JGI IMG/M metagenome (GOLD analysis project Ga0163108, IMG submission 109644) | Marine microbial communities from the Central Pacific Ocean - Fk160115 155m metaG | ecosystem: Environmental > Aquatic > Marine > Oceanic > Photic zone | place: The Central Pacific Ocean...
GAAAATCTACCTGATAAATTTAAAAAAGTTGATAAAAAAAATTAATTTTATTAAGATAAGTCAAAAATTTTTTTTTGACAAAATGTTAATATTTTCACAATGAAAAGTCTATTAAAAGCAATAAGAAGTTCAGAAGATTTAACCTGTTTATTTAATTTTTGTGAAAATAATGGGATTGAGATGTCGCGTAAGGGTTACGCTATAACTTTGGAAAATATCCAAACTGGAGTCATTAACTGGGGGGGATACGGTAGTAGCTTTAGCATTGGTCCAAATCTGTTCAACTATTTAACACTTAAATATCCCGATGGAGACCCTCCAAGAGGAAAAACTTTCGCACATGTAAAAATGATATTTAACGGGGACCTGAAAAATAATGATACAGAAGAGGTTATTCAGAGGATCGAAAAATTGGGGGGATTAGTCGTTCAGAATATTGATAAAAAGATCAACTTGATAGTGAACGGGAAAGATGCAAATAAACAATTAGTAAAGAAGGCAGAGAAATTAAATCATGTTCTGATTCTGGATGAAAAACGTTTTATCGAGATCTTACCTGCAATTAGAAAAAAACCCATAAAACGAAAAGTAAAACCACGAAAAGACCTTCCTAATACAGTCGATAAAAAAGTGTTGAATAATTTAAAAAAACTTTTTATCAGCCGTGACAACGATCTTATTTCTCAAGGTCTCGAAATGTTTCGTTCTTTGGAAAATGCTGATGTATCCAAATATTTTCTAGATGAGGTTCAATATGCAACTAAGGCTGATGGTCGTCTTATTCCTAACCCTATATTTAGTGGAACCGCTCCTGCACAACCTTATCTGAATTATGCCCTGTTAGGGGTTATTGCTTATGCTCCTGATGATTGTGAAATTGCTAACAATTTAAAAAATTCTGTTAAATTTCTAGATATTGAGACTACGATTTCAAGCCCATTGGCAGCGTTTCAAAATTTGGAATCATTGGATTTAAGTAACTCAGAGGGATTGGAAGACCTTGATGGTATTGCCTCGTTAAAAAAGCTGCAACATATTGAGATCAATAACTGTAATGCTTTGAAAAGTTTGAAAGGTTTGCTTAATAAAAACCTGAAGATGACATCATTAGATTTAAGAAATTTTAGATATTTAGAAAATCTTGAGGGTGTTCAAAGCATGAATAATTTGAAAAAAATTGTGCTTGTAGGATGTGATAAATTAAAGAACGTAGATGCACTAAAAAATCTAACTCATTTAAAAGAAGTTGAGATGGATGGCCTTAGAGCTTTAGAATCCTTAGAAGGTCTTAAAGTTTTGGAGAAAAGTCGAACTGAATTGGATTTGTATGGATTTGATTCAATAAAGAATCTGAAAGGGATCCAGAATTTTCATAAACTTCAATCTCTTAGTATTACAAATAATAGTTTGACTGACATTACTGCTCTAAAAGGGCTGAAGTCTCTTAAAAAACTTTATATAAGTTCCGATAATTTGACCTTGCTAAAAGGTATTGGGTCACTTCCTAAACTAGAGATATTAGATATATATGTCCGAATTGTTAAAAGTTTAGATGGTCTTAAAAATCTAACTGCCCTGGACAAGATGGTTATAAATTGTGATAAATTAAATAGTCTAAAAGGTCTCGAGCAAGCTCCTAATATAACTGATTTAACAATATGTTCTAAAGATCTGAAAGACATCACCAGAATTAATTCCTTAACCAAGTTGAAGACTCTGGATTTAAGTAGTTGTAATTCAATTCAAAACCTTCATGGGCTAGAAAAATTAAATTTTTTGGAGTCAATTAATGTGAATGATTGCAGCAAATTAGTAAGTTTGCAAGGGGTACCAAATCCAAATGTCTTTGGATCAGACGTCAGTTTTGACAATTGTTCCTCTCTGAAGGATATTACGGCCCTGAAAGGAATCTCTAAAATTGAAAGAATGAGTTTAGATGGATGCTCTTCAATTAGCAAAACAGAAGGACTAGAAAACATTGAAATAGAGAGTCTTAGTTGCTCTGATATGAATATAAATGCGCTGCAAAATTTAAGTAATCTTAAAGTCAAAACACTCCATTTATATTTAGGTGCGTCAGGCACACCAACATCTTTAGAAGGTTTTAAGGTATGGGAATCAGTCACCGATCTAACTGTCCACAAAAAATCCTTTAAAAGCCTAATTGGTATTGATGCTTTCCCAAACATTAATTATTTAAGTTTAGAAAAATGCGAAAGACTAATAAATCTAATTGGAATTGAAAAACTGAAACATCTAGAAAAGTTAGATTTAACAGGATGTACTGCAATGAAAGAAGTAAGTTCATTGTCAGAATTGCCAAATCTAGCAGAATTGAAAATGGATGGATGTACTCAAGTGGATCCTCTTCCCCGTCCTAAAGTGATGGAAGATCGGGAGAAAGTGGAAAAATATCAATTGCGACTGTTAAAAGCACTTGGGAAAGATGTACCTGTAACTGCAAAAAAAAAATCTATAGGATCTAAAAATAATAAACCTTCTGTTGATAAGAAAACATTTTCTAAAGTCAAAAAGCTGCTGACTGTCCGTGACATTAATTTAATTAACCAAGGATTGGAACTCGTCCGTTCACTGGAAGACCACTCCTTATATCAGAAGCTTCTTAAAGGGATTCAGTATAAAATTTTTAAATCTAAAACATGGAATGCTGAAGAACAGGTAAAGGGTCGTCTTGTCCCAAATTCTACATTTAAAGGAACTGGTCCGGCACAACCTTATCTGAATTATGCAATGAGAGAGCTGATCAATAATGCTCCGAACGACTTTGTGCAAAAGATCCGAAATGAGGTGAAGGATTTGCAACTTGATGTATTTGGAGACATTTCAAATTTTACAAACCTTGAAAAATTATCTTTGTCTTATTCTTATAATTCACCCGAGAGTTATAAACCAACCATTTCATCTTTAAATAAATTCTCAGTTTTTGAAAAACTTACTTATCTAGATATATATGGTTACTTTATTCCTGATGATCAGGACCTGAAAGGGCTTTCAAATCTTAAAAAATTAAGAGAACTCAATTTATCTGGAGGATCTGCACTGAAAACACTTATTGGAATGGAGAATTGTAGAGAGTTACAAAAATTGGATATTGAAGAGTGTACTAAATTAATCGATGTTGAAGGACTAAGTGGTTGCCAAGAACTTAAATCTATTAAATTATCAAGCGCTAAAAGATTAAAAAACCTAAATGGATTGAAAGGATTGAAGTCATTGAAAACTATTAATATCGATGCTGCAGAATCCTTAGAAAATCTGGATGGTTTAAAAGGATGTAGTTCTCTTGTGGAAATTAATATTAGTAATTCGGAATCCTTAAAAAATCTAGATGGCTTACATGGATGTAATTCCCTTGAGAAAATTACAATTAGCGGAGGATCTTGGGATGGAAATTCCAAAAAACAACCTATTAAAAACGTTGATGGTCTCAGAGGTTTGAAAAATTTAAAGGATGTAGATTTATCCATTTTTACCTCATTGAAAAATGTTGATGGGTTAAGGGGATGTTCTGTTCTTGAATCGCTTCGTATTGAATCGGATTCATTAGAAAATATAAATGGTTTGCAAAATTTGAAGGCTCTAAATTATTTCTATCTTGATGCAATAAAATTGAAGAATATCGATGGTCTTTCTGGGTGTGAAAACCTAGAAGATTTTGATATCCAATCTGAAAATATTGAAAACTTAAATGGATTAAAGGGGTGCAACAAGTTAAAAACATTGAATATTCCTGGTTTAGCAAAATCATTAAACCTCGATGGATTGGCTTACGCGGATGGTTTGCGAAGAATTAACTTTTCTGGTTGTAATCTAACAAGTTTTGACTTCACTCAGAAAATTCCACGAATAATGGGAATAGAAATCAAATCTTGCAATCAGATTAAATCATTGGAAGGGCTTGGAAATTTGATCAATTTAACTAAACTCGTAATCAAGAACTGTACAAAACTCGAGAATCTTAAGGGACTTGAGGGTATAAAAACCCTTGAATCAGTAATTATTCAGGATTGTAAATCATTGAAAGACGTAGACGCCTTACTTTCATTGCCAAAACTTGATATCTTCAAGATACGTTCCTGTGGAATTAAGAAGGAAGAACTGCCAGGACATTTAAAAGTTATAGTTAAAACAACAATTAGTTATTATGATGACTTACCACATGATTTTGATGACAACAAATAATTAGAAAACTGAATATACAATAATTAATTATTATAATATGATTCAGATTTAAATAGGTGTAAATTATGAAGAAAAACCTCTTGCTCTATGGAGCAAAATTAGATTCCAAAAAACTTGGAACAGCGCTCGAACATATTTTCGAAACAAATTTGTCACTTCAGAATAAGGGTAAGCGAGGAACCCCAGTTTGTATTTGGGGAACGCATGGACTTGGAAAGACGATGTTAGTGCAAGAGTTTGCAAAAAAAAATAAATGGCACTTAGCATATTGCGCACCTGCCCAGTTTGAAGAAATGGGAGACCTGCACGGTATGCCATATCAAGTAGATCCTGATAAAAATATAATTGGAGATGAATATACTGCTTTTGCTCCTCCAGATTGGGTACCTAAACAGAAAGGACCCGGAATTCTCCTTCTCGATGACATTAACAGAGCAGATGATCGAATATTGAGGGGTTTAATGCAATTATTACAAAACTTTGAGCTGTTTTCATGGCAATTGCCACCAAAATGGCAAATTGTAGCAACAGCAAATCCAGAGGGAGGAGATTATTCTGTTACACCAATGGATGATGCTATGCTGACAAGGCTACTCCATCTAACGATGGTTTTTGATCCTAAAACTTGGGCACAGTGGGCAGATAGTGCTGGAGTAGACTCCCGAGGAATTGATTTTGTTTTGACATATCCCGAAATAGTTTCTGGTAAACGCACAACACCGAGATCTCTGGTGCAGTTCTTTGAACAGATCAAGGATATACCTAATCTCAAGGATGAGATAGAAATGGTCTCTACTTTAGCTCTCAGTTCTCTGGATGATGTTACTGTGGGAACTTTTTTGGGATTTGTCAATGACAACCTGGAACAACTTGTTAGTTCAGAAGAAATATTACAAGCAAAAGATTTTAAAAAAGTTTCAAAACGAATCGAAAGTCTAAGTAAAACAGACGTGGGAGAAAAAAAAACAGAAGAGGGAGGAAAAAGAGTAGACAGACTTGCAACAATATGCACTAGATTGTATCTGACGTTGACCAAAGAAAAATACGAACCCCAAAGTAATCATTCTGATAATCTGGTTAAATTTATGTTGATAGAATGTTTGCCCAACGATCTACGAATGAGTCTTCACTCCGATCTCATGAAAAATGGATCAGAAAAAGTGAAAAAAATGCTTCGAGACAAGCGTCTTGCAAAATTACTAATTGGCGGCATGTAGTGTGAAGGATGTACAGGAAGAATTGTCGCGCTGCATTATTCAAATGCTGTTCAAAGAACCTTTTTTCAATCACTTACTAAGTGGAGTAGTTCGCGTAGTTACAAAAAAGGTCCCAACCGCTGCAGTAAGTTTTTCAGGGAATAAAATTCAACTTTTGATAAATGAATCTTTTTTCATTAAAGAACTTCGGTCGCAAACCAATAGGGTGGCGGTTATTAAACATGAGAGTCTACATCTTTTGTTTAAACATCTTTTTCGCATGGATTTAGAAAAATATGATCGCTCTTTATTCAATATAGCTGCAGATTTAGTTGTAAATCAGTTTATAGGTTCCTGGAAGTTGCCTGATAGTGCAGTTACACTAAGATCATTTCCAGACTTAGAATTGGAACAGAATCAAACCGTAGAGTGGTATTATAAAAAGCTCATAAAACTTCGAGATTCTTCCTCTGCAAGAGACTCTTTCCCTAAAAGCGCTGAAGCTTTGTCAAAAAAACTGGATAAAACTATTCACGGTGATCATAGTCACTGGGGAATCCCCAAAGATGCAAAAGGCCAGGTCGATGCATATGGTGCTGAAACGGAACTAGATCGTATGATCATCCAAGCAAGAGAACGAACTCCGTCCAAATATCATGGTACTATACCCGGAGAAATTAATGCCCTCATTGACTCTTTGATTGAAAGTCGAAAACCCAAGGTGGATTGGAGGAGAACTTTGCGAATTTTTGCTACGAACAGTCGCCGGACTTATATCTTTTCGACAATGCATCGTATTAGCAAACGCTACGGCACCCGCCCGGGAATTAAAGTCAAACAATTTCAAAAGATAGCAGTGGCGATTGACACTTCTGGATCTGTCAGTGACACAGATCTAGGTATTTTTTTCACAGAAATTGATGCCATGTACAAGCAGGGGGCAGAAATCGTGGTCATTGAATGTGATGCGGAAGTGCAACGAACCTACAATTACAAAGGTCAATTGCCCACCGAAGTTGCCGGAAGGGGAGGAACTGAATTTGATCCGGTATTTGCTTTTCTTAGGAGCAATCGTCTCACTCACTACGATGGATGCATTTACCTTACAGATGGATGTGCTGACGAGCCTACAATTCGTCCACCTTGCCCTTTATTGTGGGTAATTACTGCCGATGGAGATGCAGGGGATCATCTTCGTTTTGGGCGAATTATAAAATTGTCATAAAATTAGTAGAAGTAATTGATGGTATGACGATCATTAAATTATTTCTTTAAGTTTCTCAAGCTCCCCTTCATATGTTTATGTCAATGGAACAATTTTATTTCCATCAATTTCCTTAAACTCACCTTTTTTTAATGTTCTGGGAATTACTCTATATCCTTTTTTATCTGGCAACATCAGTGTTACTTGCTGCAACATTTCAGGACCAATGCTAATGTGCAAGGGTCGTTTTTGTCCATAGAAATACATACGGTCAAAGATGAGGTTTTCATCTATCCATTTGGCTACTTCCATCATATCTTCATCTTCAACAATAAAATCAACAGCAGCTCCAAGTCTTGGGCATATTATCTTATTATTCTGATCTAATTCGTATGCAGCATGTTGATCTAGTTCAGGTGCAATGCGCCCAGGAATTAGTTTTGCGAGTTCAGTCGAACAAAAACCAAAAGTTAATTCGATTGAGCCAAAATAATCTATAATCGGATCTAATAATCCCTGAGCTAATTCTTGAAGGGCGGTGTAGCTGTCAGGATTCTTTGGAAGATTTTCAATCTCTGAATTTTTCTGTGTTTCTCCGCACTCAATGAAGTTACGGTAAAAGTAATTTTCACCACAAGCAGTGTCAATATCTGGAATTGTTTTGCTTCGAATAAGTGAAAGTTTGTCGACTTGCCATCTCTGTTTTTCCAACTTATGCAAAAATTCCTTTGGGGCAGGCCCATATTCTCTAAAATCAAAAAGTTTTAGTTCTTCTAATTGTTCATCAAATGTACACTGTTGAGCAAAACTTTCCATTTCCTCATTCATATACTTTGATTTTTGATACAAATTCCGAGGTTCAAACTCATCTCCATACTCGTAGAATTCAAGTTTTTGTTTGCGGAAATCAATTTTTGTACGTTCTAATAATCGAGGTATAGCTTCCTCAGCAAAATTGTCATAACGCATCAAAGATATTTTTCCAGATAGAATATGTATTTTCAGCAAATCCGCTGATGTAACATCACCATAGAGTACCGTGGCACATCCTACATAAACTCTAAGCAAGGGTGGTAGTCGCTCTACTAAAGAGGTATGAAGTTGCAAAGATTTTTTTGGTAACAACAAACCTAAACCTTCTGAAGCAGCTTTTGAGCAGTTTCTATCAATTTCTTCTACATTAGATATTTTAAAGAGTAAATCACGGGCATCGTTCCTTGCTTTACCGATATTTCCAAAAAAAACTTTAATGTCCCGCTGAAATGAAAATTGCATTTTATTAAAAGCAGTACGCTTCTTGAACAATTCTAATGCTAAAAATACGAGTAAATCATTTCTTTTAGATTCTCCGGCTGCATTCAACAACGAGTCATTTTTTTGGCTACGCAAAAAACGTAATGCGCGACCTAGTGAACCAAATGCTTTTTTCAGGAGATCTAAATTCTGAACCTCATTAGATGTTGGTTCCCTTCCAAAATCAATCCACTGAATCCATAAAGTTTCTAATAACTCCTTGTATTCTTCATATTTTTCTTTATCTTTTTCTTTAGGAGTACGTCTAGGTGCGAGCCTGAGGTTTGCTCGCTTCAAAAATGAATGAGATCTGCTTTGGCTGAGCAAATATCGTTGATGTAGGACTTTATCTTTAAATACAAAGAAAACACCGGGAGCCACCGCGATTGACTCTTCATTCAGATGTTCTTCTATAAATTCTTTCAATTCTTTTGGTGCATAGTATTTTTGGAAAGTTTTTCTACCAGTTAGTACACCATCTCGAAAAGACTCGCTTTGATTTTTATTGTTATATTCCAACATCACGGCAACCACAAGTAATCCACTTGCTAAAGAGTATGCACCTTGTAATGCATCAACTCTATCCTGAAAATCTTCAATCACGTTTAGAACATAACCTAAATTGACTATATCAGTTTCAATTTTTTGTTTATCACTAGCGTAGTGAGGATCCCAACCATAAGCTTCAATGTCATTTTCAATAAGACCTCGTAAGTCGTCTCCCTTTCCACAACCATAATCAAAAACAGAATAGTCTCCGTCAAGAAAACCTAAACGCATTAGAGATTGAATAGGCGCTGAAAATCCATAACGCACCATTGCAGTACGGTGGCGCTGAATTCCGGATTCGTCAGAATCTTCATTGTATGTTCCAGATTGTTCTATGCCTGATTTATCTTTATTTAACAACGGAACGAATTGATGACCTTCGATATAATATCCCTCATTATTAACTAATTTTTCCCACTGATTTCGAAATCCAATTCTTGACACATCCTTGAAAAGTCCAAGATTTTCAGCTTCTTTTGTTAAATTTGTAAAGCATTCTCTTTGTGGGTGATTTTCTGAAAGCAGTAATTCTTTTCTGTGGAGGATTGGCGGATTGAAGGAATTGGAATAAGTTCGGAAAGTGCATTTGTCAAGTTTAAAATCCACATGCCAACTAGATTCAAGTTCCGGGAATCCTTCATCGAAAAATTTCGGATAATTCAAGAAGGAAAGAGAGGATAAATCATTAGATAATTTCAGAACATTGAACTCTGAATCAGTCTTGAGTCCAGCTCGATCAAGCCCTTTTATAATGGTCGCCTGTTCTTCATTTGAGAGTGAACTTAATTGCGAAACATGAATGTAATATGCTGTCGGTGTTCGTTTCCCAATATACTGTTTAGACATCTGTAATTTATTAATTTCTTTTGACACTTTCACGCACCCTTGAATCTTCGTCCTCTGCTAACTTTTCCAGGACCAAAACGGGTGTATTTGCATTTTCTGCAACACTTTCGCGCACCCTTGAATCTTCGTCCTCCGCCAGCTTTTCCAGGACCAAAACGGGTGTATTTGTGTTTTTTGCAACATTTCTGCGTGCCCACCAAGACTCATCTTTCGCAATCTTCTTTAGTACAATGGGTGGGGTGTTTGGATTTTCGGCTATTGATTCGCGTACTTTATGATGATTGTCAATCGCCAGTTTCTTCAAGACATTAGAATCTGTGTTGAGGTTTTTAGCTACTTTAAGCCGTACATTCTTGTCCTCATCCGCAGCCAATTTTTTTAGAAGCAGTGCTGGGATATTTACGTTTGCTGCTAGATTGGATTTGCAAGATTTTTCCTTCAACAACTTCTTCAAAAGTGTTACTGGCATGTTTGGATTTCCTGCTAAGCATGAGCGAACATATTCGTCCTCATCATCCACCAGTTTTACCAACAGTTCTACAGGTGTGCTTGTGTTTGTTGCCAAGCCTTGGCGAACGTGCTTGTTATTGTCTTCTACCAACTTATTCAGGATCGAAATGGGTGTAGATTCGTTTACAGATATATTTCGTCGTACTTCCCATTCATCGTCATTCGCCAATTTTTCTAAAAGAGAAAGGGTTGTATTTTTGTTTCTGATGACATGTGTTCGTACCGTCCACTTCTTGTCAACCGCCAATTTTTTCAGTATCGTAAGAGGTGTATTTGGATGTCCTGCGACAGATTCTCGGACATAATCATATTTGTCATCCGCTAACTTCTCCAACAACGAACCCGGCGAATTTATATTTCCTGCTACCGATTCTCGCACAGTCATACTTTCGTCCTTAGCGAGTTTCTTGAGTAGAGATAAGGGTGTTTTAATGTTTTTTGCGATCTTTTTGCGAACATACTTATCTTCGTGTTTAGTAAGTTCCTTTAACCGCTTAACAGAAGTCGTTTTTCGTGAAGCTTCTTGTTTAGGGTTCTGTTGATTTTCCATTCGCAAAGTCTTCTAAATTGAAGTTCGTAGTTTTTTCACGGTCTCTATTACGTGGCCTATTGTAAATTCTATATCCGCATCTGTAGTGTCTCGTCCCAAGCTAAAGCGTACAGCCCCCATAGCCGAGTCGTAATCAAGACCCATTGAAGTAAGTACATGAGAAGGTTCTACGTTTGAAGTATTACAGGCAGATCCGCTGCTCACCGCTAAACCTTTTAGTTCTTTGACAAGATTTTGACCATTACAACCAGAAAAACTAATATTCGTAGTACCAGGAACACGCCTACTGGTGTAACCAATTATGTTTATGTTGGATAGTTGATCACTGATCCCTTGTTCAAAGTGTTCTCTCTGTGCGATCAAGCGAAGACCATCCTCTTTGAGTCTCTCCATGGCTATTTGTGCCGCCTCTCCAAATCCAACAATCGCAGGTACATTGAGTGTTCCTGAACGAATGCCATCCTCCTGTCCACCACCATCAATCAAGGGGGTCAGATGAACTCTTGGTTTGTTTTTTTTCATGTAGAGTGCTCCTACTCCCTTAGGACCGTACATTTTGTGCGAGCTTATAGACACTAAGTCAACCATCATAGACTCCACGTTGAAAGGGATCTTGCCAATGGCCTGAGCAGCATCCGAATGAAAGAGCACTCCATGAGCTCGACAAATTTTGCCAATTTTTTCAATGGGTTGAATAACACCTGTCTCGTTATTTACCATCATCACTGACAAAAGCAACGTCTCGTCGGAGAGAGATTCTTCAACATCATTTGTCTTAATGAGACCGAAATTATCAACATCCAGGAGTGTTAACTTTCCAACATTTTTCTTGTGTAATTCACAGCAACACAGCACCGATTTGTGTTCAGTCGTTACACTAACAATGTGGTTACCTTTATGTTCATAGAAAGAGGGTATGCCCTTTAAAACCATGTTATTTGATTCAGTAGCACCACTTGTAAAGAAAATTTCTCTTGGATTTGCACCAATCAATCGAGAAAGCTGTTCCCTGGACTTCTCTATAGCATTTTCTGCTCGTTTACCAAAGGAGTGTGTATTGTTGGCAGGGTTTCCGTAATGTTCACTGAAATATGGAAGCATCACATCTAGTACACGAGAATCAACTGGTGTAGTCGCGTTGTGATCCAAATAGACTTTCGAATTCATACTTTCTCGATCAGTTTTACTTTATCTTAATTTTTCTTTTACTTTTTTTCTTGGTTTCTTATCGGATGGAAGATCTACTCCTTCACAAAGTCCCCACCGCATACATCCCTCCTCTCCAGATGGAGGCATGAATGGCTCGAAGTCCTTTCCACCGAGCTTGGTTTTAGACCATTCTACGACTTTGTTAATACCCCATCCTGCCTTCTTGTGAATAAACCAGGTAGGAACATATTTACCCTTCGTTCCAAGTTTAATATCCTTATTCTTACGTTCCAATTGTACTTCATATTCCAATTGGCGAACCAGTTCTATGCGTTGAGGGTCTATCTCAGAAATTAGTCTGATTTCAGACTTGCGTGCGTAGACACAAGGCCAACATCCCACCCGTTCTGCTCCCATTAGATAAAGTTTGTTGGGGCGAACACCGTGACGCTTATGAATGTCAATTACTTCCTGCTCTGTAAAAAACTTTATAGGTCGCCAAGTTTCACAGCGTAAGGTACTATTATATTCCCAAACTGGCATCGCGGCACGCGCCTGACTCTCACTAGAACGAATTCCCACAGCATTAATTGGTTCAATCTCATACTTTAGAAAGTAATTACGCAAAGGATCGATTTTGAGCACCTTAGTACAAAAACGCATGTTTCCGCCTGGGAAGCCTTTGTGCTCCTTGACAAGCTCTGCCATACCACCGCCCTTCCAGCGAAGGATTTCAATTTTACCCACTACGCTAGGAAGGTAATCAAGGACATATTTTTCGGTCTCTTCATGTTCCCATCCAGTGTCCATATGAACACACTTGAAAGGAATCTCTGCTTCCTTGAAGACCAATACCATTGCAGTGGAGTCTTTTCCTCCAGAGACTGAAGCAATTATCTCTCGATCACCTATAATCGATTTCATTTCGCGTCCCCATGCTTTCAAATTCTTGATCATCTTTTTTGTATTATTTTTCATAAATTTCTAATAACACGATGTATCACAACTGTCAGATTCTTTAAATCTTTCAATCAGGATTGCAAATCATTGAAAGACGTAGACGCCTTACTTTCATTACCAAAACTTGATATCTTCAAGATACGTTCCTGTGTAATTAAGAAGGAAGAACTCAGGACATATACAATTGATAGTTGAAACAACAATTAGTTATGATGATTGGAATTTTTGATTTAGGATTTGACGTGAAAGAAACTATTAAAGAATATCTAGGATAAAAAAATGTGGAAATATATTAAATACAGATTTAATAAAGCTTTTGAAAAAAATATTTTATACCTCTTTTTTTTTCTTTTTGGTGCCAGTGCTCTTGGGATCTTCTCATTTGCAATATTATTATTTCTACTGCAAGAAATAGGTCTGCTTTCAGAAGACAATATTTTTTTACAAATCTTATGGAATACTTTTACATTATTTTATGATGAAAACGCCATTCTAGATTTAAGCGTAAAAGAAAATAATTTTATTGATTTCATTTCTAAATTTGCTGTTACCATATTTGGAATTTTAGTCTTCTCGACAATTATTGGTATTATTACAACTTTTATTGCCCATAGAGTTGAATCCTTGAGGTCGGGTAAAGGCAAAATTGAAGAGGAAAATCACATTATTTTTTTTAATTTTAGCATCCAACTGATTCCCTTGATTACAGAATTATGTGTTGCTTATGCTAAGGAAAAAAAAACGTTTGTTATAGTTAGCAATAATGAACCCCTAACTGTGATTGAACGGATTAATAGTATTGTTAAGATTCCGAAAAATATAAGCATAGTCGCAAGAAAAGGTTTTGCTTGGCAAAAAAAAATTTTAGATCTCGTAAATTTATCAAAAGCAAAACAAATTATCATACTAAAACCTGATGTTGGAGAAGAATATGTTTCAGAATTGGATTGCGATGTCGAGGTAGGTAAAAGTTTTACATTTTTAATTGCAAATGAAAATTGGCAAAAAAACCCGTGTAGCATTGTTGCTGAATTTCATGATCCTTCAACAAGCCATTTATATCTTAACTACTGCAAAGATATTATTAACAAACAACATGAAAAAATAGGAAAAGATTGGGAGGCACCCAGTATTATTAGTTCTTCGAATTTAAAAAGTAATTTGTTATCTCAGTGCATCAATACTCCTGATTTAACAGAAATATACGATAATATTTTTGGATACGAAGGTTCAGAGGTTTATTTTGTAGATTCTAATCAATTAAAATATAAAGACCTTAAAAAATATTGGGGAAAAGGCCTCAAGGAAATAAATTCAATATTTGACCGCATAATTGTTTTAGGATTTTATTATTATGAGAACAAATATGATCAAACGTGGAATAGAATATTTTTAAACACACCATCTGGTTTTCCATTTCAGGAAAATTATGGATTAATTTGTATAGCAGAAGATGAAGATCAAATTGTAAATGAATTAACTAAAATAAATAATCAAATTAGCAAGATTAAAAAGATAAATCCAAATTTTCAAACAGATGACGGAGATATTGATATTTTGTTATTTGATTACAGTAGTGAAAAAAATATTGAATATTTAAAGCACATCATCCAATCTATGATTGGTTTAAATTATTATAATAACTTGAAGAGCATAAAAATATTTAGACAAGAGGTTAATGAAAGCTTTATGGATAAAAAATTTTTGCCCCAAAACCCAGATTACAAGATTTTAGAAAATCAAGTAAACCACCCTGAGCTTGGTTTAATCTTTCATGTTGTAAAAACGAATAGTAAACAAAAATTTAATTTTCAAGTTTATTCAATAAGAAAAAATTCAGTTCTAAAATCATCTGTACATCCTGGAGATTTCATTCTTAATATAATTACAAAATCCGATCTAACAAAATTTAAAAATAAAAACGAAGACGAATATAGTTTTTTTTCAAACACACCAGAGATGATTCCAAAAAAATTCAAAGATCATGTTGAAAAATTAATAAAAGATAAAAATGATCTGATAATTATTGTAAAACGCTATAAGAACAAGAAAATCGATTTTATTAAATTAAGCCTGGAAGATATTGAATTACACAAAGACAAAATTTTATCTGAATTTGAAAAATTAAAAGAAAATAGGAAAAAAATGATTTCTAATATCTATGAAAATTGTACATTAGAACAAAAAAATTTAGAGAGGTTCACGAAAGAGATGGATATAACATCTGTCCAAGAATACGAAAAGTGTAATTGCTACATATTCATCAATGAAACTTCCAAGCAAATCCAAAAATTCAGAGATAATCCGACGGAAGACCATACCATGATTAATAATTTTATTGGATTTTCAAATCTTAGAAATGATAATCAAAAAATTTCAGACCATAGTATGATTACCGATATAAACGGATATCGAACAAAAAAAGTTTTAGAAAATTATAAAAACAATTTTTTTAGTCCTTATATGGGAAATGACGTTATTGAGATGAATTCTATTATTAGCAAGTATCTTTCTGCGGCAACTTTTGATGCAAAAAATGCAAAATTAATTGATTTGCTGTTTAGCAGAATTCATACAATAAAAGCCCATAGTCTCACTGACGAAATATTGAAAACTACTTTTTGTGAACTTGAAAATTATTTTCAAGATAAAAATGAAACTTTAATTGGAATTATAGATTATGAATTTGACAATCAAAAAAAAAGAAAAATTAATAACATAACTATTAATCCAGATCAAAAAAAAGAAGTCATTTTAGACAAAGGAGATCGATTAATTACCATTGCAAATTTTAATAATCTTGAAGTGGTTAATCATAGTCAATGGTTGCATATACTATAAAATCATGGCTGTATTTATTAAAATAACGGAGTCGTTTGTTTTATCTAACGGTAAAGATAAGGATTTAGCACCACAATATAAAAAACCAATTGTTGGTAGATTTAAAAAGGTCAAACCTGACACAATATGTTTAAGCATGGATCACGTTTCTTTTAAATGTGGTTTGCAAAATAAAGTTAGCGGTGATTTATCTATGGAAGTAAATGAAAAAAATATTGAAATAAAATGTGACGCGATTTTTAAAATTAATATAAGGCCTCAGCATAAAGAAAATTTTTTAAGTGGAAAAGGAGAGTGGACTTTTGGTTATATACAACAAGGTGATTACGGAGATGATGTAGTGGGAGATATCACAAAGGGTCTTAAACTTAAAAAAGTAAAAATAAAAAGCAGAAATGGCACTTATGATGTGGTATATCCATTAATGTCTAATGTTAAGACGGGTTCTAAAAAAACTGACCTTAAATAAAATTTAAATACCTAAGTGAAAAATAATCAATTATATTTCACTAAAAATAATTAAATAAATACCTATATTTAAGATTATTATTATAGATAAAAAAAATAAATTAATTCCACGTACTCTTTCTGAAAAGGAATTAAGAAAATTATCAGATGAAGAATTTGATAAATATTGCTCAGAAATAATCAAAAAATTAGTGGAATCATTTGAAGAGGTAGGAGAATTTGAAGTATATTAAGATA
>Ga0163108_10001710_pt1 | contig 16005 bp, 16 predicted proteins | sample Fk1155metaG_FD_109644 | JGI IMG/M metagenome (GOLD analysis project Ga0163108, IMG submission 109644) | Marine microbial communities from the Central Pacific Ocean - Fk160115 155m metaG | ecosystem: Environmental > Aquatic > Marine > Oceanic > Photic zone | place: The Central Pacific Ocean...
ATCCCAACTCTGAAATAAACAGACCACCAATACTGGGTCCTGATATCAGACCAGCACTGACTACCATGGCTAATGTTCCAAGGGCTTTACCTCGTTCCTTTGCAGGAAAAGAGTACGTGATAATTGCCGGACCATTTGCCATTAACATAGAGGCACCGACCGCTTGAATAACTCTCGATACAATTAGATTTAATAGACTTACAGACAGGGCACAAAATATTGAACCAGTTGTAAAAATTAAAAATCCCAGTGTAAATATCTTTTTTCTTCCGATCTGGTCAGACAAACGACCAAAGGGAAGCAGTAAGCAAGTAATAATTAGATAATAGACAATGACTACCCATTTTGCTTGTGCAAGGTTTGTGTTGAGCTCATCAGTGAGCGTAGGTAGCGCAATATTGACAATGCTGGAGTCCAAAGTTGCCATGAAGGTTCCACATGAAATTGCTGTAAGAACCCACCATTTTTTTAAAAACCGCATCATAATAATTTAACATAACAGTTCTTGGATGTCTGTTAAATCAAGTGATACATTTAGATTATGAATGCATGGATAATTAAAAATCATGGTGACTTAAGTCAATTAAAACTGGCAAACGTGGCTGTTCCTGAACCAAAAAAAGATCAGGTTAGAATTAAGGTAAAAGCAGTTGGACTCAATCATATGGATATATGGGTGAGAAAAGGTGTTGCCGGGCACAAATTCCCGCTACCACTCACTCCCGGGTGCGATGTTGCAGGTGAGATAGATCAATTTGGAGAGCTTTCAGAAAAAGGTAGGGCTCTTGTAGAAAGGAATAAATTGACAACTGGAGTCAATGTTGTTGTTTTTCCCGTGGTCTCTTGTGGAGCATGTCGTTATTGCATAGAAGATTTTCCACCGCTTTGTGCTGATTTTGGTCTGATAGGAGAAACTGAAAACGGGGGATTGTCCGATTATCTTGTAATGCCCATTCAAAACTTGGTTTCTTTTAATAAGGAGCTTTCTTTTGAGAAAATGGCAGCACTCCCTATTGTATATGTTACGGCTTGGACAATGCTTCACTGTAAAGCTCAATTAAAAGCCGATGATGTAGTTTTAATACATGCTGGTGGCAGTGGAGTTTCAGTTGCAGCGACACAGCTTGCAAAACAAATAGGAGCAAAAATAATTACTACGGTGGGATCTGAAGAAAAAAAGGCACTATCGACTTCACTAGGTGCAGACTATTGTATTAATTATAAAACAACGAATTTCAGAGATGAGGTTAAAAAGGTCTTAAAGACACTTGACCGTAAAGGAGTTGATGTTGTTTTAGATCATGTAGGTGGTGAAGTTTTTGAAGAAAGTTTAAAGTGTCTGAACTGGGGTGGAAAGATTGTTTTTTGTGGAGCTACAAGTGGTTCAAAAGTCAAAATTGATCTAAAACCAATCTTTTTTAAAAATATTTCCATTCTAGGGTCTACTATGGGTGGGTTTAATGACTTTAATACAGTGGTGAAATATGTTGAACAAGGGCAACTAGACCCATGCGTAGATTCTGTTTATCCGTTTAGTAAATATCCAGACGCTGTACAAAGATTAGAGGGAAGAAATGCTTTTGGAAAAGTAGTTGTTAGTTTTGATTAGACCAATGACTTATTGAATTGTTCCAAGATTAAAGAACTTTGTGTACTCACCCTTTTGAGCCACGAGGTCATGATGTCTGCCTCGTTCATGAATTTCGCCTGACTTTAACACGAGGATTTCATCGGCATATTGGATTGTCGAAAGGCGGTGTGCAATCATTAATGTTGTTTTGTTTTGCATGAGTTGCACAAGCGCAATTTGAAGAGCCTGCTCTGATTCAGTATCTAAATTTGAGGTTGCTTCATCTAAAATTAAAATAGATGCATTTTTCAAAAAAGCTCTAGCGATAGATAGTCGTTGCCTCTCGCCACCAGATAACTTTACACCTCGATCTCCAATAACTGTATTGAAGCCATCGCTTAAGTTTTCGATAAAATTAAGCGCATATGCTTTTTGTGCAGCCTCACGCACCTCATCTTTAGTTGCTGTTAGGTTCCCACATCGAATGTTTTCTTCAACAGTATCATTAAATAAAAATACGTCTTGGCTAACGATTGCAATATTATTTCTTAATTGTTTTACACAAAAATCCTTAATGTTAGTACCATCAATTAAGATCTTACCATTTGTAGAGTCGAATATTCTCGGGAGCAAATGAGCGATAGATGTTTTCCCAGACCCACTTGATCCAACTAAGGCAGTAGCCTTCCCCTTTGGAAGGTTAAATGAGATGTTCTTTAGAATAGTTTTATCTTTTTGGTCCGGATAGGCAAAGTCTACATTTACAAATTCAATTTTATTTTTTATGGACTTAATGGGCGTTGGATTGGCTGAAAAGTCTTGATTTGGTTTCCAATCAAATACTTCAAAAATTCTTTGGCATGCCCCAGCCGCTTGACTCAAATGGATATTTACAGTGTTCATGGTTCTAAGTGGATTCATTAATAAAGCAAATGTGGCACAAAAGGCCATTAATTCACCAGGACTGATTGCGTCCTTTAAGACGAGTGATCCGCCAAAGTAAAGAACAATTCCAATCGTAATATTTGATAAAAGCTCTACAAGAGGGTGTGAGACTTCTTCGATAACAGCAGCTTTCATATAATATTTTCTGTATTCTTCTGTGTTTTCTTTATGTTTTTTACTAGAGTACTTTTCTAAACCAAATGCTTTAATCACTCTTATTCCACTTAAGCATTCTTGAAGAGTTGCAAAAAGTTGCGCATTTTTTTCAGAAAGGTTAGCGATATATCTTTTTTCGTTTCGGTTGGTAGCGGTAAACACCCAAGCCAAAACAGGTAAAATCACTAAGCAGATTAAACTTAGCTTCCAGTTTAAATAAAAAGCATAAACAAAAAGACAAATAAAAGTTATTGGTTCGCGAATTAAAACTGTAATTCCTAAAATTGCATTATCAATAAAATTAGGATCAAAAGCAGCTCTTGAAACTAAAGCACCATTTTTTTTAGTTGTAAAATAGTCAGCAGATAAACCCATTAAGTGGTTGAATAAATCATTTTTAATTGATTGGTTTACTTTTCCAACGACAGTTCTAATTAAATAGTAATGAAAAAAACGAACTACAAAGTTGATAGAATACAGCACACATAAAATTATTGGGAAAAACAATAAGGCAGACTCATCTTTATTAATTAATAAATCATCTGTAAAACGTTTTACAATAGGAGCCGGGCTAAATCGAATAAGAGCTAAAGGAAGTGCGAGAAGACTGCTCAGTAGAATGATTTTCCAGTGTGGTCTAAGGTAGGGCAGCAATCGCTTTAGTGGACTATAAGACTTGGTCATAAAATTACCTATTTGGATTTCATATCTTATGTTAGGTTTTTTTGCATGGCAAAAGTACTTATCGTTGGTGGGGCTGGTTATATTGGTAGTTCTGTAAATGCTTGGTTAATAGATCATGGGCATCAAACATGGGTTTTAGATGACCTTTCTACGGGGCATCAGGAGCTTGTTCTTTCAGATGGTTTTACCTTGGGGCGCTGTGGAGATAAAAAGGTTGTAGGCCCCCTTTTAGAAAAAGAGCAGTTTGATTGCGTGATGCACTTTTCAGCATTTTCTTTGGTGGGTGAAAGTGTAGAAAATCCAAAAAAGTATCATGAAAACAATGTATTACAGACAAAGTCGTTATTGGAATTAATGGTAGATTATGATGTGAAAAAGTTCGTTTTTTCATCAACATGTGCAATTTTTGGGGACCCGGGTGATCAGTGTATTGATGAGAACTTAGAGCAAAAGCCGATTAATCCATATGGAGAGACCAAGTTAGAAGTTGAGCAAATGCTTGATAAATTTTCTAAGGAAAAAGGGTTTCAAGCAGTTGCATTAAGGTATTTTAATGCTTGTGGAGCAGAACCAAAATTAAGAGTAGGTGAGTGGCATGAAAATGAGACTCATCTGATTCCTCGAATTTTACAAGCAGCTTGCAATGACAAACCTATTCAGATTTATGGAACAGATTACCCAACGTTTGATGGAACATGTGTTCGTGATTATATTCATGTTTGGGATTTAGCTTTTGCTCATGCAGCGGCAATGGATAAGTTATTAAATAATGAATCAGATAAAGGTGTTTTTTATAAATATAACCTTGGTAGTGAAAATGGTTTTTCAGTTAGACAAATTATTGAAGCAACAGAAAAAGTTTTAGGTAAGTCTTTAACTGTGAATAAGAGTGACAGAAGACCAGGAGATCCACCTCGGCTTGTTGCAGACTCTATGTTAGCAAAAAAAGAACTCGATTTTATTCCTAAATTTAGCAATGTTGATGATATTATTCATTCAGCATGGAAGTGGGAACAAAAAAGGTTAGAGCTTCAGAAAAACAGGTCATGAAAAAAAAAGCTATATTTTTAGATCGTGACGGCACGTTAAATTTTGATCCTGGTTATTTAAATGATCCTGACAAATTAGAGCTATTACCTAACGTAGGTGAAGCATTATTATTATTTAAAAACGCAGGGTATCTTTTAGTGATTGTTACTAATCAATCTGGCATTGGTCGTGGTTTTATTACTAAAGAACAATTAAATAGTGTTCATTTAAAAATGAATGAAATTTTAAGTATATCAGGCGTTAAAATAGACTTTTTTGAAGCCTGTCACCATAAACCAGAAGACAAATGTGACTGTCGTAAACCAAAAGCTAATTTGTTAATAAATGCAGCAAACAAGTATAATATTGATCTTCAGGCATCAGTTATGGTGGGAGATAGAGTGACAGATATGGAAGCTGGAAAAAATGCCGGTTGCAAAAAGGTTGCGATGGTAAGAACCGGAGATGGCCTTGTTAATGAAAAAATGACTTGTGAAGCATCAATAGACTTTATTGGTGATGACTTACTTGTGGTTGCAAAGTGGGTTCTTGGACTAAAAAACGAGCACTCTTAAGAGGTGATTGGTCTAACCCTGGAAGGTGATATTGAGCAAAGTCAAAAAGATACTCATAAAGAGCTTGATGATCTTTTTTTGTACCACAAATATTTTGCGAAACTTTTTTAATAGGAAAGTTTAAATTCACATTAAAATTAGAAAGTGCGTTTTTTGTGAGGTAGCCAATGCTTTCTCCTAGAGAGCTTTTATTTTCAAAAGGAGAGCAGTCTTCACAAAGCCACCCCCCCTTTGGAGCAAGTCCAAGTAGTTGTGAGTTTTGCGGAATTTTTTCTGTTGGTATATTGCAAGAAATACACGCGTGTAGTTGTGGTTGATACCCATACCACTGTAATAACTTAGTTAAAAATCCATTTATTAAAATCCACTCAAAGTGTGTTTCTTTGTAGTGATGATCAATAGAGCAAAGAGCATTAAAATGGAGTTGAAAAACTTGTGGACAAGATTCTCCTGGCGCAATGACCCTTAATAACAACTCATTGAAAAAACTTGCTAAACTTAAGGCTGTAAAAGACTGCTCTAAGGCATTAAAGGACTTTTTTGGTGAGGCTTCTTGGAGATAAAACAGGTTGGAGTTGGAGTTTTTTTGTGAAAATTGCCACAAACCAACAGAAAAAGCCTCTAAACAGCCGCCAAAACGTCGTGATTGTATAGAGTTTTGTGCTATACAAGAGATTAACCCGTTGTTTTGAGTGAGAGCAGTAACAATTTTGTGACGATCCTGATAACGGACAGATTTTAATACAATGGCAAGATCTGAAGTTTGTTTCATAAACAATGACTCTTTCAGATTACCAATACCATTTTTTTTGATAAGATATCTAGAGATTTTCTAACTATGAAAAGTTCACTAAAACAGTACACTTCAAAATTTCTCAAAGCAGTGGCTTGGGCCTATGTAGGGTTTCCACTTGTTTTTATGGTTGGAGTTGCAATTTTATTTGATATTCCAGCGCGTTCAATTTTATCTGAGCTATTTTCACCTTTTTTCTATGTTTTATCCGCATTAGGTGTTGCGGTGGGTTATGGATTATTAAATATGCAAAGGTGGTCATGGTACTTATTTGTCTTTGTGAATATATTGATGGTTTATGAAAGTACGTATTTGTTGGTTTCATATGGAGAAAGTCATCATAAGCTTATGGCGCTGATCCTATTTTTTGGATTTTTACTAGCAATTGTGATTAGGGTTCGAGCGGAAGTAAATGTTCCATATTTTTTACCTAAGATTAGATGGTGGGAGAGTTACGCAAAAGATGAGAGCGTTGTTCCCATTGCGATAGAGTTTAATCAAACAGGAAAAGCATTAAACGGGAAGTTAATGGACCTTGCTGTTCAAGGTTGTTTTATTAAGGTTGATCACGATTTTGTCATCGGAAACTATGTCGATTTAAGGTTTCAGGTCTTTAGTCAGAAGATTTTCTGTAAGGGTTTAGTCGTTTGGAACGCATCTTCATCAGTTACACATCCAAAGGGAGTGGGCATTAAGTTTGTTGATTTTAATAGATACGAACGTAGAAAAATGAAGGTTGCATCAATTAGATTTAAAAAAATGCCATCCATTTATAAAAAATCAAAAAACCTCTTAAACTCAGATCAAATATTAAAAGAAATGAATAAGGTCCCTACCAAAAAAGACAATGAGCTTACCTCATGATTGATGACAATCACTGGCTAAATTTAGCCTATGATTTAGCTAAAAAAGCTCAAAGCGAAGACGAGGTTCCTATTGGTGCTGTTGTTGTAAAAGACGGCAAAGTAATTGGGCAAGGTTACAATAAAAAAGAACAATCATATTCAGCAACACAACATGCAGAATTGATTGCATTAAACGATGCTTCAACTACACAAAAAGGTTGGAGGTTAATTGATTGCACCTTAGTTGTAACACTAGAGCCATGTATTATGTGTCTAGCGGCATGCCAGCAAGCAAGGGTTGGGAGAGTTTTATATGGAGCTAAAGATCCAAAAGGTGGGGCAATTTCTTTAGGGTATGAAATCCACAGTGACTTAAGACTTAATCACCAACTTAAAGTGGATTATCTTCAAGTTGGTGATTGTGAAAATATATTAAAAATGTTTTTCCAAGAAAAACGAAAAAAATAAGTCTACATACTATTTTTTCTAGATTCTAAGATTTTCATAAAAGACCTAGTTTGTAAGTCCTCCAAGTTTAATCCAGTAGAAAAGATTTCTTTTTCGGTAATTGCACCACAGTTATAAGCTCTTAAAAAGTAGTTTAACAAACCTTGTCCTGTAGCAGCATCGTCAAAGATGTCGCCAACAAGAGTCGCTTTTGTTGCTTGGTTAATAAAGTTTTTTAATCTGACAGATGCAGCTTCCAAACCTTCTAAGAAAAACGAATAACAAGAAGCGAATCTAATTGGAATCTGACCAGGGTGTAAATCCCACCCTTGATAAAATCCATACCAAAGTGAATGCTTGGTATGATCATATGTAAGCTTCCAAGCTCTGTGGACTACTTCCATGTTTTCTTTTAGTTGCTGATCTGTTAGCACACCACCTGTTTTTGGTACCTTATGAGGAGGAACGGGCATAACATTTGTTGCGCCATCTGAGATCCAAATCCCAGTTCCAGCATAAGAAACCTTCATCATATGCCGAGCAAAATCACATGATGGATGATTCATTGATTGATGTTCAGCAGTAATATCACATGTAGCAGTATAGTCATAAGTACCAAAGTGCGCGGCAACACATCGCCCCTGGGAAGCCTCAAGTAGTCCAGCTAGTGAACAATGTCCTTTAGCGTCTAAAATAGCCTGCGTGGTTTCAATCATCATCTCTAGTTTTAAAGAACCAGATGCTAGAGAAGTTTTATTTTCAAGTGTTTCGAATAAAGAAACTAATGTTTCAACTTGTTTTGGGTGTGTAATTTTAGGAAGTGTTACCACAAAGTTTTCAGGCAATTTTCCACCGGTTTGATCTACTAATGTAGATACAAAAATATCCAATGAACGAATGCTTCTTTGCTTCATTTCATTAGAAAATGGTTTAATTCTAATTCCAATAAAAGGAGGAAGTGTTTCATTTTTCATGCCGATAGCAACTTCATTTGCAGCTGTTACGGCAGATTGATCTTCTTCGCTATCAGGCCTAATTCCATAACCATCTTCAAAGTCTATCCTAAAATCTTCCACAGCTTCTTTAGTGAGCTTATCTTCAACTCTTCTGTAAACCATTTCAACTAATTGTGATGAACAACTCATATTTAATGCTTGCTTTAATGCATCTGGAGTAGGGGCATAGGAGCGAAAACTATTTAAGGCAATTTTTCCAATTTTTTTTGTGGTTTCTGATTTAAATAGATGGGCACCACCGTAAACAGTATGAACGGGCTGCCTATTAGTGGGCTCTCCTGGAAAGCGGTTCAAGAAGCGGTCATTTGATTGAGTCAGATTTTCAAAAACTGGTGCTAATTCTTTATCTGTTAATGTTAGTTTCATGTTAACTCCCCCTATAGGTAGAATACCCATGCCCACTAATAAGCAATGGCACATGGTAATGTTCTTTAGAATTTTTTACCTCAAAAACGATTGAGGCGTATGGATAAAAAGTTTCAAGATTTTTTTTCTTAAAGTATGAAGCTGTTTCAAAAGTGATTCGATAAGTTCCAGGATTAAAGCTTTCCTCAGAAATAAGGTCAGCAACCCGTCCATCACGGTTTGTTTCTTTTTCTGTAACAGGTAACCAGGTGGTTGCATCTTTTTGATATTCTAGAAAAACTGCAACACCACTAGCGGGCGAACCTGAAGCAGTATCTAAAACATGTGTGGTAATTGGGCTCATATTAATGTCTCCATTCTTAAATGCATAATTTTTAATTGTTCTTCAGCAGCGATTTCAAGTTCTTTTTTTCTGGTGTTTTTTATTCGAGATTTTAACAGAGATAACATTGTATCAGCGCCTTTTCCTGTGGCGAATACGATAAAAATAAACCCAAACCTTTTTTCATATTCTTGATTTAAAGTTCGAAGTTCTTTTAAGGTTTCATCGGAAGCTAAATCCACGGCCGATTGCTCTTTGGTTGAGACCGTAGAAGTGCTTGAATATTTTTCTTTTAAACTATTAATGTCTCAATTTTTGGGGTGTGCATCGATTGCCTCTAACAAATCAGTTTAAGTTAATAATAACCATATGGTTTTTGCATTGTCGTAGAAAGTTTTTTTATTATCAAAAGGAAGTAATTCAACCATCAGCTGAGCCCATGTTGTACAATGGCAACAATTCAGTAAAGCAATGACAGCTTCTTTTTGGGTTAAACTATTAATTTTCATGTTACTCACTTTTTACTCCATATAATCTTAAGCGGCTAATACCACCGTCTGGAAAAATGTTAAGTCTAATTAAATTTATTTTTCCAATTTCGTTTACTTCTTTTTCAAAAAAGTGTTGAGTGTCGGCGCTTAACTTCGATTGAGGAAGGAGTGGTTTCCACTTGAGCTTATCGTAATCATTATTGTCAAAATTGCTTACATAAACGCCTTCAATGCTACAGCTTTCAGGATAATTCCCTTTAAAGTGCGCAGTGTCGACCTCAATTCTTTTTACGTTTCCACTCGTTCCTGTTTTTAGAATTGCCCAATCATTTCCAGGCTCTCTTTTTCTTTTTGTTTCCCATCCATCACCCATGTTTTTCCCTCTGCCGGGCATGATTAAATTGTCCTTTGAGCTAAAAAACATATCATTACATGTTATTACTTTCCCACCGTTTTCGATAGCGACTAAATCATAAAGACTGTTAGAGTTTTCCTCGTTCCAGTTTACAAATAAATCAACAAAAAGATCACCATAAACTTTTAGTCTTGCAATACCGCCATCTGGGTAAATGTTGAGCCTTAGATGCGTAAAAAGTTCTTCATTTTTTATTTTAAAAATATTTTGTTTTCCAGGCTCTAATTTAGATTTAGGTAATACTTCAGACCATTGAGTAGACTTATCTGGAGAGTCGGTACTGCAGCATCCATCGATTGAAGCGAAAGGGGGGTGGTTTCCTAAAAAGTGATTAGTATCGATATCAACAGCATGAATAGTACCCCTACCTGCTAGAGCTATAACACATAAGTCATTACCGGGTGTTCTTCTTCTGCGGGTTTCCCATCCGTCCATCCATTTTCCATGGTCAGTATATTTGTCAGCGATAAATACTCCACGACCAGATTTTAATAAGTTTTCTTTTTCAGCAAAAAACTCATCGTTTGCAAATAACACTTTTGCTCCAATTCGTTCATCAGCTAAATTAATTGCAAGCAGTGGAATAATGCTCATAATAAACCTTTCAAAAGGGGTTTTCCTAAGGCCGATTTTGAAAATGTACGGGTTTTAGAGTCATAAACTTTATGACCTCTTAGGTAGGTTTTTTTTACTTCACCAAAAACATTAATACCGCTGTAAGGTGTAATTTTATTTTTATAATATATTTGATCACTTGAGATTATATTTTCTTGATTTGGGTCCCAGATAATAAAATCGGCATCTTTGCCTACATCGATACTTCCTTTTTTATGACCCAGTCCGATAAATTTTGCGGGAGCAAGGCTCATCCATTCAGATACCTTTTCAATAGGAACCCCTCGTTCTCTTGCTTCGCTCCAAATAATTGAAAGGCCAAACTGCAGGGAGGAAATTCCTCCCCAGGCTTTATCTAGGTCTCCAGATTCGATGCATTTTAGTTGTGGTATACAAGGGGAGTGATCAGAAACAATAAAATCGATATCATTACTTATTAGGCCATTCCAGAGCGACTCTCTATTTTCTTTTTCTCGAATCGGAGGGCAACATTTAAATAATGTTTTTCCATTAGGGATTGTTTCAGAAAAAAAACTTAAATAATGAGGACATGTTTCTACTGTAATCGGAATATTAGTTTCTTTTGCTTTTTTCAAACTAGAGAGTGCGTCTGATGATGAAAGGTGAACAATATGTACAGAGCAGTTAAATTTTTCACTCAAATCTATCATTAATTCAATGGCACTATTTTCCCAAGAGCGTGGTCTTGAGTTTAAAAAAGATTGATACTCATGAGTGACTTTATTTGTTTCAAAATTACTTGGACAGATCTCAGCATGAATTAAATAAGGTATATTTTTTTTTGCAATGATCGGCATAGCTTCTAGAAGATGGTTTTTTTCCATCATTTGGAACTCATCAATACCAGAGTCGATTAAAAAAGACTTTACACCCAGTACGCCTGAGTCAAGTAGTTCAGGTAAGTCATGAATCGAGTCAGGTGTAACACCACCCCAAAAGCCACAATCTACCCAGAGTTTTGAATTAATCGAGGTAAGTTTTTCTTCCAAGGCCTTTTTTGAAGTTGTTACAGGAATGCAATTCAGTGGCATATCGACAACCGTTGTAATTCCTCCAGCAGCAGCTGCATGAGTTGCAGTATCAAATCCTTCCCATTCTGTTCTTCCTGGTTCATTAATGTGAACATGACTATCTACTAGTCCAGGTAAGACAATGGCATCTTCCGATGAAATGATTTCACCTGAAAAGCCTTTAGGAAGGGTCTCGCCAGTTTCTGTGATTTTTTCATTATCAAAAATAAAATATCCAGACTGGACCACCCCGTTTAAGAGTATTTTTTTTCCAACAACTGCTTTCATGATTTAACTCTTTTTATATGAATCTAGCGCTAAAAAATAGTGCTAAAAACAAGAGCAGAACAGTTTAAAATAACGCACAACATCAAAATAGAATTAAATGAAATAATGTAATTTCTTGATTTAAGCCAAAATCACGGTAAAAAAGAGGCTCTTTTAATATATAAGGGTAAAAAGGTTTTTATGGATGCTTACATTAACGAATGGGTGAACTTATTTATAAGGTGGTTTCATCTCATTGCGGGAATTGCATGGATTGGAAGTTCATTTTTCTTTATGTGGCTTGATAGTCATCTTGAGCAACCCTCTTCTTCTAAAAAAGATGTTGAAGGTGAACTGTGGATGGTTCATAGCGGTGGTTTTTATCAAGTTGAAAAAAAGCTTATTGAATCAAAGAATATGCCCAAAGTATTACACTGGTTTAAGTGGGAAGCTACGTTAACTTGGATCAGTGGGTTTTGTTTATTGGTGGTGGTTTATTATTTAAGAGATGGGGTTTATTTAATAGATCCGAGTATTTCTGACATTAGCGTTCAATCAGCGACAATATTAGGTTTGGCAACACTTTTTGTTTCGTGGGTTTTATACGATCTTTTATGGGTTTCTTATTTGTCGAAGTATAAAGCTATTTGCAATTTCATTTGTACACTTTATGTCGTTGGGCTTTGTTATGGATTAAGTCAGTATTTAAGTGGCAGAGCAGCCTTTATTCACATTGGAGCAATGTTTGGTACATTAATGGTAGCAAATGTTTGGATGAGAATCTTGCCTGCACAACGTGAAATGATTGCAGCTACAAAAGAAGACAGAACCCCAGATTACTCGCTTGGAAAAAAAGCAAAACAAAGATCTATTCATAATAACTATATGACCTTTCCGGTTCTTTTTATTATGTTAAGTAATCACTTTCCAAGTACTTATGGACATTCTTTGAGCTGGGTTACTCTTTTAGGTATAATGTTAGCTGGGGCTGGTGTTCGTCATTTTATGAATGTTCGTAATCAATTTAGTGGACTTGTTTTAGTTTCATCTATTGTAATTTTTTTAGGGATGTTTTTTATGACAGCCCCTTTACCAAGCAAGAAGGATAACGTAGTAGTAAGCGAACTAGCAAAGCAAGGATATCACCATGTTTCATCTAAAGGTTGTTTTACTTGTCACTCTGTAGATGGCGCAAAAACAATCGGTCCAACATTTAAGGGTATTTGGGGAAGAGTTGAAGAGCTTACCAACGGAGAAAAGTTCATTGTTGATGCAAACTATATTCGTGAATCAATAGAATACCCAAAGAAAAAATTCGTTAAGGGTTACCCACCTGTTATGCCCGTATATAAGGGGCAATTTACAGATAGTGAATTGGAAGCAATTGTTGAGTACTTTAAAAGTTTAAAATAATTTATTCTGGAGCACCAAGACCCCAAGAATCAAAAGCAAGGTTTCTCAGATAAAAATATCCAAATGTTGAACCAGCACGATGTAAGATTTGTACTCCTTGGCTAATAATTTTCATTTTTGCTGTTGGGAAAAGGCATTCTAAACCAAGAAGTGTAGTGAACATTGAAAGTTTTAAAACAGCAGAACCAGCGGCCCACGTAGTGCTGTAACCACTTCGAGCTATTGCTAATTCCTTAGGGTCATGACCATGAGTATCTTTTAAAGGTGTAAAATAAAAGTACACGCCTTCAAAAGTAGATTTGCCAGCACCAAAGCCAACCATTTTAATGTACCTCATCATGTATGACCCACCATGAAGTGCTAAAAACGGTTCTACAACAGATGAAACACCACTGACGACCATATCTGTGGGTAGGTTTTTCCAGTCTACTTTTTTTCCTCCTGATCCAGCAACATATCCCAAGATAGTAGAAGCTTCAGCAATTCCAAGTTGAGTTAGAATAAGCCTTGTGTTGGCAGCCCTTCGTTCTTTTTTTGGCATTGATTTTAAACAAGCTTTCATTTCTTGAAAAAAGCTTTTTGCTTGCCATGTAGCTGTTTGAGTTGCCGACTTACCAGTACTTATTGCCTCAATACTTCGAAAAGGATCAAAAACTTTTGTAGTTTGTGTGAGTTCTTTTTCTGATGATAAGAAAATTTCCTTTGCTTCTAAGTATGAGTGAGAGGTATTTGCAAATTGTAGATTTTTTGATGCGTACCCTTGTAAAAAACGTTGTTCGGTTCTTTCTAAAAATATGATTTCATTTACTGCAGAAGATGCAGGTCGGTAATTTTTAATTTTGTTTTCAGCTTCAATGATTTTTTGTGCAATTTTTTCAGCTTCTACAGCGAGCTTTGATTCATTCATATTTCTTAAAAAAACACGATAAGCATATGTTGCATTTTCACTTTGTGAGACTGAAAAGCCAGTATAGCGATTTAAAATACCCAAGCCTTCAGTTGTTTCTGTCAGCAGATAACGACCAATGGTACTTTTAAAAACTTGAGAAAATCCATTTGCATAGCAGTGGTGATGAAAGAAAAACAACACAGAAGCATAGATGCAAAATTTAGAAATGAATTTCATGATTTCCCCCAAATCAAACCGAAGGAAATGATGTACCGCAACAACGCAGGGCGGTAAAGTGTTTTAACTTTGATAAAAACAATCGGCCTTTAAGAAGTAGACTGAATATGTTGGGATTCTTTTTTCCAGGTTAAAAGCACTAAAAAGGCTGCAATAAAACAACTAACAATGCAGGTGCCATACATAGCTTCCCAGCCCCAGTTTTCTGTAATAAAAGCAAGACCAACTCCCGATAACATTGCTCCAATATAGCCAAAAAGTCCTGCAAATCCACAAGCAGCTGAAGCGGCATTTTGAGCGACAATTCTTGAAACTTGTACACCACCAACTAGGTTTTGTGGTCCATCGACAAAAAACCCAATGCACCCTAAAAAGAAGCAAGTTAAAAAGAAGTGATCCATTCCTGCAAATTTGTAAAAACCAAAAATACTTCCAGCTAAAAGGATTAAATAAATAATATTTACAGGTGTACAACGCCCTTGAAAGCATCTGTCTGCAATCACTCCGGCAACGATTCCTCCCGGCATTCCAAATAGAGGCATGATGGCCCACATGAAAGCAACTTTTATTTTGTCTATACCTCTGACGTCATACATAAATTTTGTAGCCCAATCTAAGGTTCCAAACCGAATGAGGTAAACAAAAATATAAGCGATACAAAGTGACCATAAAAATGGATTAGTAAAGACATGTTTTTTTAGAATTTGCCAATGGGTTAGTGATTTTTCTTCTTTAATGGGAAGAGGGTCATTTCTATAATCTTCTACAGGGGGCAGCCCCAAAGCAACAGGACGGTCACGCAAGCGGTTGATTAAAAAAAGCGAAGTAAAAACTCCAATAATACCTGGAATATAAAAAGCACTTCTCCAATCAAAAAACTTTAAGAAAAATGCTATTAAAATACCAATAAGGAACGTACCGGCTGTGTGAGAGGAAGACCAAATGGTCCATTTTGTTGCACGCTCATTTGAACTATACCAATGAACCAATCCTTTAGCGATGGGTGGAAACCCCATTGATTGGAATGCACCATTTAATCCCCAAAAAAATGCCAATAACCATAAAGACTCTAAAAAACCAAAAACAAGATTTACTAACGACGCACAAAATAATCCCGTAGCCATAAAAAATCGGATATTTGCTCTATCTGCAATTGCCCCACTAGCGAACTTCCCTAAACCGTAGGTTGCGTAAAAGATCGTTCCTAAGATACCAAGTTCCATTAATGAGATTCCAAGCTCCTCACTAAAAGCATGCATAACAGGAGAAAGGTTTTTTCTTGTAAAGTAAAAGACGACATAACCAAGGTACATGCTGTAAAACATTCGAATGCGCCAATAACGATATTTTTTTTTGATTTCTTTTGGATTGGTAATGGGATCTTCGCTAGGTGGAACGACACGGTAAAGACGCTTAATATATTGAAGCATGAGCCTATCTTTCTTTGTGGTTAAGACTTAGAAGGTAGTATCTAATAGATAAAAAGACTCAATGCATCATAAATTTGTGGTTTTATAAGTATTTAATATTAAAAAGACTTTTCACCCAACAATCGAGACGTCACTTAAAAGAGCAAAGTCAGGACCGCAATATCCAATATTATGTTCGTAAGGGAATGAAGAAAACTCATTTCGTTTAACTAGGTTATTTGAAAGACGTGCATTTTTGAAGTTTTCAAATAATGAGCCAGAAAGAGATCCGCCTTTAATATAAGAGACAGTATTGTTTTCATTATCATAAAGTTTTCCTAATCGTATTTCACTTGAAAATGTTCCCGTATTTGCATCTGTAAAAAGACCTGAGAACTGTAAAATTTCTAATACAACAGGGCTTACTTGTGTAAGTTCTTTATGTGTCCATTTTCCAGCCTCAACAGAGGCATTACCGTTACAAGTGGTG
>Ga0163108_10001712_pt1 | contig 15993 bp, 26 predicted proteins | sample Fk1155metaG_FD_109644 | JGI IMG/M metagenome (GOLD analysis project Ga0163108, IMG submission 109644) | Marine microbial communities from the Central Pacific Ocean - Fk160115 155m metaG | ecosystem: Environmental > Aquatic > Marine > Oceanic > Photic zone | place: The Central Pacific Ocean...
TGCACCATTTTCTGCTTTAGCATTTAAAGTAGCAACTGATCCTTTTGTAGGAACATTGACATTTATTCGAATTTATTCTGGAAGTTTAAAAGCTGCTACTGGCATTTACAATACTTCAAGAGATAAAGAAGAACGAGTTGGTCGGATGTTGTTAATGCATGCCAACAGCAGAGAAGATGTAAAAGAAGCTAATACTGGTGATATTGTGGCTTTGGCAGGACTTAAATACACTATAACAGGTCACACTCTATGTGATGAAAACGATCCAGTAATCTTAGAGCCTATGGAATTTCCAGACCCAGTTATTGAAATTGCAGTTGAACCAAAAACAAAAGCTGACCAAGAAAAAATGGGTGAAGCTTTAGGAAGATTAGCTCGAGAAGATCCTTCGTTTAGAGTTACATCAGATGAAGAATCGGGTCAAACTATAATAAAAGGAATGGGGGAATTACATTTAGATATTATAGTGGATCGAATGAAAAGAGAATTCAAAGTTGAAGCCAATATAGGAGCACCTCAGGTTGCTTATAGAGAAACCATTTTAAGGCCGGTTACAAGTGTTTACATACATAAAAAACAGAGTGGTGGAGCAGGACAATTTGCAAAAGTAGAATTGACTGTTGAACCACTCGAGCCAGGCAAAGGCAGAGAAGTAGAAAATAAAATTAAAGGAGGGTCAATACCCAAAGAATTCATACCTGGTGTAGAAAAAGGAATTGAAAGCGTTGCTGACAATGGAATATTAGCTGGATTTCCTCTAATTGATTACAAAGTTACTATTGTTGATGGATTACATCACGACGTTGACTCAAGTGTATTGGCATTCGAAATAGCATCAAGATATTGTTTTAGAGAAGCATGTACAAAAGCAACACTTAAGCTTTTAGAACCGATGATGAGAGTAGAGGTAATAACACCAGAAGACTATATGGGAGATGTTATAGGAGACTTAAATAGTAGAAGAGGACAAGTATCAACTACAGACAAAAGAGGAAATGCTACAGTTATAAGCGCAAAAGTTCCTTTAGCCAACATGTTTGGTTATATAAATAATCTTCGATCAATGTCCCAAGGTAGAGCACAGTACTCAATGTTTTTTGATCACTACGCAAAAGTTCCTCAAAATGTTCAAGATGAAGTAACAAAGAAATTGGCTTAAAAAATGGATAAACAAAATATTAGAATACATCTCAGAGCTTACGATAACAAAATTTTAGATTTATCTACTGAAGAGATCGTTAATACTGCAAAAAGAACCGGAGCTCAAGTAAAAGGGCCTATTCCTCTACCAACAAAGATAGAAAAATTTACAGTTTTGAGATCTCCTCACATTGATAAAAAAAGCAGAGAACAATTTGAAACAAGAACACACAAGAGGCTAATAGACATAATTGAGCCTACACCACAGACTGTAGAAGCTTTAATGAAACTAGATTTAGCATCAGGAGTAGATATAGAAATAAAAATATAATTATGAGCTTAGGATTAGTTGGAAAAAAAATGGGAATGACAAGAGAGTTTTTTAGCTCAGGAATTTCTATTCCTGTAACAGTCGTTAAAATCGAAAAAGGCAGGGTTATAGACGTGTATACAAAGGAAAAAAATGGTTATTCTGCTATCAAGTTAGGTTTTGTAAAAGTAAAAAATTCAAAACTTACCAATCAAATGAAAGGTTTTTTTGCAAAAAAAAACACAGAACCAAGAAAAATTATAAAAGAATATAGAGTAGAAAAGACTGAAGAGTATAAAACTGGAAACGAGATAGGTCTAGAATCGTTTAAAGATGTAAAATTTATTGATGTTAGATCAGAAACAATAGGAAAAGGGTTTGCAGGAGTTATGAAGAAATATAATTTTGCTGGTCTTAGAGCTTCTCATGGAGTTTCAGCTTCTCATAGATCTCACGGCTCTACAGGTCAAAACCAAGATCCAGGAAAAGTTTTTAAAGGTAAAAAGATGGCAGGCCATATGGGGGCAAAATTTAGAACAATTTTAAATTTAGAAGTAGTCAGATCTGATTTAGAAAATAGTTTAATTTATATCAAAGGATCAATACCCGGTTCAAAAAATTCTCTAATTTTTTTAAGAAAATCTACAAAATCATTTAATAGAAAAACAAGCGTCGAAAAATATGCTCAAGAAAGTAAACAAACAGCAAAAGTAGTAGCTAAGAAAGACGTGCCGAAGAAAGCTGAAGAAAAAAAAGCGGCACCAAAAGAACAACCAAAAAAGGAAACTCCTAAAAAGAAATAAATTATGAATATTAAAGTACTCAGCATTGATGGAGGTAAAGGGAAGGACCTGAAATTGTCAGATAGTTTAACGGGTTTAAAAGTTAATAATAGACTTTTAAAATATGTTATTGATTGGCAACTTAATCATTCTAAGAAAAGAGTAGCAAAAACAAAACAAAGAAATGAAGTTGTAGGTTCAACTCGTAAAATTTATGCACAAAAAGGAACAGGGGGAGCAAGACACTCAAGCAGAAAAGCACCCCTATTTGTTGGTGGAGGAATTGCTCATGGACCAAAAGGAGATAATTACAAAATTAAGAAAATTAATAAAAAAATTAGAAAACTTGCTTTAGCTCAAACTATTTCAAAGAAAAAATTCAATAATGAACTTTTTGTTTTTGATGATGTAAAAAAAGAAATTAAAAAAACAAAAGTTTTTAATACTTTTTTAAACAAAAACAATATATCAAACGTGCTTATTGTTTCAGACAAAGAGACAGAAAAAAACATCATAAAATCTGTTAGAAATTTACCTGATGTAAAATTAATTAACGAGTCAGGTACCAATGTTTATGATCTTGTTAGATACAAGAACGTTTTATTTACAACAAGTTCTATCAAAAATATTCAAGAAAGATTAACAAATGAAAAAAATTAATTATTTAGATTCAATAGTACAGCCCATTGTAACTGAAAAGGCTACAAGCCTTTCAGAGCAGAACAAAGTTACATTTAAAGTTCGTGATGATGCTTCAAAAGAATCAATAAAAAAGAATATAGAAAAAATTTTTAAAGTTAATGTTATTCGAATTAATACTATTAATAAAAAATCTAAAACTAAAATTGTAAGAAATAGAATTGCAAACAAAAAAGGATATAAAAAAGCAATTGTAACTTTAAAAAAAGGTCAAAGCATAGATCTTGCAACTGGAGCTTAAATAAATGGGATTAAAAACATATAAACCATATACAAAATCAACCAGAACTACAGTTCTTGTTGATAGAAAAAATATTTGGAAAGGATCTCCGTTTAAACCCTTAACAAGAGGAAAAATTTCTTCTGGAGGTAGAAATAATTTAGGAAGGATTACATCTAGAGCAAAAGGAGCTGGCCACAAAAAAAGATATAGAATTATAGATTTCCATAGAAATAAAATTGATATGAAAGGTAAAGTTGAAAGAATAGAATACGATCCTAACAGATCTTCACACATTGCTTTAATTAAATATGATGATAACACAAGAAGTTACATTATTTGTCCTCAAAATATAAAAATTGGAGATGATATAGTTTCAGGAAATAAAAAAGAAATGAAAGTTGGAAATTGTATGCCTTTAGGCGATATTCCTCCTGGTACAGAGGTTCACAATGTAGAATTAGTAGAAGGCGGAGGAGGAAAGTTAGCCAGATCTGCTGGATCAGCGGTTACTTTATCAGGTTTCGATGATGAATACGCAATTATTAAACTTTCTTCTGGAGAAACAAGAAAAGTAAGAAAAAATTGTAAAGCAACAATAGGAACTGTTTCGAACCCAGATCAAAAAAATATTAAAATTGGTAAAGCTGGAAGAAATAGATGGAAAGGTAAAAGACCATTAACTAGAGGAGTTGCGATGAATCCAGTTGATCACCCGCATGGAGGAGGAGAAGGAAAAACAGCAGGAGGAAGAAATCCTGTATCACCATGGGGACAGTCAGCAAAAGGATTAAAAACTAGAAGACCACAAAGAAGTGATAAATTTATAATCTCCAGAAGAAAGAAAAGGAATAAAAAATAATGACTAGAGGCGTTTGGAAAGGACCGTTTGTTCACCCGAGCTTATTAAAGAAAGTAGACAAACTTAAAGATCAATCAAGAAAAGCTCCCATAAAAACATGGTCAAGAAATTCTACTATTATTCCAGAGTTTGTTGGTCACAGTTTTTTAATACATAATGGAAAAAATTTTATTCCAATCACTGTATCAGAAGAAATGGTTGGACATAAGTTAGGTGAATTTTCACCAACAAGAAAATTTTCTGGACATACTCCTGCTGACAAGAAAGCAGCAGCAGAAGGAGCAGCACCAGGAGCAGCACCAAAAGCAGCACCAGGAGCAGCACCAAAAGCAGCACCAGGAGCAGCACCAAAAGCAGCACCAGGAGCAGCACCAGGAGCAGCACCGAAAGCAGCACCGAAAAAGGATGACAAGAAATGAGCGAGAAAACTAACGTAATAAAAGCAATAAATAAAAACGTTAGAAGCGGAGCTAGAAAAGCTAATTTGGTGCTTAATTTTATTAAAGGGAAGAAAGCAGATGTAGCAATTAGAGATTTAGAATTTACACGAAAAAAAGTTGCTCAAGATATTAAGAAGACTGTAAAATCAGCAATTGCTAATGCGGAAAATAATTATCAGTACGATATAGACAATCTTTATATAAAAGAAGCTTATGTTGGAAAATCTATAGTAATGAAGAGATTTAGACCAAGAGCAAAAGGTAGAGCTTCTCCAATAAAAAAACCTTTCAGTAGAGTTACAATAATTTTGGCAGAAAAAAAAATAGAAAAAAAACAAGGAGCTAGTAAATAATGGGACAAAAAGTTAATCCTATCGGTTTTAGACTTGGTATAAACAGAGGCTGGGATTCAATCTGGTTTGCAAGAAAAGCAGATTATGGAAAATTTCTTATAGAAGATTATAAAATTAGACAATATATAAGAAAAAATATTCAAAACGCTGGTGTTTCAGAAGTTATTATTGAAAGATCAGGAAAAAAATGTTCCATCTTTATACACACATCAAGACCTGGATTTGTAATAGGAAAAAAAGGTTCTGATATAGAAAAAATAAAAGGAAAAATCTCTAAAATTACGGACAGCGAAGTTTCCGTAAACATTAAGGAAATTAAAAAACCAGAACTTAATGCATATTTAGTTGCAGAAAATATTTCTCAGCAGTTAATTAAACGTATCGCTTACAGAAGAGCAATGAAAAGGGCAATGCAGTCTGCCATGAGACTTGGAGCAAAAGGTATAAAGGTAACTTTAAGCGGAAGATTAGCAGGTAATGAAATTGCAAGAACTGAATGGTTAAGAGAAGGAAGTATACCTTTGCATACTTTAAGAGCGAACCTTGATTACGCCGAATCAGAGGCGTTAACAACCTATGGCATTATTGGAGTTAAAGTTTGGATATATAAAGGTGAAATTTTTTTAAAAGACGTTAACAAGCAAAAAATGGAAAGGACTAAAAATGCTTCAACCAACAAGAAGTAAATTTAGAAAAGCGCATAAAGGAAGAATCCATGGAAATGCTACTAGAGCAAGTTCTTTAAATTATGGTGAATTTGGACTGAAAGCAATTCAACCAGAAAGAATAAGTGGAAAACAAATTGAGGCTGCAAGAGTTGCTTTGACTAGACACATGAAGAGAACAGGCAAGGTTTGGTCAAGAATTTTTCCAAATATTCCTGTCTCAAAAAAACCTACCGAAGTTAGAATGGGCAAAGGAAAAGGTTCACCAGAATATTGGGCTTGCAGAGTAAAGCCAGGAAGAATTTTATTTGAGGTTGACGGTGTATCAGAGGAAGTTGCTAGAGAAGCTTTATATAAAGCTTCAGCAAAACTTCCAATAAAAACAAAATTTGTTAGAAGATAATTATGAAAAAAAAAGAAACAAAAAAACTAACCAAAGATCAATCTTTGAGAGAGATTTTAAAATTGAAAAAAGATTTGTTTAATATGAGATTTAAAAAAGTAAACGGACAAGTTCAAAATGTAGCTGAATTTTTAAAAATAAAAAAAAATATAGCTAGACTATATAACAATATACAAGGAAGAAAATGACAAAAAGAATTTTACAAGGTGAGGTAGTTAGCGATAAGGGTGATAAGACTATTGTTGTTAAAGTTCAGAGAAAATTTAGACACCCTTTCTACGGAAAAGTTATATCAAGATCAAAAAAATATCATGCTCACGATGAAAAAAATAAATATAAAAAAGGAGATCTTGTTAAAATTATTGAGTCTAAACCTATATCTAAACTTAAAACGTGGCAGGTACTTGAAAAATGATACAAATACAAACAGAATTACAAGTTGCTGATAATACAGGCGCAAAAAGAGTTGAATGTATAAAAGTATTGGGTGGATCAAAGAGAAGATATGCTGGAGTAGGTGATTTGATAGTGGTTAGCGTTAAAGATGCTCTACCAAATGGAAAAGTTAAAAAAGGATCAGTACATAAAGCGGTAGTTGTGAGAACAAAAAAAGAAATTTTTAGAAAAGATGGTTCAAAGGTTCAATTTGATAGCAATTCGGTTGTTTTGACTGATGAAAAGGGAGAGCCTATAGGAACCAGAATTTTTGGACCAGTTACTAGAGAGCTAAGAGCAAGAGGGCAAACAAAAATAATTTCTTTAGCACCGGAGGTTTTATAAGTATGTTTTTAAAAAAAGGAACAAAAGTCAAAGTTTGCGTTGGTAAAGATAAAGGAAAAACCGGCGAGATAATTGAAATTAATAGGGTTAGAAACTTGGCCAAAGTCAAAGATGTTAATATGCTTAAGAAGCACAAAAAGGCCACTAAAGAAAACAAAGGCGGAATTATAACAAAAGAAGGATTTATTCATCTTTCAAATTTAAAAAATCTTGAAAAAAATAAAGAAAGTAAAAAGGATAAAAAATGATACCAAGACTAAAAGAAAGATATAAAAAAGAAATTGTCCAAAATTTAATGTCCAAATTAAATTATAAGAATATTAACGCTGTGCCAAAAATTGAGAAAATTGTTATCAATATGGGCCTTGGACAGGATGCTTCAGATAAAAAAAAGATAGAAACATGCGTAAAAGACATGTCAGCTATTTCTGGTCAGCGTCCACTTATAACTAAATTTAAAAAATCAATTTCAAATTTTAAATCAAGAAAAGGTGCAAATGCTGGTGTAAAAGTCACTTTAAGAAATGATAGAATGTACGAGTTTCTTGATAGGTTAGTTAATATTGCTTTGCCTAGAGTTAAAGACTTTAGAGGACTAAAAGATTCAGCCTGTGATAAATTTGGAAATTTTTCTTTTGGCATTAAGGAACATATTATTTTTCCAGAAATAAATTTTGATAAAGTTGATGCAATTAAAGGTATGGATGTTACAATTGTAACAACAAGTCATTCAAAAGAAAATACTATATCACTACTTAAAGAATTTAACTTTCCAATTATCAAAGATACTCAGAAAAGAAAAAAGAAGATAAAAAAAATAATTAAAACAGAGAAAAAAGAAGAAAAAACATAGAAGGGATAATATGGCCAAAACAAGCGCAATTCAGAGAAATCTTAAAAGAATAAGGATGGCAAAAAGATTTGAAAATAGAAGAAAAAAACTAAAAACAATAGTTAATAATAGAAAATTACCATTAAGTGAAAGATTTGCTGCTCAATTAAAACTTTCCAAACTTCCAAAAAATTCAGCAAGGACAAGGATAAGAAATAGATGCGAAATTACAGGAAGACCACATGGAGTATATAGAAAACTAAAAATTTCAAGAATTGCATTAAGAGAAATGGCATCTGCTGGGAAAATTCCAGGGATGACGAAATCGAGTTGGTAAAGGAGAAATATGAGCTTAGCTGATCCTATAGGAGATATGTTAACAAGAATTAGAAACGGTCAAATGAGATCGTTGAATAAAATTGAAATACCATTTTCTAGTTTTAGATCAAAGATTTTGGAAGTTTTAAAAAAAGAAGGATACATTATTAATTTTGAAATTAATGAAAATAAAAATAAAATAAAATCTATATTGGTTGATTTGAAATATTATGAGGGTCAACCTGTAATAAAAGAGATTAAAAGAATATCAAAACCTGGCAGAAGGGTTTATTCAAGAGCCACTAGCATTCCCAAAGTTCTTAATGGTTTAGGTCTTGCTATTTTATCTACCAGCAAAGGAGTGATGTCTGATTCTGAGGCAACTAAAAATAATTTGGGTGGCGAAATAATTTGTAGGGTATTTTAATGTCTAAACTTGGAAAAAAAGCTATTTTATTACCAAAAGAATCTACAGTTAAAGTAGAAGGTGATTCTTTATTGGTTTCGGGACCAAAAGGTTCTCAAAAGATTTTATTTAATCAAAAAATATTTTCTTCAAAGGTTAATGAAAAAAATGAATTTCAAATTTTACCAATTAAAAAAGATAAAAAAACATCATTAATGTGGGGAACTTATAGAAGTTTAATAAATAATGCTGTTGTCGGAGTGACAAAAGGACATGAAAAAAATTTAGAATTAAGCGGAGTTGGTTTTCGGGCAAGCTTGAAAGGTGATCAACTGGTTTTGTTATTAGGATTTAGTCACGAAGTTAAGTATACTGTACCGAAGGGAATTACCATAAAAGTTGAAAAACAAACCAAATTAAATATTGCTGGTTCAGATAAAGAATTAGTATCAAAAGTTGCCGCCGATATTAAATCATTAAAACCTGTTGAGCCATACAAAGCCAAAGGTATTAAAGAAAAAAATCAATATGTAATAAGAAAAGAAGGAAAGAAAAAATAAAAATGAAAAAATTTGATACAAAAACAAAACGTTTGTTAAGAAATAGAGGAAAACTAAAAAAAGTTAATGTAAATCGATATAGAATCACAGTATTTAAATCTTTAAAAAATATTTCAGCTCAAATTATTGATGATAAAATTAGCAAAACAATTGTTTCAGCCTCTTCTACTGAGAAAAGTCTTAAAAAAGATAAAAAAGATAAAAAAAATAAAACTGATTTATCTATACTTTTAGGAGAAGTTTTAGCAAAAAGAGCTTCAGAGAAAAAAATTAACAAAGTTTATTTTGATAGAGGTGGATACAGATATCACGGCAGAGTCAAAGCTCTAGCTGATTCATTAAGAAAGAATGGGTTGAGTTTATAATGGATAGAAGAATGGAAAAAAGTGAATTTGTAGAAAAATTAGTTGCCATTAATAGAATAACCAAAGTTGTTAAGGGAGGTAGAAGATTTGGTTTTGCCGCTCTTGTTGTTGCAGGTAATCAAAAAGGATCGATAGGAATTGGCCAAGGTAAATCTAAACAAGTTCCGGATGCCATTAGAAAAGCAACAGAGGTTGCAAAAAGAAACATGGTTAAAATTCCTTTAAAGGACGGAAGAACTTTACACCACGATGTTTATGCGAAGAGTGGATCAGGAAAAATTCTTATGAGATCAGCTCCGACAGGGACTGGAATTATAGCTGGAGGTGCTACGAGAGCTGTTTGTGAAGTTTTAGGAATACAGGATATAGTTGCCAAATCATTAGGATCTCCAAATCCTCACAATGTTTTAAAAGCTGTACTACAAGGTTTAAAAAATCAAAGTTCGCCAAAATCTATTTCTATTATGAGAAATAAAAAAATTGCAGAAATAATTAAAAAGAGAGAAAAATAAAAATGAAATTGAACACTTTAGTCAAAACCAATACGCCAAAAATGAGAGTAGGTAGAGGAATTGGTTCAGGAAAAGGAAAAACTTCAGGCCGAGGAGTCAAAGGACAAAAATCTAGATCTGGTGTTGCCATTAAAAGTTTTGAAGGTGGTCAAATGCCCCTATATCGAAGACTGCCTAAAAGAGGTTTTAAAAGCACGAACAACAAGGACATAGCAAAGATTAATTTAGGAGATATAAAAATTTTTTTAAAAAACAAAAGAATTAAAGCTCAAGACGAAATTACAATTAAATATTTGATAGACAAAAAAATAGTTAAAAGAAAATACGAAAAACTGAAAGTTTTAGGAACTGGCGATATAAAAGCAAAATTAAAAATAAAAATTGATTTTATTTCTAAATCGGCTAAAACAAAAATTGAAAAAGCTGGTGGCTCTGTAACCATTTTAAGCAAATCTGAGAAGACAATTGTTCCAAGCAAACCTGACAAAAAATAAATGGCTAACGAACCTTTAAAGGAAAATACTTTTTCTCATTCTGCAGACTTAAGAAACAGAATTTTTTTTACTGTTTTTATTTTATGTATTTATAGGCTTGGAACGTATATTCCAATTTCCGGTATAGATCCTGTAGCTTTACAACAAATCATGTCATCAAGTCAAAAAGGCTTATTGGGCATGTTTAATGTTTTTTCTGGTGGTGCAGTTCAAAGGATGGCAATTTTTGCTCTAGGTATAATGCCTTACATCTCTTCTTCAATAATAGTTCAATTATTAACTGGAGTTTCTGATTATTTTAAAAATTTAAAAGAACAAGGTGAATTAGGCAGAAAAAAAATTACTCAAATTACTCGTTACGGAACAGTTATGATTGCTGTGCTTCAAGGCTATGGAGTTTCGGTTGGTTTAGAAAATGCTGGAGGTTTAGTTATATCTCCTGGGATTTATTTTAAATTAATGACTACCATTTCACTTGTAGCAGGAACAACTTTTTTGATGTGGTTAGGAGAACAAATAACTTCTAGAGGTATTGGAAATGGTATATCTCTTATAATATTTTCTGGAATTGTAGCGGAAATACCAAGAGCGTTAGCTTCTACATTTGAGCTAGGAAGAACAGGAGCTTTATCTCCTGTAATGATTATTTCAATTTTTATTTTAGTTATCGTTACGGTTATGTTTATTGTTTTTATGGAGAGAGCAATGAGAAAAATTCTTATAAATTATCCAAAAAGGCAAATGGGTAATAAAATTTATGGAGGAGAGTCCTCTCATTTACCTTTAAAAATAAATACAGCAGGAGTTATTCCTGCAATCTTTGCCTCTGCTTTATTATTATTACCTATCACATTTTCTAATTTTGGTTTTGCTGATTCTGATGCTTTTATAAACTTTTCTTCTTTATTTTCCCAAGGACAACCTTTGTATATGCTATTATATGCTTCTGGTATTATCTTTTTTGCTTTCTTCTATACTTCTATTGTTTTCAATCCAAAAGAAACAGCTGAAAATTTGAGAAAGTATGGAGGTTATGTGCCGGGAATAAGACCTGGAGAAAGAACAGCAGATTATATCGAAAGTATATTGACTAAACTTACAACCATTGGTGCTGCCTACTTAACTTTAGTTTGTTTGATGCCAGAATTTTTGATTTCCAAATATCCAATACCTTTTTATTTAGGAGGAACGTCTCTTCTAATCGTGGTAGTAGTCGCAATGGATACAGTTACTCAAGTACAAACTCGTTTAATGAGCTCTCAATACGAGTCATTAATTAAAAAAGCAAAATTTAATAGATAACTCATGAATGTAATTATATTTGGTCCTCCAGGCGCAGGTAAAGGGACTCAATCTGAAAGATTAGTTAAGAAATATGCTTTATTTAAGCTTTCAACTGGAGATTTATTAAGACACGAGATTAGTAATGCAACAACACTTGGAAAAAAAATAAAAGAAATTGTTAATTCTGGTAAACTTGTGTCAGATGATATTATGAATAACTTGATTGAAAGAATACTTTCAAACCCAGAACACAAAAACAATATAATATTTGATGGTTATCCAAGAAATTTAGAACAAGCTAAGAATCTGAGTGTTTTATTAAAAAAATACAAACAAAAAGTTGATTTAGTAATTAATTTAAAGGTTAGTTTGGATTCTATAGTTAAAAGAATTACAGGTAGACTGGTCTGTTCAAAATGTGGAAATATTTTTAATAAATTTTTTAACCCACCTCCAGCTAACCAAGTTTGTTGTCAGGGAGGATCTTTACAGCAAAGAAGCGACGACAATTTTGAAACCGCAAAAAAAAGATATGAAACTTATGAAAATTTAACTATGCCGATATTAAACTACTATAATAAATCAGGACTTCTCAAAGAGGTTGATGGAGAAAACAAAATCGAAGAAATATTCAGCAAAATCAATACTTTTATGAACTGAATTGGGGTTGACTTTGAAACATATGCTCATATAAATACCTAGACTTAAACAATCATAAAATATGGCTCGAATAGCAGGTGTTAACATTCCCATTGACAAAGTAGTGTATACAGCTTTGACTTATATACATGGTATTGGAGATCATAACTCTAAGATTATTTGCCGAAAGCTAAACATACCTCTTGATAAGAGGGTTAACAAATTATCAGAGGAAGAAGTGTTAAAAATTAGAGAATATATTGATCACAATTATAAAGTAGAGGGAGATTTAAGAAGAGAAGTTTCAATGAATATTAAAAGGCTGGTAGATTTAGCAAGTTATAGAGGTTCGAGACATAAGAAAAAATTGCCTGTTAGGGGACAACGAACTCATTCTAACGCTAGGACTAGAAAAGGTAAAGCCATAGCTATAGCAGGAAAAAAACTTACTCCTCTAAAAAAATAAATGAATAAAAGCGCTGAAAAAGTTAAAGATAAAAAAGTAGAAGAAAAAATTGTAAAAAAACCTCAAAAGAAGAAAGTAAAGCAAAAAAGAGTTATTTCTTCGGGAATTGCATTTGTTAATTCTACATTCAACAACACCATAATCTCTATTGCTGATGAACAAGGAAATGTAGTTGCCTGGTCTTCTGCAGGGTTAAAAGGTTTTAAAGGTTCAAGAAAATCTACTCCGTATGCTGCGCAAGTAGCAGCCGATGATGCAGGTGGAAAAGCTTATGATCAAGGACTTAGGACTTTGTATGTTCAGGTAAAAGGACCGGGTTCAGGCAGAGAAACTGCTTTAAGAGCATTACAATCTAGAGGTTTCAAAATTATTTCGATTAAAGACACTACACCGTTTCCACATAATGGCGCAAGACCACCAAAAAAAAGGAGAGTATAATGGAAAATTTAAATATTATTGATAAAAACTGGAAAACATTAACTAAACCATCAAAACTTGAAATAACTAGCAATGAGGATAAATCGGTAGCAAAAGTTGTTGCTGAACCTTTAGAAAAAGGTTTTGGACAAACAATAGGCAATGCTCTAAGAAGAATTTTATTATCTTCTATCCAGGGAGCTGCAGTTACCGCAATACAAATAGACGGAGTGTTACATGAGTTTTCATCAATAAAAGGCGTGAGAGAAGATGTAACTGATATAGTTTTGAATGTTAAAAATTTAGCAATTAAATTAAATTCACCTGGATCAAAAAAATTAATTTTAGACGCTACAGGCCCAAAAGAAGTAAAAGCAAAAGATATTAGTTTAGTTGCTGGAGTAGAAATTTTAAATTTAGATCAGACAATTTGTAATTTAGATGAAAAAACAAAATTTCATATGGAGCTAGTAATAAACAGTGGAAGAGGTTATGTTTTGGCTCAAAAAAATAAAACTGAAGACACTCCGCTTGGACTAATAGCTATTGATTCTCTTTTTAGTCCAGTAAAAAAAGTTTCTTATAAAGTTGAAAGTACTAGAGAAGGAGACGCTTTAGACTACGATAAACTTTCGATGCAAGTAGAAACTAACGGGACTATACCAGCGGAAGATGCTGTGGCATTTTCTGCTAGAATTTTTCAAGATCAACTATCAATGTTTGTCAATTTTGAAGATCCAAAAGAAATTCCTGTACAGATTAAATCAACGGAACCAGAATTTAATAAAAATTTATTGAAACGGGTAGAAGAATTAGAACTTTCGGTTAGATCAATGAATTGTTTAAAGAATGATAACATTATTTATATTGGAGACCTTGTACAAAAAACAGAGTCAGAAATGCTAAGAACACCGAATTTTGGAAGAAAATCTCTTAATGAAATTAAAGAGGTTTTGAGCTCCATGTCTCTTTATCTTGGAATGGAAATACCAAATTGGCCACCTGATAATATTGTAGAATTATCAAAAAAATTAGAAGAAAGTACTTATTAAAATGAGACATAAATTAGCGTATAGAAAATTAAACAGAACAACAGAGCACAGAAAGGCTTTGTTTCAAAACATGCTTAACTCTTTGATAAAGTATGAACAAATCGTTACAACTTTACCAAAAGCAAAAGAACTAAAACCAAAAATTGATAAAGTTATTACTTTAGGAAAAAAATCAGATTTACATAATAAAAAGAATCTCTTTTCTAAACTTCAGGACAAAACATCTGTAAAAAAAGTATTTGAAACTTTCTCAAAAAGATATGCAAATAGAAAAGGTGGTTACTCAAGAGTATTGAGAGCTGGATTTAGAACTGGAGATGATGCTCCAATGGCAGTTATTGAATTAGTAGACAGAGATGTTAATGCAAGAAAAATTGATAAGCCTAAAAAAGTCGAATCTGCAAAAAAAGATAAAGAAACACTTCCAAAAGCTGCTAGCAAATAATATAAAATTAGATCTCAAATGTCCAGAAAGTTTATAGTCAACAAAGACTATCATAATTCTCGTTTTGACCGGTGGTTTAAGCAAAATGTTTCTGATGTTCCACAGTCTCTCATAGAAAAATTTATTAGAAAAAATAAAGTAAAAATTAACAGAAAGAAAACAAAAACAAAATATAGAGTTCAGCTTAATGATGTTATCGAGGTTTATGGTGTGGAAGATTTAAAACCAAAAGACCAATCAAAAAAAATTAAATACAAACCTTCTGAAAAAGAGAAAACTAAGTATGGAGAATTTATTATAGAAAACAATGATAATTTCATAGTAATAAACAAACCAAGCGGAATACCGGTTCAATCTGGAACAAAATCTTTTAAAAACATTATTGATACACTAAGAAATACAAAATATTTTGAAAATACGAAACCTTTTGTTGTTCATAGACTAGATAAAGAAACTTCTGGAGTGATGATTGTAGCTAAAAATAGAGAATACGCTCAATTATTTACATCACTTTTTAGAATAAGAAAAATACACAAAACATATTTGGCTATTGCACACGGACAAGTAAATAAAGATACAAATTTGCTTCAAGACAATTTAATTATTTACGAGAACAATAAAAAAATAGTTCAAAAAGCTATTTCATATTTGAAAATATTAAATTCTAATAATAAATACTCGTTATTAGAACTCAAACCTATTACTGGTAGAAAACATCAATTACGTAAGCAATTATATAATATCGGCAATCCCGTGGTAGGTGATGACAAATATTTTATAAAAATAGAAAAAAATAAATTAAAAAATAAAAATTTAATGCTGCATGCTTATAAAATAAAATTTATGATAAATAACGTGAAATATAATTTCGAAGCTAAATACGATGATCATTTTAATAATTTTATTAAAAAAAATATCAAATCTTAGGTAGATTTTTTAAGAAAATATTTTTTAGATTCTTATTAATATTAAGTGATTTTTTTCCTTCCTTTTTAAAAGAAGTAATTTTTTCATTGTTTAAACCGCAGGGAACAATTTTTTTATAATCATCTAAATTGTTGTTTATATTGATAGAAAATCCATGATAGGCTACCCAGCGTGAAACTCTTATACCAATTGCTGCAATTTTTTTTCTATTAACCCATACCCCTATATTTTTTTTATCTGCATATGATTTTATTCTATAGATTTTCAAAAATTCCACGATTATGTTTTCGATTTCCCTTACAAGATTTCTAATATTTTTTTTTCTTTTATTCAAATCAAGCACAAAATAAACAATTTTTTGCCCAGGGTTATGAAGTGTAATTTTTCCACCACGATTTGTTTTTACTATATTTATCGATTTATCTAATATCTCTTCTTTTTTATGTCTAATTCCTGCCGTGTAAGTTGTGGGATGTTCTAAAAACCACACTAATTCACGGCCCCCTTTTTTTACTTCATTTACTCTTTTCTCGAGTAACTTAAGGGCTTTCTCATAATTTACTGGGTTTTTGCTACTTTTAAATTCTATGTCCATTTTAAATTGAATTTTACCATTAGATAA
>Ga0163108_10001714_pt1 | contig 15987 bp, 9 predicted proteins | sample Fk1155metaG_FD_109644 | JGI IMG/M metagenome (GOLD analysis project Ga0163108, IMG submission 109644) | Marine microbial communities from the Central Pacific Ocean - Fk160115 155m metaG | ecosystem: Environmental > Aquatic > Marine > Oceanic > Photic zone | place: The Central Pacific Ocean...
AATATACCACTGATCTCCAACAGTAGATGGCATAATCATATTATAAAAGTCTATATAATGTCCAATTAAGATAACTACTCCGGTTGTTACAATGAACCAGTTTATTCTCTTATAATCACTATTCATAAGAACTAAAAATGGGAAAATTAAATTGGGTACAAGCATCCCCCAAAATGGCAAAGCATAATCTTCCATTCTTGTAATAAAATATGTTACTTCTTCTGGAATATTTGCATACCATATAAGCATAAACTGAGAAAACCACAAATAAGCCCAAAAAATACTTACTCCAAACATATATTTAGCTAAATCATGTAAATGATTATGATTTGCTCCACTTAAATATCCTTGAGATTTAAGGTATATAGTTATCATAGCAATCATTGTAATTCCTGAAACAAACATACTAGCAAAAACATACCAACCGAAAAGAGTACTAAACCAATGTGGATCTACTGACATGATCCAATCCCATGACATCATGGATTCCGTAACAATAAAAAACGCTAAAAATCCAGCCGAGATTTTAAAATTCTTTTTATGATTAGAAACGTCATTGGATTGATCTTGAGCAATTGAGAATTTTCTAGAAAAAAACCTGTATATATTCCATCCTAATATATAAAAGATAGCTCTTCCAATAAAAAATTGTGAATCTAAATATCCTGATTTTGCTTTAATAATTTCATCATGATTAACCACTTCAGGATCCATCCAGATAAATAAATGGTTTAAATGCATTGTAGAAAGTATTAAAAAAATTAAAATGATTATTGATCCAGGTAATAAATATCCTGTAATTCCTTCCATGACTCTAAAAAGTATTGGAGACCATCCTGCTTGTGATGCTCTTTGAATAGCATAAAACGCTAAGGTCCCTAATGAAATTAAAAAGAAAAAAAGTGCTGCTACATAAAGTGCTGACCATGGCCTATTGCTTAATTGATGATAGACATGTTCATCATGAGACACTGAATGCTCATCAGATTGATGGTCTAATTTATTGTATTCTTCTGAATGGTCTGAAGCTATAGCATTATCTGAATTGTGACTGTCATCTTTATGTCCAGAATCCAAATCATGATCTGAACCGTGATCACCATGGGAATACGATGCAACTATTGCTTTTGATTCTTCAATAGAATGGGGGGCAGTATAAAAACCATAAGCTAGGCCAACTAACCCAAGTATCATCAAAGAAAAGGACAATATTTTTATATTTTTTGTAAGCTTATACATCAATTTAAAACAGTTATTAAAATCATTTATTTTTTAATTAAATTTTCTCTTAAACTCATAACATGTTGTGTTATTTGCCACCTTTCCTTTGCATCTACTTGACCTGAATGGGAGCCCATAAGATTCCTGCCATGCATTAAAACATGATAAACACTACCTTCAGTTATATCCCTATCTGCATAACTAGGTATTCCTAAAAATTTTTCCCTTTTTGTTAATATTCCTTGGCCATCTCCTTTTGAACCATGACAGACAGCACAATAAATTGCATAGAGCTCTTTTCCTTTAGAAAGATTCTTTTCATCCTTTTTTAATGGAGAAAACAGATTTGTTTTAGCTAAATCATAACCCTCATTTGTGTCCTCGAATTCGTAAGGAACCCAACCTCTTGGAATAGTTCCTTCAACAGGAAGTTGTGCTTCAAATCCATTAGAAAATGCATTAGATTCCTCATATGTCTCATAACCAACAGATTCATACATATTTGGAAAATACTGATAGTTAGGTTTTGACGAATCAAAACAAGAAACCATGAGAAGACATGTAAAAATTACAAAACCAAAATTAAAATTTCTATTCATGGCTTGATTTTTTATTAATGTGTACTTTAACTTCCAAAACATCTGTTTTATTAATTAATTTTTTCAGTTCTTTTTCACTACCATCAAATTTAATTTCAATTAGAAACTTATCATCAGTGGTTTCAGGTATTGGATTTTCAGCTTTTTTAAAGGGCCATAATTTACTTCTTAAATAAAATGTAATTACCATTAAATGAGCTGCAAAGAATACCGTTAATTCAAACATAATCGGGACAAAAGCTGGCATGTTTTCTAGATAAGAAAAACTCGGTTTTCCTCCAATGTTTTGTGGCCAATCTAATATCATTATATAATTCATCATCCAAATTGAAAAACAGAAACCAATACAGCCATAAATAAATGATGTAATAGCAATTCTAGTATCACTTAAACCCATAGCCTTTTCTAACCCATGTACAGGAAATGGAGTATATACTTCTTCAATCTCATATTTAGCTGCTTTAATTTTCTTAACAGCGTCTAAGAGCTTATCATCGTCATCATATACAGCATGTAGTGTTTTCTCAGCCATTTTTGTCTCTTAATTTTTTATAATTATCACCTGATGTTTTTAAAATTGTTTTTACTTCAGCCTGAGAGATTACTGGAAATGTTCTAGAATAAAGTAAAAACAAGGCAAAAAAGAAGCCTATTGTTCCTAAAAAAATTCCAATATCTACAAAAGTAGGTGTAAACATTGTCCAAGATGATGGCAAATAATCTCTATGAAGAGAAGTTACAATAATAACAAACCTCTCAAACCACATTCCAATATTTACAACAATTGAAATAATAAAAGAAAAAACAATGCTAGTTCTTAGTTTTTTAAACCACATCAATTGAGGAGAGAACACATTACAAGTCATCATAGACCAATAAGCCCACCAATAAGGACCTGTAGCTCTATTTAAAAAAGCATATTGTTCATACTCAACCCCAGAATACCATGCCATAAACAGTTCAGTAATATAAGCGGTTCCCACAATAGACCCAGTTATCATTATAACAATATTCATCAATTCTATATGTTGAATTGTTATGTAATTTTCCAAATTGGAAACTTTTCTCATTACTATTAATAAAGTATTTACCATAGCAAACCCCGAAAAAATGGCTCCTGCAACAAAATAAGGAGGAAAAATAGTGGTATGCCAACCGGGAATCACAGATGTTGCAAAATCAAATGATACAATTGTATGTACAGATAGAACTAAAGGAGTTGCTAGGCCTGCTAAAACTAAAGAAACTTCTTCAAACCTTTGCCAGTCTTTTGCTCTTCCGCTCCAGCCAAAACTCACTAAACTATAAATCTTTTTTTGAAAAGGCTTAACGGCTCTATCTCTAATCATTGCAAAATCTGGAAGTAATCCTGTCCACCAGAAAACCAGTGAAACTGATAAGTAAGTAGAAATTGCAAATACATCCCATAGCAATGGAGAATTAAAATTAACCCATAAAGAACCATAAACATTAGGAATTGGTAACATATAAAATCCTAACCATGGTCTGCCCATGTGAATTATAGGAAACAAGCCTGCTTGAATAACAGAAAAAATAGTCATTGCTTCGGCAGATCTATTAATTGCAAATCTCCATTTTTGTCTAAAAAGGAGTAACACAGCAGAAATTAGAGTACCTGCGTGTCCAATTCCAATCCACCAAACAAAATTGGTGATATCCCAAGCCCATCCTACAGTTTTATTTAATCCCCAAACACCAATTCCTGTTGATATAGTATAAATAATACAGCCAACTCCCCATAAAAAAAGAGTCATAGATATAGAAAAGACTATCCACCACTGTTTATTTGCTTTTCCCTCAACAGCATTAGAAATATCAACCGAAACGTCATGATATGACTTGTTCCCTGTAACAAGAGGTTTTCTAATCGGTGCTTCGTAGTGAGATGCCATATCTAAAATTCTATTTTAATTATATAATTATGTTTCATCTGTATTTCTAACTTTTACATGATAAAAAACATTAGGTTTTGTGCCTACACTTTCTAATAAATGATAAACCCTATCACTCTCTTTTAAAACTGAAACTTGACTTTCTTTGTCATTAATATCTCCAAATTTCATGGCTCCAGTAGAACATGCAGCAGAACATGCACATGTATCATTAAATTCCCCTTTTTTAACAGTTCTTTCTTCTCTTTTAGCTTTAAGAATAACTGCTTGAGTTGATTGAATACAGAAAGAACATTTTTCCATAACACCTCTGGATCTTACAACAACATCTGGATTTAATACCATTTTACCTAGGTCATCATTCATGTTAAAATCAAACTCATCATTATTATTATATAAGAACCAATTAAACCTTCTTACTTTATAAGGGCAGTTATTAGCGCAATACCTTGTTCCCACACATCTATTATATGCCATATGATTTTGTCCTTGCCTTCCATGAGAAGTTGCTGCAACCGGACAAACTGTTTCACAAGGCGCATGATTACAATGCTGACACATCACTGGCTGAAAAACAACTTGAGGATTATTTGATGGTTCTTCCATCTGTCCAAAAACAGATAAAGAATCAGATAAACCACTAATTCCATCCTTTCTATTATTATCTTTATTAAAAGTTTCTTCAGAGGAGTAATATCTGTCTATCCTAAGCCAATGCATGTCTCTTGATCTTCTTACTTCTGTCTTGCCGACAACAGGAACATTATTTTCTGCATGGCAAGCAATTACACAAGCACCACAGCCTGTACAGGCATTTAAATCAATTGATAAATTAAAATGATGACCAATTGATCTGTCAAATTCATCCCATATATCTACATCTGGAGAATTAACAGGAGTTTCTATATGATTTAAAGAAACTTTTGTTACTGAATTCCATTGTTCAACATCTTTTGTATTGAAAATTTCAAGGTTTGTCTCTTTAATAATGTCTCCTCTTCCCATTAAAGTATTATGTAATTGAACACAAGCAAATTCATGATTATCATCAACAGGTTCGATTTCAACATTTTGAAATGAATTAAAATTGTGATATAATTTATATGCATTAACTCCAACTTGCATCTCCCTCTTCATTGCATTGGTTTTGCCGTAACCAAAAGCAAGCCCTACTGAGCCTTTAGCTTGACCTGGCTGAATAATAACTGGCACCTTTAAATTAATTCCATTTGCCTTAATATTTGCATAATTACTATCTAATGCCCCGTTAGAAACATTATAATTTTTTAATCCTAATTCTTTAGCATCAGCCTTAGAAACAGTTAAATAGTTGTCCCAAGAAACTCTAGTAATTGGATCAGGGAATTCCTGAAGCCATGGATTATTTGCTTGTTGACCATCTCCTAATCCAGTTTTAGAATATAGGACAAGCTCTAAACCTGAAGATTTAGAACTTGAAAGGTTATTAGCAGAAACATTATAATTATATGAAATATTTTTTATTTGATTTTTCTCTTTAGACTTAAAAACCCCATCATGTAAAGCTTGATTCCAGCCTGTATTAATAAGAATATTATTTTCCCAATTATCTTTAATAAAATCATAAAAATTCATATTAGAACCCATCCATTTTAGTAAACAATCCTGAAATTGCATTGTATCAAAAAGAGGTCTAATTGTTGGTTGTGTTAGACTATAATTGCTGCTTACCATTTCATTATCTCCCCATGATTCAAAATAATGCGGAGTTGCCGCTACCCATTTAGATTCTACGGCAGTTTCATCATTTTTCATTGAAAAACAAACTGAGAAATTAGCTTTTTTAATTCCGGAAATAAAATCATCAGAATTAGCTAATGTATATACAGGGTTAACCCCACACATTATTATTCCTTTAACTTCTCCATTATTTAAATCCTTAATTAGTTTTAATACTTCTTTATCATTTCCTTTTCTAATTAATGATAATTCTTCCTTTTTATAAGATACACTTCCTAACAAATCATTAATAGCATAGGTTAATAAATGTGCATCAACATCATCTATGCCTGTTATTATTATTCCTTTTTCACCTGATTTAATTAAAGATTCAGCTATTTTTTTAATAGATAAATCTATTTTTTCTGGCAATTCTCCACCAATATTAATACCAGAGATATATCCAAAAATCTTAGCTAATGCTATTTTTTGTTGAGTTGGGGTTAACATAATCCTTTTATCAGCATTTGCTCCTGAAATACTCATATTAGATTCCAGTTGAAAATGTTTAGACATTTTTGCCTTGTTCTTTTTATCCTTTACAGGGATCCTTCCTTTAACATAACTTAAATCATGTCCTCCTCCTTGCCAATCCCCTAAAAAATCTGCTCCTATTGAAACAATAACATCTGCATAAGAAAAATCATAAGAAGGCAAAGCTCTTTGACCATAAGCAATTTCAAAAGCATCTAAAGCAGTTGATTCAGAAATGGCATCATATTGTATATGTTTTATATTTGGATACTTTTTTCTAAAATCTTTTATAATTTTTGATGTAGAAGGGCTAGCAAAAGTTTGGGTTAAAAGGGCAACAGGAGAATTATTCTCCTTCATTGATTCTAATTCTTGAATAATATTTTTATTTAATTCCTCCCAATTTATCTCATTTCCCTGATGCATCGGACCTTTTAGTCTTAAACTATCATACATGGAAAGCACAGAAGCCTGAACCCTTGCGTTTGCTGAAGACTTAACTTCTGCCTTTGTGTTATTTTCAATTTTAATAGGCCTTCCTTCTCTAGTTTTAACTAACACGTTAGCAAAATCATACCCATCAGCAATAGAAGTTGCATAATAATTTGCAATTCCTGGAGTAATTCTTTCTGGTTGAACAACATAAGGAATAGAACGATTAACGGGGCCTTCGCAGCTTGCTAGTGTAGCAGCGGCAGTACTAAAACCAAGATATTTTAAAAAGTCTCTTCTATTTGTATTTGTGTTTTCAAGATGTTTTTGGTCTGATAAAAATAAATCTGATGGCAATTTATCAGCAAATTCCTTGTTTTTTATATCATCCATCATCTGATTATCAGATGATAACTCGATTTCGTTTTTCCAATATTTTTTATGGTTTCCCATCTAATAAATATAATTCATTAATAGTGACATTTCCCACATTCTAAACCTCCCATTTGAGCGACCGTAAGCTCTTCAACACCATACTTTTTTGATAATTCTTCATGAATTTTAGTATAATATTCATTGTCTTTTACCTTAACATTGGTTTCTTTATGACAATTTAAACACCAACCCATTGTTAATGGTGAGTGTTGATATAAAACTTCCATTTCTTCAACTGGGCCATGACATTTTGACAATCTACACCAGCTACTGATACGTGTTGAGCATGACTGAAATACACAAAATCAGGAAGGTTATGAATTCTGACCCATTTTACAGGTTCAGTTTCCCCAGTATAACTCTGAGAATTTTCATCCCATCCTACAGCTTTATAAAGTTTTTTAATTTCATTTGTATAGAAGTCCCGAGTGTAACCTTTTTCTAAATCCTCGTCTCCATTATATTCAGCAATATTTTCGTGACAATTCATACAGACATTCAATGATGGTATTCCAGAATGTTTAGATTTGTTCGCTGAAGAATGACAATATTGACATTCTATTTGGTTATCACCAGCATGAATCTTATGTGAATAATGGATAGGCTGTATCGGCATATAACCTTGATCTACTCCAATTTGAAGCATATATTGAAAAGCAAAATAGGTGCTCGACAATAACAATATTACAACGGAGACTATTACTAAAAATTGATTTTGAATAAAAGCTTTTCCTATTGGAATTCCTTTTTTATTATTTTTTTTATCAATTACTAAGCCGTTTTGTAAAAGAAGATTTTTTAAGGTTTTATTTATTAGAACTAAAAGAATTATAAGAACAATTAAAACAAAAGATAGCAGAATTAAAATGATATCATTAGAAGAGTTTGAACTCGTAACCTCAGTATTAGAAGATAAAGTAGAAACTGCAGCTGGTTTAGGAGGAATATAATCAGAGTATGCTAAAATATTGTCAATATCTTCATTTGAAAGTTGAGGAAAAGAATTCATTGCAACCTTATTATATTCCTCGTAAACAGCTATTGCATCAGGATCTCCAGACTTAATCATTGCTGCACTATTTCTAATCCAAGAATAAAGCCACTCTTTTTCATGCTCAGCTGAAACCCCCCTAATAGCTGGACCAATTAATTTTTTATTAACCTTATGACAAGCTGCACAATTGGCATTGAATAAAGATTTTCCTTTAGCAATGTCAGGTTCTTGAGCAGAAATATTAAAAGAGAAAAGAAATAAAACACAAGCGAAAACTGTCATCAACCGAGTCCTTGGAAAGAGGGTAAAAAAACTTTTCAAAAATGTGCTGTTTTCTTTCACTAACAATTAAAAAAATTGTTTCAAAATTTTGGGGTCAAAAATACAACACAAAAACCTTTTTAGAAACCTCTGTTGTCATCTTATTTTTAATTTATAATGATTCTAAATAAAGACATATTTCAATCTAATAGATTTTAAAAAAAATAGAACATATATTTGTATTATGATCAAGCTCGTAAAACCCTTATTTATTTTTTTCATTAGCTTAAATTTAACTAATTCTTTTAGCCAAGAAGGTAATATTAAATTGAATCAAGATCCCAAGCTAATTAAATTAATGGAGTTAAAAAAAGAGGTAAATACAGAAACATTTACTTCTGGTCAGTATACAATTCAAGTATTTAATGGAAAATATGATGAAGGTTCAGAATTAATGGATAAATTAATGTTCGAAAAAAAATTTGAGGATGTTTTTTTTAGTTTTGAAACTCCATATTACAAAATTAGAATTGGAAAATATGTATCAAAATTGGAAGCAATAAAAAAGCTTAAAATTATAAGGAGGAATTTCCCATCAGCTTTTATATTGAAACCTAATTAATTATTTGATTTTCTTTTTAATTTCAACCTCAGAAAATGCTTCAATCACATCGCCAATAATTATATCATTATAATTATTTATTTGAATTCCACAATCATATCCTTTTGCAACTTCTTTAACATCATCTTTAAATCTCTTTAAAGAAGTTAAAGTTCCTGACATCAAAACGACTCCTTCTCTAATCAATCTTATACTAGAATTTCTAAAAATTTTTCCATCTATAACCATGCAGCCGGCAATTGTGCCAACCTTGGAAATTTTAAAAGTCTCCCTTATTTCAGCATTACCAGTAACCTCTTCTTTAAATTCAGGAGAAAGCATTCCTTCCATAGCATCTTTTAGATCATTTATTGCATCGTAAATAATAGAATAATTCCTAATGTCTATTTCTTCCTTATCTGCGATTTGCCTCGCATTTCCTGTAGGTCGAACATTAAATCCTATTATAATTGCATCAGATGCTGAAGCTAATAATACATCTGACTCCGTAATAGCTCCTACAGCTTTATGAATAATATTGATATATATCTCTTCAGTGGAAAGTTTTTGAAAAGAATCAGTCAATGCCTCAACCGAACCATCAACATCTCCTTTAAGAATAATATTTAATTCTTTAAAATCTCCAAGCGCAATTCTTCTACCAATCTCATCAAGAGTTATATGTTTCTGAGTCCTAACAGTCTGCTCTCTCACAAGCTGCATTCTTTTTACAGCTATTTGTTTAGCTTCTTTTTCGTTTTCAAAAACATTAAATTTATCTCCAGCTTGTGGAGCTCCAGCAAGGCCAAGAATAGAAACAGGAATTGAAGGTCCAGCTTCATTAACTGAATTCCCCCTTTCATCTTGCATTGCTTTAATCTTACCACTGTGTTGTCCAGCCAAAAGATAATCTCCAATTTTTAAAGTTCCTGATTGAATTAAAATAGTAGATATATAGCCTTTCCCTTTATCTAAAAATGCTTCTACAACTGTTCCAATAGCTGCCTTATTTGGATTAGCTTTTAGTTCTAAAAACTCTGCTTCTAAAAGCACTTTTTCTAACAGCTCATTGACCCCAGTCCCTTTTAAAGCAGAAACATCTTGCGATTGAATCTTTCCTCCCCATTCTTCAACAAGAAGATTCATCTTAGAAAGGCTTTCCTTTATTTTATCTGGATTAGAGTTTTCTCTATCTATTTTATTAATTGCAAAAATTATTGGAACCCCCGCAGCTTGAGCATGACTAATTGCCTCTTTAGTTTGAGGCATCACATCATCATCTGCTGCAATTACAATTATTACTAAGTCTGTTACTTGAGTCCCTCTTGCTCTCATAGCAGTAAATGCTTCATGTCCAGGTGTATCTAAAAAAGTGATTTTTTGTCCATCTTTCAATTCTACATTATAAGCTCCAATATGTTGCGTAATTCCTCCTGATTCACCAGCTATAACATTCTCTTCTCTTATGAAATCTAGTAATGAAGTTTTTCCATGATCAACATGTCCCATAACCGTTACAATTGGAGCTCTTGGAAGTAAATCTTCAGGTGCATCAACAAGTTCCTGAATTGACTCTTCAATATCTGCTGTTACAAATTCAACTTCATAGCCAAACTCATCTGCAACAATAGTCAAAGTTTCGGCATCTAGTCTTTGATTCATGGTAACCATAATTCCAAGTGACATACATGCAGAAATAATTTCTGTTGAAGTAATTTCCATCATTGTTGCAACTTCTCCAACTGTAATAAACTCTGTAACTTTAATTATTTTTTTATCCGCTTCAGTTATTGCTAAATCCTCTTCTGATTTTAATTTATGTGAATCTCTTTTTTCTTTTCTGTATTTAGCTCCTTTTGATGTTGTTGATTTTCCTTGAAGTTTTTCTAAAGTTTCTCTAATTTGTTTCTGAACATCTTCATCAGAAGTTTCAACAGAAACATTTTTTGTTTTGTTTTGTTTAGTAACTTTTTTGTTAGTTTTTGGGACATCTTTGTTAATTCTAATTCTTTTCCTTTTTTGGGGAGGAGCTGATGTTTTTTTATCAGATTGTGGAGTGTCAATCTTATCCAAATCTATTTTATCTCCAACAGTTTTTAGTCCGCTTAATTTTTTATATTGAGTTTTTATATTTGAGTCTGCCTCTTTATTTTCTACAACCTCATTAAGTTCATTATCAATTTTTGATTTTTTTTCTTTTGAGATTTCTTTTTCAGTTTCTTTTACAGGAACTTTAGGATTAAGGGTTTCTAAATCAATTTTTCCAATTTTAACAGGTTTATTGATTTCTGCTCTTCCTTGAATTACAGCTCTTTTTATCTTTAATTTTTCTTCCTCCTCTTTTTCTAATTTTAATCTTAATTCTTCTTTTTCTTTTCTCTTTACTTCACTTAAATCATGAGATTCAACTTTACTAGATTTATCTGAACGAAATTCTTCTAATAAAAAGTTATATTCATCTGAGGAGATTTTAGTAGTTGGCCTAGCCTCTATCTCATGTCCCTTAGAAGCTAGAAATTCAACTGCTCTATCTAATGAGATGTTAAACTCTCTTAAAACTTTATTTAACCTTATTAATTTAACCTCACTCATAAAATTTATTATTTATTCTGAGAATTCTGCACTTAAAACTTTTCTTATTTCTAAAATAGTTTCCTCTTCTAAATCTGTTCTTTTAATTAAATCTTCAACATCTTGTTCCAAAACACTTTTAGCAGTGTCTAATCCCGCTTTCTTAAGCTCTTCTAAAACCCAATCTTCAATTTCATCTGAGAACTCTGTTAATTCAACATCTTCTTCAGCGCCCTCTCTATATACATCAATTTCATATCCTGTTAGCTGACCTGCTAACCTAATATTAAATCCTCCTCTTCCAATTGCTTTTGAAACCTGTTCTGGGTCCATAAAAACTTCAACTGTTTTATTTTCTTCATTAATTTTTAATGAAGAAATTTTAGCAGGACTTAACGCTCTAGTAATCAATAATTGGATATTATTTGTATAATTAATAACATCTATATTTTCATTCCCCAACTCTCTAACAATACCGTGTATTCTAGACCCTTTCATTCCTACACAAGCTCCTACAGGATCTATCCTGTCATCATAGGAATCTACTGCTACTTTTGCTTTCTCGCCAGGGATTCTAACAACTTTCTTGACTGAAATCAATCCATCAAAAACTTCTGGAATATCTTGTTCAAACAACTTCTCTAAAAACTTTGGAGAAGTTCGAGACATTACTATAGATGGTTTGTTCCCTTTTAATTCTACAGATTCTATAATTCCCCTTATAGAGTCTCCCTTTCTATAAAAATCGGAGGGGATCTGTCTGTCTTTTGGCATAATTAATTCATTTCCTTCGTCATCTAAAAGTATAACAACATTATGTCTTATATGATGAACTTCTGCGGTATATATTTCTCCAATCAAATCAATAAATTGTTTATATATAATCCCATTATCATGTTCATTTATTCTTGAAACCAAGTTTTGTCTGAGAGCCAATACAGTTCTTCTTCCTAAATCAATTAGTTTAACTTCTTCCGAAACATCTTCACCAACCTCAAAGTCTGGTTCAATTTTTCTAGCTTCAGAAAGAGAAATTTCTTGATTTTCATCCTCCACTGAATCATCTTCTACTACAATTCTATTTCTCCAAATTTCTAAATCTCCTTTATCGGGATTTATAATTATATCGAAATTGTCATCATCTCCATATTTTCTTTTTAAGGTATTTCTAAAAACCTCTTCTAGAATTGACATAAGAGTAACTCTGTCAATAAACTTTTCATCTTTAAATTCTGAAAATGATTCGATTAAGGCTAAATTTTCCATTTACTATAATTTTATTATAATTAAATTCTAATTAATAAAGAGGGGGACAATGTCCCCCTTCTTTTTTTCAATAATGCTGTGCGAATATACAAAATTCCTACATAAATTATAATTTACAACATTCTTAATAATTAAATAGTTGGCCTACTAGGGCTCGAACCTAGACTCTTCTGGACCAAAACCAGACGTGTTACCAGTTACACCATAGGCCAATACAATGCTCGGCAAATTTAATATAAAGTTTTTGCTGAGCAAATTAATTATATTTAAAAATATCTTTAAAAATTTAATAATTAATATTGTTTAAATTCGCTTTCAAAACAAATGTAGAATGAATGCAAATAAGTTTAAGAAATGGAATAAAATTATTGCTTCTATTACATTTCTTATTGCTTTAACAACATATTCTCTCACTGTTGAACCAACCGCCAGTTATTGGGATTGTGCAGAATATATCTCTACATCTGCAAAACTTCAAATCGGCCATCCTCCAGGGGCTCCATTATTTCAAATGTTAGGGGCATTTTTTTCGTCTTTTTCTACTGATTTAGATAAAATAGCTCTAACAGTAAATATGATGTCTGTTATTGCGAGCGCTTTAACTATCCTTTTTTTATTTCTAACTATCACAATAATTGGAAAAAAAATATTAATCAAAGATTCTAAATTTACTAATTCTAATACGGCTTTAATCCTTGGCTCTTCATTACTAGGGTCGTTATGTTTTACGTTTTCTGACAGTTTTTGGTTTAATGCAGTAGAAGCCGAAGTTTATGCTATGGCTACAATGATTATGGCATTACTTTTTTGGCTTGGATTTAAATGGGAAGAAAATATGGATAAGGAGGGTGGGGATAAATGGCTAATTCTAATTTCTTTTGTTGTTGGTTTATCTTTTGGAGTTCATTTTATGGGATTACTAGCAATTCCTGCAATTGGGATGATTTATTTCTTTAAAAAAAATCCTTCTCCAACAATTCAAAGTTTTATAGCTGCAAATATTATTTCCATTGCAATTTTATTATTTATTTTTAAATTATTATTACCCTCAACTTTAGGCCTTTTTGGAAACTTAGAAGTCTTTTTTGTAAACACTTTAGGGCTGCCTTTCAATTCAGGAACTATTTTTTCTGGATTGTTAATTATAGTTTTATTTTATCTTGGGATTAAAACTTCAAGAAAAAAAAATTGGGTTAGAGCAAACACTTTTTTACTATGTATAATGTTTGTTTTCATTGGTTTTTCTTCATGGCTAATGATTCCAATAAGATCCAATGCTAATACCGTTATTAATGAAAATGCGCCTTCAGATGCAAGAGCATTACTTGCTTACTATAACTTGGAACAATATCCTGACACACATATTTTTTATGGTCCCATGTACTCTGATGCATATGCTGGACAAGATACTGAAGAGCCCTATAAAGATGATAAGCCTAAATATGAAAAAGATATAAAATCAAATAAATATATAATTGTAAATGATTGGGAGAATGGAAAAATAAATTCTAATACTAACCATGTAGGATTTCTTCCAAGAATGTGGAGCTCAGATCATTCATCAAACTATATGAAATATTTTGGACATCTTCCATTTGAAATAAAAACTGAATATAAATCTGAAGAAAGTTTAGCTCAACTGGTAAATCAATTTCAATCAAGCTTTAATAAAGGAGACATTGATTCAGATGGATATCACGAATTTTTAAGCCAATATGGAGGATATCTTGATATTAATAAACCAACCTTGTTTTCAAATATAAAATACCTTTTCCAATATCAAATGGGATCAATGTATTGGAGATATTTTATGTGGAATTTTTCTGGGAAACAAAACGACAATCAATGGAAATATGACCTTCTAAATGGCAACTGGATTAGTGGGATAAATTTTTTAGATGGATTAAGGCTTGGCCCTCAAGAAAATCTTTCAGAAGATGTTTTAAATAATAAAGGAAGAAATAAATATTATTTTCTACCCTTAATTCTAGGAATTATTGGACTTTTATTCCTTTTTAATAAAGATAAAAATCTATTTTGGATCGTTATAGTATTATTCCTGTTTACTGGTCTAGCGCTCAAAGTATATGTAAATGAGAGAATTTTTGAACCTAGAGAAAGAGACTATGCCCTTGTTGGTTCCTTTTATGTGTTTTGTATTTTCATTGGTTTGAGTTTAATGTCTGTTCAACTTAAAATCAAATCTTTAATAAAAAATAAAATTTTCATTCCTCTAACAGCTATATTATTAATGTTTGTTCCTCTTTTAATGGCCTTTGAAAATTGGGACGATCATGACAGATCTAATAGATATACCGCGCAATCTTTAGCTAAGGCCTATTTGGATTCTATTGATGAAGGCGTAGATTCTATGATATTTACAATAGGAGATAACGACACGTTTGCTCTATGGTATGCTCAAGAAATAGAAAGCTATAGAACAGATGTTAGAACAATAAATACTAGTTTGATAGCTACTGATTGGTATATAGATCAAATGAAAAGAAGAACTTATAATAGCTCCCCTATTCCCTCTCAATTAATTCACAAACAATATGCATATGGTATAAGAGACTATGTAAAGCATGAATCTATTATTGATTCTGTCAGGTGGGATATAAAAGATTTCATGAACTGGATAAGTAGTGACCATCCCAGAACCAAATACAGTAATCTATTAAAACAATATGGAGCAGATTTAGATAATGTTCCAAAATTTACTCAAAACATGATTTTTTATCCAACAAACAAAATCAGAATTTCTGTAAATAAAAAAAATGTGATAAATAGCGGATTAGTTAAAGTAAAGGATTCTGCACTAATATTAGATTATATTGATATAGAGTTGCCAACAAGTGGTCTATATAAAAATCAACTTTTAATGTTAGATATTTTAGCTAATAATGATTGGGAAAGGCCAATATATTTTACTGGCGGAAGCTATAACGATTCTGAATACTTGTGGATGAAAGACTACTTACAATTAGATGGATTAGTTTACAAACTAGTACCAATTAAAACTCCCATTAATAAAAAAAATCCATATGAATTAGGCAGAATAGATTCTGATTTAATGTATAAAATAGTTCAAGGATGGGAATGGGGAAATTCCAATAGTGAAAAAATCTATCACGACCCTGAAACAAGGAAAAATAGCATTTCCTTTAGGGGGAATCTTCATAGGTTAGCTCTGCAATTAATTAAGGATGATGAAAAAGAAAAAGCTGAGGAGGTTTTAGATTTATCATTGGAAAAAATGCCTATAAAGTATTTTGGATTCTATAGCCTATTAGGACCTTATATTTCCACTTATTATAAATTAAATAAATACAAAAAAGGAGATAAGCTTTTTATAAATCTATCAGATAAATACCAACAAAATTTAAATTACTACTCCAAATTATCTAAATCAAAAAATTCTAATTTTTCTATTTATAGCTATGCTGAAAATATAATAACTGA
>Ga0163108_10001716_pt1 | contig 15981 bp, 18 predicted proteins | sample Fk1155metaG_FD_109644 | JGI IMG/M metagenome (GOLD analysis project Ga0163108, IMG submission 109644) | Marine microbial communities from the Central Pacific Ocean - Fk160115 155m metaG | ecosystem: Environmental > Aquatic > Marine > Oceanic > Photic zone | place: The Central Pacific Ocean...
ACAACGAGTATCACGAAAATGTTGAGGTAATTCGTTCTTGGATAAGCCAAAACGCAGAGAACGTATACCCAGTAGGTCGTAATGGCATGCATCGATACAACAATCAGGATCACTCAATGCTCACGGCAATGCTTTCTGTCGAAAATATTTATGGAGCTTCGCATGACATTTGGCAAGTAAACGTTGAAGAGGACTATCACGAAGAGATTTCTTAGTGATTTTTTTAGAACCTTGAATTTGGCAAAAACTGCTATTCACGAAGAGTGGTTATATAACTACACATTCTTAAATGGTCTTTAAGAAAACAGCCATCTCACATAGCGTTTTCATGTTAGACAAATTAAGTCACCCGACTTGATGACAACAAACCATAAAGGGGATGCATCAATATGATGGCAACCATTCTCACTTTGATGATCACAGCGATGATCTTTCAAGGTGTCATGGCAGTAATCGACAGTGTTTTAGACATGGTCGGTGTTAATGCAATTGTTAAAGGAATTCCAGTAATCGGCGGCCACATGCAGCTGATTTGGGCTTACCTTTTCGTAATGATTTCCGACGGAGCAATTCACGTTGGATACGGCGCAAACATGGAAGTACTAGGAATGGGTGATTTCGGTGTAGATATCGCAGTCGCTATTTCTATGTTGGCTTTCATTTCTGTTAAAGATGCTGCAGTTAAAGCTCTTGGACAGGGCTTTGCTCGTTAATTAAACGTTTCAAAACCCCCATCGCTTTTGAGCGGTGGGGGTTTTGTCGTTTTCAAGCATCTTCAACTAGTACGTAAACCTCCGCTACTCTAGGACAATGATTTCAGATACTCTCATACTCGGTGTAGACCTTGACGGAGTTTGTGGTGATTACACCGCCGCTTTTCGACCTTTAGTAGCCCAAGAGTTAAATGTTTCCGAGTCTTCCCTGCCTGAAGGAAGAAGTTGGGACTTCTCAGAGTGGGGCCTATCAGTTGACCAATATCAGCATCTTCACCACAAAGCAGTTGAAGACCATCGCATGTTTCGTTCTATGCCTGTTTTTGAAAATACCTCTGAAGTACTCTGGCGGTTATCTGACGCAGGGGTTTGGATACGTATAATAACCCACCGACTTTACGTGAACTGGGGTCATGCCATTGCAGTAACCGACACAGTTGAGTGGTTAGATCAAGCTCGTATCCCTTATAGAGATATTTGTTTCCTTGGAGAAAAACCAGAAGTTGAAGCTGACATTTACATTGAAGATGCTCCACATAACGTCTCTGCTTTACGAAACTCCGGAAACTCTGTAATCGTTTTCGATGCTCCGTATAATCAAGGATTAGAGGGGCCGCGCGCCACAAACTGGCTTAACTGTGAGCAAATTATTCTTGACCTTGCCGCTGAGAAGGGATTCAAAATTCAGCCAGAACTACCTGGGCTTGAAATATCTGATGACCGCCTAATCGAAGATTAGATTATTCGCCTCTAAAGAGATTTTGAGCTATTACTAAGTCATCTCTGTTGGTGATACCGATCCACTTCTCAGTTGACTTTACGACTTTTATCGACAATAAACCTTCCGCCCGCTGGTGGTCAAGAGCCTCCGGTAAAAGAAACTCAGAAGACGGATCGTCAGAATTCTGTGAATAAAATGATGCCCACTGCCCTGCTAAACGGCCTACTGCTTCACGTGGCAGAGCCCAAAGATTCATGGATACAGGGGCTTCCTCTTCAAGTCGTCCTGATGGATCATCTGCCAAGATGCCCACCTCGTCTCTTCGTATTCCGTGAGTCTCTACCAATTCGACTAAAGACCCGTCTACTTCCGATAATCTGCAAACCCCTCGCGTAACCGAACCCGTGTCTGAGAGAGTTTGCTTGAGCTCAAACGCGACCAATACTGCTGACTCGCCATCTGTTTCCTCTAAAGCTTCTACTGCTAGTCGGATTCCACTCATTCCATAGTGGTCGTCTGCATTAACAACAATGATTGGTCCGCGCACTTCAGGAGAAGCACTCAAAATGGCGTGACCTGTCCCCCACGGCTTTGCACGTGAAGGACCAAAAGCATCTTGATGAACAACAACTATTGATGGATCTTTGAGATGTTGCCTATTTAAGTGTTCGTGTAATTCATTATTTAAGTCAGTTCGTGCCACGATGATTACTTGACCTAAGCCAAGTTCTGCTGCATCGCGTATGGCGTAGTCTAAAAATGCTTCACCTTTTGGCCCAACGGAAACTAATTGTTTGTTTCCGCCGAATCGAGATCCCAAACCACCAGCCATCACGACTAACGAAATTTCTGAACGATTAAATGACACTACAACTCTTCCCGGACTGTCTTAGTTATTAAAACCCTACCGTTTTTAACGGCCTTACCGATAACAAAGTTCAGATAACAAATGAAGAAAAGCCGATGACGTGAAGAGTTCGTTCGGCGATTAATATCAACAAAATGAATAGTGAAGTTAAATACTCAGAGAACTCAACAGATGACGTATTTCGTTTAGAGGTAGAAGATTTTTTCTCCAAAGCGGGTTCTGAAATAGGTGCGATCGCTGAGGGAATTGGTGATGCCGATACTACCGCACTCGGTCGAGCAAAATCATTCCAACTTGCTCTCTCTAAAGCTGGTCTCGCAGGAATCACCTATTCGAAAGAATACGGCGGGGCAGGATTAACAGACAAACAACAAGAAATTTTTAGTGAAGTTGCTTCCGGCTGGGATTCCCCAACTTCACCTTTTTCAATTTCACATGGAATGTGTTTGCCGATGCTAAATCAATTTGGAACACACGAACAAAAACTTCAATTTATGCCGGACAATATCAGTGGAAAAACTATTTGGTGTCAGCTCTTTTCGGAACCTGGTGCTGGCTCTGACGTAGCTAGTTTGTCTACTCGTGCTGTACTTGATGGTGATGAGTGGATCATAAATGGACAAAAAGTTTGGACTTCCGGCGCACACTATTGTGATTACGGGATTGTTGTAGCCCGCACCGATCCTTCGCTTCCTAAGCATCGTGGTTTAACAATGTTCATCATCGATATGGCTGATTCAGCTATTGATGTTCGCCCACTCAAGCAAATTTCTGGCGGTAAAGGTTTCAACGAAATTTTCTTCACTGATTTACGGATCCCGGTGGACTATCAACTTGGGGAACTAAACCAAGGGTGGAATTTAGCCGTTTCTATGCTGATGTTTGAGCGTGTTTCAATCGGGGCAAGCGCTGGGGGCTTGAATGCCGATAGAAGTTCAGATCTGATTAAATTGGCTCAGAATAATGGACGTTCAAAAGATCCTGTTATGAGGCAAAAATTAGCTGATCTCTGGATCCGAGAACGAATAAAAAGTTTTATTGGTCAAAGAATAAGAGATGCAGTTTCCGCAGGGCAAATACCTGGACCTGAAGGATCCATTGCCAAGTTGAATGGCGCTCTATTAGCCCGAATTATTCGTGATACAAGCATAGACCTTGTCAAAACACAGGCTCAAGCATGGGAAACAGAAGATCTAGATGGAAACCAATGGGCGGTTGGATGCCTAGCCGCCGCCGGGATAAGTATTGCTGGCGGAACAGATGAAGTTCAGAGAAACATAATTGGTGAGCGAGTCCTAGGGTTACCTAAAGAACCCGACCCTTTCAAAGGTGCTGCTTGGGAAGACGTACCAAGAAGTTAATTATTTAATTTCTTGAGAACGGAGAAACGTGCCACATTACGATCTACTTATAATTGGTGCCGGTTCCGGCAACTCCATAATTGATGAACGTCATAACAATTGGAATATCGCAATCATTGAGCCAGGCGACTTTGGAGGAACGTGCCTCAATCGAGGTTGTGTTCCCTCAAAAATGTTCATCCATACTGCTGATCGGGCCTATATGGCTCAACAAAACACTCCATTTGGGATTCAAACAAATTTCGTGAGTGCTGATTGGAGAAAGATTAGAGACCGTGTATTTGACCGAATTGATCCCATAACAGAATCCGGATTGAACTACCGGACCTCTTTGACGAATGTGACCGTCTATAGAGAAAGAGCGCGTTTTATAGACAAACAAACTATCCAAGCAGGTAAGGAAATTATCACAGCTGATCAAATCGTTGTGGCAGCAGGGGCCCGTCCAAGCATTCCAGATATATCAGGAATCGCCGAAGTTCCATATCTGACTTCAGATGAAATAATGCGCATCGAAGAACTCCCTTCACATCTAGTCATTATCGGTGGTGGTTTCATCGCTGTTGAAATGGCTCATATCTTCTCTGCCTTTGGGTCCGAAGTGACAGTCATCCATAGACGTGACCGACTCCTTCGAGAGATGGACCTTGATATCAGCGAACAAATGACAGATATTTATGCAAATCGACTAAACCTCCTTCTTGAAACAGAAGTTTCACAAGTAACACACAACAACGAGTTTGAACTGACCCTTTCTACTGGTCATTCCATCGCCTGTGATCAACTGCTAGTCGCTACGGGACGAATACCTAATACTGATCTGCTGGATGTCTCTGCTGGTTTTATCAATACTTCAACTTCAGGACATATTGAAACCGACGCTTACTTGCGAACTAGCACCGAGGGAGTTTGGGCGATTGGAGATATAACTAATCCAATTCAGTTAAAGCACCTTGCTAATGCCGATGCAAGAGTAGTGGGACACAATTTATGCAATCCAGAGAATCTGCTTTCCATTGATCGTTCTTTATCCCCTTCAGCAGTTTTTGGCTACCCACCTATAGCTTCGGTTGGTTTAACAGAAAAACAGGCTCAAGACCAAGGGGTTTCTTACCTAGTTGCTACTCGCCCTTTTAGTGATACTGCTTATGGATGGGCGATGGAAGATCAAAAAAGTTTCATAAAACTCTTAGTGGATCCAACAACTAGACTTCTTTTAGGTGCACACCTGATTGGTCCACAGGCCCCCACTTTGATACAACAATTAATACAAGGAATGTCTTTGGGGCAGAATGTTGATGAAATGGCACGATCTCAGTTATACATACATCCGGCACTACCAGAAGTTGTTGAACAAGTTCTTTTAGAATTTGCAATAAGTTAAACACCGAAGGAAAACTAATGAAAAACATAAATGGAAAAGTTGCAGTAATTACGGGAGGGGCTTCTGGTCTAGGTAAAGCTTTTGCGAAAAGACTTGGTGAAGCAGGCATGAAATTAGCTTTAGCTGATGTTGAAGTTCCTGTTCTAGAAGAAACCGTTGCCGATCTGCGCTCAAACGGGATTGAAGTCATCGGTGTGCCGTGTGACGTGTCCAGTGCCCAGTCAATGAAAAATTTTTCAGAGACTGTCTTAGCAGAGTTTGGTGAAGTCCACGTCCTTTGCCTTAATGCTGGTGTTGCTTCAGGTGGTCCGATAGTTGAGAGTTCTCTTGAGGAGTGGCGATGGGTGTTAGGGGTGAACCTATATGGAATAATTCACGGCCTTGACGCTTTTTTACCGGGGCTAGTTGAACAAAACGAAGGGCATATCGTTATGACAGCCTCAATAGCGGGCCATACATCTTTTGCTAATTTGGCTTCTTACAATGCTTCAAAACATGCGACAGTAACTATTGCAGAGACACTATTTGCTGAGATGAAAGAAGCGAAATCAGATGTAGGTGTTTCGTGTCTCTGTCCTGGTTTTGTTTCCACCAATATTTTTACTTCTGATAGAAATCAGCCCGAAGAACTGCAAACCTCGTTGGCTGAACCACCTTCAGAGGAAGAGGTTAACCAACGAGAAGCAGCGTTAGAGTGGTTGCGAGCTAATGCACTACAACCAGAATTTGTTGCCGATCTTGTTTATGATGCGATTATCGAAAAGCATTTTTGGATCTTTACCGAAGAAAGTCATACACAAGCTATTGCGGCTCGACATAAAGAAATTCAAGAACGTAGAGACCCTACTGCTGAAAGAATTACTGAAGAGTTCTAGTTTCTACTCCACTAAGAATGCTTCAGCGGTTTCTTTAGCCCATTTATAGTCTGTTTTGCCGTTAGGGCTACGTTGAATTTTAGGAACAATAACAATGTCTTTTGGAACTTTGTAACCGGCAAGATTCACCCTTACTTCAGTTTGTAGTTCTGAAACCGTGTTTTCCTCAAGTAACACATTGTCTTCTAATTGCACTATTGCTGTCACCGATTGGCCCCAGCGTTCATCTTCAATTCCAACTACATTGCAATCCCGAACGCTTTCAAGTTCTTTAAGAGCTTCCTCTACTTCTTCTGGGTAAACCTTTTCTCCACCTGTGTTAATACAAGCTGAACCGCGGCCAAGTAGCGTTATAGTCCCATCTTCTTCTACGACTGCATAATCTCCCGCCATTGACCATCGGCGGCCATCAATTTCAGGAAAAGTTTGAGCAGTTTTTTCTGGGTCTTTGAAATATCCCAACGGAAGCGGGTAGTCAGTTGCGAGACGTCCTCTCTCTTCTGACCCTGGTGTAACTTCAGTTCCTTCATCTGTGAAAACACGGGTATGTGGCCCTAATGCAAATCGTGCTGTACCAATCTTGCCACTGGAACGTGACGTGATTTGATTTCCTATGCCAGTTCCTTCGCTGGAACCCAAAGCATCCACTATTGAAACATCGCAATACTTTAGTAGCCGTTCTTTTACTGGGTCACTAAACATAACACCGGAAGAAAAAATCATCCTGAGAGAAGATAGGTCTCTTAAGTCTCCTTTATCAGATGCTTTGTCTAATGCATCAGCCATAGGTTTAGCGAAAGCATCCCCAACAATTGAAACCATCGTGATTTTCTCTTGCTCTATAACATTCCAAAGTTCATCCGCGTCAAAAGATCTAGAAGTCAGAGTGGTAACAAGCCCTCCATGTGAATGAGTGATCATTCCTGTTATCCCAGAAGTTCCATGCATAAGCGGAGCTGCGCAAAGTTGTCTCATCTCAGATCCTGCATCAATCACTCTGCGAGCAATAACTGCCGATTCTTCGAATGTTTGTGGAAGATTTGAACCAAGAGAGCGAAAGGTGGATTCCATCATTCCAAAAATATTGCGATGATTCCACATAACAGCTTTCGGCATTCCGGTAGTTCCACCCGTGTATAAAAACCAGAGGTCATCTCCTGACCTATTTATCCGTTCCATTGGCTCTATAGATAAAGCATCCTGATAAGAGACCGCCCAATCAGGAGTTTCTTTTCCACCCACCTGAATAGCTACTTTGAGTTGCGGACACAGTGGGTACGCCGCTTCAACTCTTTCTGCAAGCGTGTAATCAAAAAATATTGCTTCTGCGTCAGCGTTGTTCAAGATGTATGCCAGTTCGTCTCCTAAATACCTGTAGTTCGCATTTGCAGGCACACCTCTGATCTTAAAAGTTGCATATTGAGCTTCGGAATACTCCGGTCCGTTATAGAGATAAAGAACTACTTTCGAGTCGGGCTGCAAACCTTTATCTCCAAGAGTTGCCGCCAAACGTGCAGCTCTGTTATCAAAATCGGTCCAAGAAGTATGTCTTCCAGCAAGGGACAACGCAGGTTTATCACCAATTTCGTCAGCGATTGCTTCCCATGCAGTAGCGAGATTCAACATCGTTTCAGTCATTAGGAAAACCTAGCATTTCTCTTATTAACTTAAAGTGTTCGGCTATCTCCTCTTTCGCCATCTATGATTACTCAAGTGAGTAGTTACTTTGGACATACCTTTCGTATTGCAACTTGGGGAGAAAGCCACGGTGGAGGAATCGGCGTGGTAATAGATGGCTGTCCTCCTCGACTTGAACTCTCCGAAGAGGACATACAAAACGACTTAGATCGCCGACGGCCTGGACAAAGTAATCTTACAACTCAACGAAAAGAATCTGATAAGGCAGAGATACTTTCAGGAGTGTTTGACAGCAAAACTCTCGGAACCCCTATTGCCGTTCTTGTGAGAAATTCAGACGCTCAGCCAGCAGCTTACGACCATCTAAAAAATCTTTATCGACCTTCGCACGCTGATTTTACTTACCAAGAAAAGTATGGGATACGAAACTGGGAAGGTGGTGGAAGATCTAGCGCGCGTGAAACCGTAGGTCGAGTTGCTGCTGGTGCTGTGGCTCGCAAATTATTAAAAGAGGCCTGCGGAATAGAAGTTCTCGCATGGGTTTCTCAAATACACACAATCCACTCTGAAGTCGATTCAACCACCGTTTCGCTCGAAGAAGTTGAAAACGATCCAACTCGTTGTCCGGACCCAAAAGCAGCAGCAAAAATGGGTTTTGCTATTGAGGAAGCGAAAAAAAATGGGGACTCCTTAGGGGGAATCGTTACCTGTGTTGCTCGTGGAGTCCCCTCTGGCCTTGGAGAACCAGTTTTTGATCGAATGGAAGCAGACCTTGCCAAAGGAATGCTTTCTTTGCCTGCTGTAAAAGGCTTTGATATAGGTAGTGGTTTCGATGCAGTTGAAATGACAGGAAAAAATCATAATGATCCTTTCATCGCCGGAGAAAATGGCCCTACTACTACTACGAATCACTCTGGAGGCGTTCAAGGTGGAATTACCAACGGTGCGGATGTTATTTTTAGAGTTGCTTTCAAACCAACTGCAACAATTTCATCTCCACAAGAAACTGTAGATACTGAAAATAACCCTGTTGAACTTTCCGCCACCGGGAGGCACGACCCCTGTGTTCTCCCCCGTGCTGTTCCGTTAGTCGAATCAATGACTCTTCTAGTTATGGCTGATCATTGGTTGCGTCAACAAGCCCTTGATGTCTTAGGACGCTAACTAGAAGCGTTCACTACAATTAAATACCATTAGACAGGAGTTTAATATGGCCGTTCCACCCCCAGCGGGAAGTAAACCCATTTATTATGAAGTACCTTCTTTTGATTCTATCGATGAGGAAAGAAAATATAAAAAAGAACGTTTAGCTGCTGGCTTTCGTATTTTCGGAAAATTCGGTTTCAGCGAAGGTGTAGCAGGGCATATTACGGTTCGCGACCCAGAGCAAACTGATGCCTTCTGGGTTAACGCTCTTGGCCAACCATTTAGTGATATCTCGGTATCAGACCTGCTTCTAGTAGCTCATACCGGAGAAATATTAGAAGGCGACTATGCAGTCAATCAAGCCGCTTTTGCCATACATTCTGGAATACATATGACTCATCCTGAGATTTCGGCTGCGGCGCATTCCCATTCGCTTTACGGCAAAGCATGGTCTTCTCTTGGCCGTACACTTGATCCGATAACTCAAGATTCATGCATTTTTTACGAGAATCACGTTCTCTTTGACGATTACACTGGAGTTGTCAATGATCCAGCAGAAGGAGTTCGGATTGCTGAATCTATTGGAAGTAACCGTGCTGCCATACTGAGAAATCACGGATTATTAACTGTTGGCGATTCGGTTGATGAAGCAATCTGGCTTTTTGTAACGATGGAACGCTCTTGCCAAGCCCAACTGTTAGCTGAAGCAGCGGGAACACCAGTAGTTCTTGATCATGAGACTGCTGCCCATACCCATAAATACGTTGGTAATCCATTCTCCAGCTGGCTTAGCGCTCAACCTTTATTTGACCGAATTCTTCAAGAACAGCCAGATCTTCTCGAATAGGTTGGCCTGCTTAAATTTATTATCAGTTCTTAATTCACGCAGCGTGAGTTACAAATAAGCGCTCAATATCGCGTTGGTAAAGAATACGAACTTTGACATCTGGGTGCTTCTCACCCATTTTGCGAAGTTTTCTATTCTTATGAGTGACAAGTGATTGACGAAGCGTAGTGATCTCCAAATAAACGTCATAATCTGGCAGATAGAAATCTGGAGTGAAAGCAGAAAGCGGGTTTCCTACCTCGTCTTCATCAAGAACAAAAGTTGTTGGTTCGTACTCCCAGGAGACTCCATAAAAATCGAAAAGTTCAGCTATTCGTTTCTCAGATTCATGAGCGAATTTTTCGGATCTTTCCGAATCGTGAATTTTGTACAGCTCAGCCATGGATGTAACTGAGCGTAATCTATTGGCTGACCGCCAGTGGGGATCCCCGGCCGTCAACTCCTCTGTGAGAGAAGGCACTTAAATCCAGTATCTTTGCGTCAACTTCTTCTTTGACTCCGGCTAATGGGAGAATATTTAGAACCCCTTGCCCGTTTTGTAATAGGTCTACAATCTCTTCACCGCTTCTTACAAGAACAGATTTGTTTCCGCTAATAACAAGATTTACTTGAGTGACATCTTCATCTAACTCACTTGAGAGGTAAGAGAAAACTTCACGAACCATCTCTAAGCGTATTCCAGCATCAAGAAGAGTTTTTATTGCCTTTAACTCCAGTAGATCTCTGTACGAATACAAGCGTCTACTTCCTGATCCCGCAGCATCTGTCATAGAAGGACGTACCAAATCTGTCCGTGCCCAATAGTCAAGTTGGCGGTAAGTGATCCCAACTATTTCAGCTGTCTTCTTACCGCTATAACCTTTTTCATTTTTATTGGCATCCATGAAAAGCCTACGCCTTTGAATATGTGCAGTTCGGCTGATGAACTACATCCGTGTACTTTCCTAAGATTAGAGTTTTTTGATCAAAAATTCAACTATTTCGCGCGCTTGGCGCGAATTTAGTCACTAAAAGTAATGAATTAAGCAAAATCGTCCGGATTGACTGAATCTAAAAATTCGCGAAAATCATCAATTTGACTCTCCGAGAGATTATCGCCTTCATCAGGTAGGTAACTTGCTTGTTCCATTACCTCCTCATCTGCATAAATAGTTGCCCCGGTACGAACTGCGATAGCTAAAGCGTCTGAAGGACGAGAAGAAACGACTTCCACTCCATTAGGGCCGCGAAAGTAAATGTCAGCAAAAAAGGTTTTTTCACGTAATTCTGTTATCTCTATTCGTTCCACTTGAAACCCAAATAGATCAACGACAGTAGTCAAAAGATCGTGAGTCATTGGCCGTGGAGGACTCTGATCAGCAAGTGACAGGCCGATAGCGGTCGCTTCTGGTCTACCAATGAATATGGGAAGCAAACGATTTCCAGACTCTTCTTGAAGCAGAACCACAGGGACATTTGTTGGTAACACTTCTTGCACACTCATTATTTTCATTTCGATCATTTTTAGGTCCCTATTCACTCACACCCATAGAAGATACTTCTTCTTTTTGACTTAGAGCGTAGACCTGTTCACACAATTGATCAGACCTCTCCTCTAAATCACCTAGATCTACTGAAACAAGTTCAGAAAGATTTCTAAATTGTCCTCCATAATCCAATCCATAACCAACGACAAAAGAGGAATCAAGTTCAAATCCAACGTGCTCTAAGTTGATGGGAAGGACTCGGCGTTCAACACGGTCAAACATTGTGCACACTCTTACTTCTGATGGCGAGCGATCTTTGAGATGTTTGAGTAAAAAATTAAGACGTAGTCCGGTATCAACTAAATCTTCCACTAAAACAACTTGTCGGCCGGTGATATCTGTATCTAGGTCTCGAGTCAACCGAACCCTGCCACTGTCAGGGGCGAAGACGCTCAGAGCAAGAAAATCAATCTCAACAGGTACGTCTATTCTTCTAACTAGATCGGCCATAAACGGTAAGCATCCCTTGAGTACACCTACGATTACTGCTCCTTCATCTAACGTTGAAGTTAATTCATCACCTAGTTCATCAACTCGATTCATGATTTGATCGCGTGTATAAAGAAGTTGAGGTGACTTCATCATTTATTGACCAAGGCGTCCAAGGGAGCGTCGCAGAATTATCTGACGAAGTCGAGAACCTGCTTCCATCAACTCATCTAATTGCTTATTAACTTGCGAGCGAGTCGTAGAATCGTCGCGTAAGCGAGGTAGTAAAACTTGTTCTAATGTTCCCGCCTCTCGCTGAGCGGAAACTAAGTACATTCGAAGATGACGTATATCGAAACCCAGATCTAAAAATATAGAAGCTAGTTGAGCTACTAGAAGAGAATCATCGTCATAAACAGTCACACTCCCAGTTTCATGACCGAATAAGAGGCCCATTTTCTCCAACTCCCTGGCTATTGACATCTCTAACCCTGAAGCTTTTGCTAATTCCTCGAGGCTCACACTTACTGAACCTACAAAGGTGTGACTGTTGCCTCTTTCTCTGAAAGGCTGAACATCGCCTGCTAAATCGTCACTGACTTCCTTAGGTATCTGTCCACCCGATTCATCTAATAACTGTCTGATGACTTTTAAAGGTAGGAAGTGTTCTCGTTGTTGCCGAAGTATCCAGCGCAAAGTTGTCATATTCTGAACAGAAAATTTTCTGTATCCGGAGGCAGTCCTTTGTGGGTCTAGAAGACCTTGAGATTCTAGAAATCGAATTTTAGAAATTGTAATATCTGGAAATTCAGGTTCTAGACCTGAAAGAACTTCGCCAATTGACATTGTTCTATCAGAATCTGCAGCTACCTCTTCAGTATTTCTTCCAATCATGGTTACTTAGTTTCCTATTCCATGAAAGAAAACAAAGCGAAATCTTCCGATTTGAACTTCGTCTCCGTCTTGAAGTTGGGCAGAATCAATTCTTTCGCGATTTACATAAGTTCCATTCAGTGAACCTGCATCTCTTACTAAATACTGGTCATTGGTTCGTTCAACTTGAGCATGTTGACGTGACACGGTTATGTCGTCGAGAAATATTCCGACTTCACTGTGACGACCAATAGTTACCACTTCATCTTCAAGTCCGTATCGTGCACCTGCTTTGGAGCCAGACTCTATGACAAATAGGCCACAATTCTCTGGGAACTGTGCACGATCATATTCATGAGGAACAGAACCGACGACCTCAAATACGTCAGTACTTTCTTCGCTTTCATTTACGAGCTTGTTTCCGCAAGAAGGACAGAATCTAGATGATTGCTTATCTACGTGTCCGCAATCCTGACAAGTCACAGAAATCATTGGTCCTCCTTTTAAATTCTAAATTTGATCTATCTGCTAGTTGATAGCTAAGCAGCTCTACCATTCTCTTATATTCTTCTAGTTCTAGTCTACTGCTTTAGTCTTCTCTCTAAAGTGCGTTACGTATTCTAGTTCTTCGGTACTTGCCCTTCTTTATACGCTCTCTTGGCTAAAGGAATATACTGTGCCGCAGAAAACCAGGCAATAATAAGGCCCGGAAGCCCAGATAACCAAGCAAAGAAAGTAAAGAATTCGCTACCAAATATCTCTGACTCTCCAAGGAGGAAACAAGGGAAAGCCCACATCATTGCGAAAGTAGATGTTTTCCCCCACCAAGTTACATCAATGCGTCGTGCTCCTAGAATCGCCAAAAGTATCGCTGCTCCACCTACCAGTGTTTCTCTAACTAGTGCTGCTAACGCGAACCAAGCCGGGACAGAACCATCGATGATCAAAACGGGAACTGCGACAATGAGAAGTAACCTGTCTGCAGTTGGGTCTAAAATTTTTCCAAGTTCGCTTATTTGGTTGAACCTGCGAGCAATCCATCCATCTACCCAGTCAGTGACTCCGAGAATCCCTAATAATAGGCCCGCGTAGATTCTGTCCTCATTCGCTACTAGAAGCCAAGCAAACCAAGGGATACATCCCAAACGAGCAAAACTAATCAGATTAGGGAAAGTTAGAATCTCTTCCCGATTGAAGTACTTTGAAAATACGCCTTCTTTCACAATTTGCAGCCTACGATCAGAGAACAAAACTACCGCGGTCTTCGCCAAGGATTCATATGGCTTCAATTTTTACAAAGATCATCAATGAAGAGATCCCTGGTCGCATTATTTGGGTAGACCCCATCTGTATAGCAATGGTTGATATACGACCACTTAACCGCGGGCATGTCCTAGTTGTCCCTCGAGAAGAGGTGGATAGATGGCATGAACTCCCCCCTGATTCAATGACTCATTTAATGAATATCGCTCATAAAGTCGCCAATGCTCAGCAAATCATTTTTGAACCTGCCAGAGTTGGCTTAATGATTGCCGGTTTTGAAGTTCCTCACACCCACATCCACTGCGTCCCTATAGAGGAAATGTCACATCTTGATTTTTCTCAAGCGCAAATGGGTGATCCTGAAGATTTGGATAATGTGGCTGATCTTTTACGCAAAAAACTTAACGAGGCTGAAGTCACCCAAACCTCTTAAGGGCGTTTTGAAAAAACTTGAATTCCAGATCTGTTGAATTCTTCTTTGAACCCTAAGGTCTGAAGGGCACGCCCAAACGTTTCAATATCATTTTGCTTCCATTGGAGATCATTCGAATCAAAAATGACAGTATCTATTCCAGTTACAAGGCTGAGACTTGGAAGAAAATAGTCGCCACTTGGTAAAAGTTTTACAGTTTCACGTTCAGCTACAAGATTAAAAGCACTTGAATGTGTCAGGACTCGATCGTGGATCTCAATGTTCTTGACTGCATCTAAGCGAGCAATATCGCTAACGTCTCTTTGCCCCCATGCCCAGGGTTCTTCATAGGGAGAAGAAGCTGCATCTCGCACGAAGAAAACTATTGCTGTAAGGGCTAACACTGCGAGTACTCGCTTATCCACCAGTATTCGCTTAACGCCAGCTTGGCCAATTCGAGTTAATGCATACACCGCACCAATAAATACGAAGGTTAAGAGCGCTACGTCTTGTTGCGGATTGTACAAATCGTCTGTTGACACTTCGGCTATCAAATAGAAAGCCAGAAGCGGAAGTATTGGTGACAAATAGCGCATTCTCACCAAAGGTAAAAAGAGCACTGGGGCCACTAGAAGAAGAGCCTTCTCAAAACTCTCTCTCGCAAACAAATCACCAAGAACAGAAAGAGGATCAGAAAGCAGTCCAAGTAACACCCCAAAAGATCCGCTTCCATAAGAAGAGAACGATTCCAAATGCGGATACTGGCCATTGCCGATAATCGGTTGAATAACAAATGCCATTATCAGAAACCATGAGAAACCCAAGAGACCTATCAATGCTCCCTTCCTCGGCTTATCTTCCAAGATGAAGACAATTCCCAAAGCTGTAACTGCTAACCCAAGGTCCGAACGTGAAGTTAGAACTATCAAAAGAAAACCAGCTACCGCCCACCAACGTTCTTTCTGCCCTTGAAGATAAGCAGCTAGTAGTGCTGGCAGGGCAAAAACTTCAGGGTGAAATCCCGCCAGATTCAGATTTTGTATTGACGGATGAAGCACATATGCAAGAGTTATTGCCCCGCAAGCACCAACTCGTAAATTCGCAGACTCTCTCCCAATTCTCCAAAGAGGAACTACTGCTATTGATATAGCAAAGGATTGGATCACTAAAAGAGTTTCTGTCGGCGGAAAAACTCGCGCTATAAAAGCAATTGGGAAGAATATAAAAGCTGCGTGTTGGGCAAAAATATTGATACCAAGTTCGCTAATCTCAGGGGAAACTCCAGATTCCATCAAATGTAAAGCCTGCAAATAATGACCGAGCGTGCTGCTTAATCCTAGATCTTTACTTCGAGCTACAGCTAAGAGTGCCAAGATGACCCATAAACAAAGTGCCACGAACCAAGGAAATACTCGATCTACTCGAGGGCTCTCTAATCGTGCTTGAAATCGAAGTAACGCCATGTCATAACGTCGCCGTGCTGTATGGACAGTTGTAACGACATGTTCACCGGTCCAATCAATTGCTCGTGAAGCCCGATCTTTTGATATATTTGCCACTCTATAACCGTAGCCGGAATAAATTAATACGCCAGCAGCACTGCGTTACTACATCAAAATACAGTTTCCGCTATTTGAATCATTGAAATCAATGACTAACTCATCGCCGACTTCTCCACTAAAGAGAGGTATTTCTGTCTGTCCTTCTCTTGCATCCACTGCAATTGTTCCCCTTATGGCAAGGGTCTCCCAACCTGGAGAATCCATTTCATATCCAATTCTTATCATCTCCGCCCATCCAGATCCCCCTTCCGAGTGAGCAACTTCTCCTTGGGGTATGTATAGGGGAATGATTAATGTCTGCTCGCCTAGACAAGTTGGAGAGACTTTACGCCCAGTTATCTCTTCAGAGCACATTCCTTCAGT
>Ga0163108_10001719_pt1 | contig 15974 bp, 13 predicted proteins | sample Fk1155metaG_FD_109644 | JGI IMG/M metagenome (GOLD analysis project Ga0163108, IMG submission 109644) | Marine microbial communities from the Central Pacific Ocean - Fk160115 155m metaG | ecosystem: Environmental > Aquatic > Marine > Oceanic > Photic zone | place: The Central Pacific Ocean...
AGTTGATTTTAAGAGTAGCATTTTGATTATGACTAGTAATGCAGGGGCGATGGAATTATCAAAGAGTGCAATAGGATTTGCAAGACAAGGAAGAGAAGGGGCAGATACTGAAGCAATAGAAAAAATCTTTAGTCCAGAATTTAGAAATAGATTAGATGCCGTGATACCTTTTTCACCACTTTCATCAGAAACCATGATGTTCGTTGTAGACAAATTTATTATGCAACTTGAAGCTCAATTAGAAGAAAAAGGTGTTTCTATTATTTTAAGTGAAGAAGCACGAAAGTGGTTATCTAAAAAAGGACATGAACCTATATATGGTGCAAGGCCATTAGCAAGAGTAGTCCAGGAGTATATAAAAAAACCACTCGCAGATATGATATTGTTTGGTGACCTAGTATTGGGCGGAGATGTTTTTATTTCTGTAAAGGGTAATAAACTTACAATACAAAACCAAAGTAAAAAATTAGATACTAATCTATTAAAAAAAAATAAAGATCCCAAAGTTAAATTAAAAAGAAAAACTGTCCTTAGCTAGGGATATTAAAAAAATATTTAATTATTTTCTGAAAGGAGATTTTTGCTCTAATATCTGTATTTCATTTTTTATTTGTTTTTTTTCAGATTCTAAATAATTTGAAACAACTCTTCTAAAAGTACCATTTAAAAAATAATGTTTGGAAAAAGTTTCTTTTGGGAGATATCCTCGCTGAATTTTATGCATTCCCTGAGCACCAGCTTCTACAGTTTTTAAACCATTATTAATAGCAAAATCAATTGCCTGATAGTAGCAGGTTTCAAAGTGTAAAAATTTAATTTCCCTAATAGAACCCCAATTTCTTCCATAAATTGCATTGTTATCTATCAAATTTATTGCTCCAGCAATATATTCATTGCTTTCTCTTGCAAAGATAAAAACAATCCTATTTTTTAAGTTCTCTACAAGCAAGTGCCAGAATTGTTGATTTAAATAAGCACCACCCCATTTTTTTTCTATTGTTGAAAGATAAAATTGATGAAAAATATCTGCGTGATAACCTTTTATATCTTCATCTTTGACTACATCCATAACTATTGAACTATTCTTAATTTCTCTCCTTTCACGTTTTATAATTTTTCTTTTAGACGAGGTTAGTTCAAAAAGAAAATGATCAAAATTTTCATAATTTTTATTTTCCCAGTGAAATTGTATACTATATCTTTTGAGCCACTCAGCATCACTAGACATTATCTCGCATTGCTTGTGACAAATAAAATTTATATGTGCTGATGATACTTTAAAAGCCTTTGCAAGATCCTTTAATGTTGATAACATTAAGTTGATTGCTGTTCCTTTGTTGATACCATTCTTAATTAAAAATCTTTCTCCTGTAACAGGTGTAAAAGGGACAGCTGATAATAACTTTGGATAATAATTTTCACCTGCATTTTCCCATGCTTGAGCAAAAATATGATCAAATATATATTCTCCCCAGCTGTGACTCTTTAAATAATTTGGGAAAATACCAACAATAGATTTATCAGATTTATGTAATAAAATATGTTGTGAAATCCACCCAGTTTTTTGCGAAACTGAGCCGCTGTCTTCTAAACAACAAAAAAACTCATGGGATAAAAAGGGATTTCCAAAATTTTCCTTTCCTCTGTTTTTAGAAAAATTTGCACATTCATTCCATGATTTTCTATCTACTTGATGAGCGCTGTTGATAACCGAAGTATAATACCCTACTCTATTCTTATTAGTTTGTATCATTGAAATTAACTTTGTAAGGCTTCATTTAAGAGGTATTAGCCTACTGACAAATTTTTCAATTTTATTTTATTTCAGCAATAGCTTCCACCTCAACCACTACTCCACGAGGCAGAGAGCTTGCTCCAACAGCAAAACGTGAATGTTTTCCGGTTTCCCCAAAAACCTCTACCATTAGATTTGAAGCGCCATTTATTATTTCCGGCTGTTGAGTGAATGTATCGATACAATTTACAAAGCCACCCAATTTAACAATTCTTGATATTTTGTCTAAATTAGAATTAGTAGCTTCATTCAACTGAGCTATAATTGCAAGGCCACACGCTCTAGCAGCAGCAACAGCCTCTTCAATCTCTATGTTATATCCAACTTTTCCGACTATCATATTTCCATCTACAACTGGTATTTGTCCAGACACAAATATTAAGTTTCCACTTTTTACTGTCGGCACATAATTAGCAGCTGGTGCTGGTGCAGGAGGCAGTATAATATTTAAACTTTCAAGTTTTTCTTTTATAATAGACATTCTTAAATCCTTTAATTATGAGCATCCACTTGTTGAACCACACGTATTGCATTTCATGCAAGTGCCATTTCTTACTAAGGTAAAATTACCACATTCACCACAAGCTTCACCTTCATAACCTTGAATTTTAGCTTTTTGAATGGCTGTCTGTTTATTATCAATAGTATTCGTTGAAAAATCAGCATTATTTTCAAACACTACATCTGAACTTTGAATGTTATTACCAGCAAACGCTTTTACTTTTGCTTGTCCCCCTTGAAGCACAGTAAGCTCCAACTCCTGTCTAACATACCCTCTACTAAGTTTTTTTGAGTTATTGATAAGTTGCGAATGAGTGTCAACTTTATCAGCAATTTCTTCACTGATTTCTTCTCTATTTACATGACCCAAATCATGTCTGTCCAAATAAGAAATCGCTAATTCCCTGAAAATATAATCAAGTATAGAAGTAGCCATTTTAATGGTATCATTTCCTGTTACTAGTCCTTGGGGTTCAAATCTAGTAAACGTAAACGCCTCAACAAATTCATCAAGGGGAACACCATATTGCAATCCTATAGATACAGCAATTGCAAAATTATTCATTAATGATCTAAAAGCTGCGCCCTCTTTGTGCATGTCTATGAATATTTCGCCAATCTCACCATTTTCATATTCACCAGTTCTAAGATAAACTTTATGTCCACCCACAGTTGCTTTTTGTGTGTATCCTTTTCTCCTTTCAGGAAGTCTCGATCTCCTAACTTCTCTGATTACTCTTTCAATCACTCTTTCAGTGATAGGCCTCACTGCTTCCATAGCTTCTTCATCTTCCTCAATGTCAGAAATTGAAGAAGAAAGCGGTTGTGATAATTTAGATCCATCTCTATACAGTGCATTTGCTTTTATCCCAAGTTTCCATGAGTGCATATACGCTTCCTTGCAATCTTCCACTGATGCTGTACTTGGCATGTTTATAGTTTTTGAGATTGCGCCTGAAATAAATGGTTGAGACGCAGCCATCATTTCAATGTGGCTGTCAACTGACAAAAAGCGTTTCCCAATTCTTCCACATATGTTTGCACAATCAAAAACTGGTAGATGCTTTTCTTTAAGATCGGGTGCGCCCTCTAAGGTCATTGCACCACACACATGCGTATTGGCAGTTTCTATTTCCTCTTTTGAATAGCCTAAAGCTTTTAGCATGTCAAAACTGATGTCATTGAGTTGTTTGTCAGTAAAATTAAGGATATTTTTGCAAAACTCATCTCCAAATGTATATCTATTAAATACAAATTTCATGTCAAAAGCTGAGCTCAATGAAGTTTCTAGAATTTTAAATTGTTCATCTCCAAAGCCTTTTGAACGAAGATTTTTTTCGTTAATTGTTGGACAGTTTTTTATATTCCCATGCCCAACTGCGTAGTTTTCAATTATTGATATTTGTTCTTCGCTATAGCCAAGAGCGTTTAAAGCAGCAGGAACAATTCTATTAATAATTTTAAAATAACCTCCACCAGCAAGTTTTTTGAACTTTACTAGTGCAAAGTCAGGTTCGATTCCTGTTGTGTCACAGTCCATTATTAGGCCTATAGTGCCAGTTGGTGCTATAACGGTTGTTTGAGCATTTCTAAATCCATGTTGTGCACCTAATTTAAATGCATTGTCCCATGCCAGTCTTGCTGAGTTTAAAAGTTTTCTATCTGGGCATTCATTAGCTACCAAAGGAACAGGTAAAATGCTTAACTTATCATAGCCAATTTTTTTCCCATGCGCTGCGTTGCGATGGTTTTTTATCACTCTCATCATGTCAGCTGCATTCTTTTTATACTTTGGAAAGCCACCTAGTTCTTTTGCTATTAGTGCAGATGTTGAGTATGAAACGCCTGACATAAGCGCCGTGATTGCCGCACATAATGAGCGGCCCTCAGTGCTATCATAAGGTATTGCTGATGCCATTAGATAACCGCCAATATTTGCAAACCCTAATCCTAGTGTTCGATAGTCAAATGAATTTTGAGCAATTTCTTTTGATGGGAATTGTGCCATTAAAACGGATATTTCCAATGTCAATGTCCATAATTTAACAGCATGTTCAAATGAAGTGGTATCAAAAGAGTTATCCTTATTTTTGAATCGCATTAAATTTAAAGATGCTAAATTACAAGCGGTATCATCTAAAAACATATATTCTGAACATGGGTTTGACGCGTTTATCTTCCCGCCTTGAGGGCAGGTATGCCATTCGTTTATTGTAGTATCATATTGTAACCCTGGGTCAGCGCAAGACCATGCTGCATTACCTATTTTATCCCAAAGGTCGTTAGATTTAATAGTTTTGAATACACTTTTATCGGTTCTTTTAATTAAATCCCAATCCCCATCGGTTTCAACGCTTTTGAGAAAATCATTTGTTACTCTTATTGAATTATTAGAATTTTGTCCTGAAACAGTGTTATAGGCCTCTGAATCCCAGTCTGTGTCATATGTTTTAAATTTAATTGATGTATAACCTTGTTTTGATAGTTGCAGAATTTTATCAATATAATTCTGAGGAACCATGGATCTTTTTGCTTCTAAAATAGAATTTTTTAATTCTTTATTTATTGTGGGGTCCGTTTGATCTTCTTTAGAGTAATTACTATTGCTTGTTGAAGAAAGAATTGATTGCATATGTTTTTCAATAATTTTTGATCCGGTTACAAGCGCAGCTACTTTTTCTTCTTCTACTACTTTCCATTCTATGTATTCTTCAATATCTGGGTGATCTATATCTACAGTCACCATTTTTGCTGCTCGCCTTGTTGTTCCTCCGGATTTAATTGCTCCGGCTGAGCGATCGCCAATTTTTAAAAAACTCATCAAGCCAGATGATTTTCCACCGCCTGATAAACTCTCACCTGAGCCTCTCAGCTGAGAGAAGTTAGATCCGGTTCCAGAGCCGTATTTGAATAGTCTTGCTTCCCTAACCCAGAGATCCATGATTCCGCCATCATTAACTAAATCATCATTAATCGATTGAATGAAACATGCATGTGGTTGGGGGTGTTCATAAGCGGATTTTGAGGTTGTTAACTTGTTTGTATATGGATCTACATAAAAATGACCTTGGCTAGGGCCATCAATTCCATAGGACCAATTTAAACCTGTATTAAACCATTGAGGAGAATTTGGTGCAGCCATTTGATGAGCTAACATGAAACGCATTTCATCATAATATATTTTAGCATCTTTTTCTGAAGAGAAGTAATTTCCCTTCCATCCCCAATATGTCCAGGTTCCAGCTAACCTATCAAAAACTTGCTTGCATGACGTTTCGCCAATAAATCTTTTTTGAACAGGGAGTTTCTTAAGGGCTTGTTCATCTGGCACTGATTTCCAAAGCCATGAAGGAACACCCGTTTCCTCAACTTTTTTTAGTTTTTTTGCTATCCCTGCTTTTCTAAAATATTTTTGAGCAAGAATATCAGTTGCGACCTGGGACCAAAAGTTTGGTGTTTCAACATTTTCTGCTTTAAAAACGACACTACCATTCATATTTCTTATTTCACTTGTTGAATATTGAAATTCAATATCAGAATATATGTCTCTTTTTCCTGTGGTAAAATGTCTTTCAAATTTCATAATTTATCCTTTTAAGCCATCAATTTTTAATCTGACAAACAGTCATTATTGTGAATTCCTCTGTCCAACCATCAAGAGTCACAAATGAATCGAAATAAAATATAAAACATTCGAAAAAACACTACATCTTGTAGATGGATATATTAAGCTACCTAATATGTAGTGTTTATTGCAAGTTTTTTTTTGATTTTTTTTAAAAAAAATCAAAATATAACAGTATTTTTATTCAGACTGTTAAAAATCAGTTGTTTACCAGTCATAAAATTATTATTAATGAGAAGCAGATTAAAATAACAACATAAATTAATTATTGGGTACGAGTTAATTATATGAATTTAGTAACAAAGTTAAATCTATTGTTTTTTTACAATTATGTTGGTCAAGATGAATTTGGAAATCAGTATTATGAACGAAGGAACAAACATAAAAATACATTAAAAAGAATGGTAAAATACAAAGGAATTAATGAGGCCTCTAAGATACCCTCTGGATACCATGGTTGGCTCCACTATTACTCAGACGAATTTCCAAGCATTCAAAACCATAACTTTAAATGGCAAAAAAAACATTTACCAAATTTAACTGGAACCCAATATGCCTCTCAACCGAAGAGCTTAAAAGTTGAAGTTGATAATAAGAAAGAAGATTGCGACTACAAGGCATGGACCCCTAAAGAATTAAATAGTGAGCAAAATGAAAGATAATTTGTTAGAGATAATTGTAGGTAGTTTAGTACTCTTATTAGCGGGTGTATTTGTTATTTTTTCAATTTCTATTACTGGCTATCAGCAAAAGGGCAATATTTTTAATGCTGAGTTTGGAAATATTAGTGGTCTTAAAGTTGGAGATGATGTAATGATAGCAGGAATAAAAGTAGGTGAGGTTTCTTCCAATTATCTTAATAATGAAACATATTTGGCAGTTATTAGATTAAATTTAGAAAAAAATATTATGCTACCTGAAGATTCACTTGCTAGAATTTCTTCATCGTCTTTGCTTGGCGGGCAGTATGTTGAAATCATCCCAGGAGCTTCTGACAATATGCTAAATGAAAATGATACTATATATAATACTCGTGACTCAGTTAGTTTGACAGATTTATTAGGTCAAGCAGTGTTTTCTGCAACTCAGTAGTTTCAAAAAGTGACATTAAAATTTAAGTATTTTTCTATTTATTTATTTTTTTTGGGCTTTTGTTTTTCTGCTCAAGCCTCCTGGATAAAATTAGAAACAGCTCATTTTAAAGCTTTGGATAAAATTACTGCTAGAATCAAACAATTGGATATTATTGTAAATGAAGAGCAAGATTTAGGAACGCTCATAATTCAATTAAAAAGTTGCCAAAATAGGCCCCCAGATTACTTGCCAGATTCGGCTGCATACATTGAAATTTATGATAAAATGAACCTGAATGATAATGATACGGGACTTATATTTAGTGGTTGGATGTTCTCTTCTAGTCCAGCGCTGAGTGCTTTGGAGCATCCGGTTTATGACATATCCCTCATTTCTTGCAAGTAACTTGATATTATCAACCAATCAGCATTTTGAGATGAGTCAATTTTAGGAAACTCGTTTTTGATTTTTAAGCCACATTTAAGAGAATTCATATACTCTTGCTTGCTGATCTCTATGCCCCCCATTGAGGTGAGGTGAGGAGTGATATATTGAATATCAAATAATTTGAATTGTGCATGTTTTAGTTTTGCTAACAAATAAATTAAAGTAATTTTAGATGCATTTTGCATTGCTGAAAACATAGACTCAGCAAAAAAAACGCTCCCTAAAGAAAGTCCATAAATTCCACCAACTAGAGATTGATTTTTCCAAATTTCTATAGAGTGAGCCTTACCCATAGAATGTAGTTCTTTGAACAAGTCAATTATTGTTTTGTTAATCCATGTTTCTTTTCTTCCAAATTCTTGACTTGCACATGAGTTAATTACTCTAGTAAAGGCCTTGTCATTTGTTATGATAAAGTCTTGTTTATTTATAGACCTTTTTAGACTTCTAGAAATGTGAACTTTGTTTAATGGGATAATTCCTCTTTTGTTCGGGTTGACAAAATAGATCTCATCTTCATCTCTTCCGTGAGACATAGGGAATATACCATTATAGTAACAATCAATAACTAAAGTGGCAAATTTTTTCACATTAAAAGATTTATGTTTTTTCAGACATTTTGTAGAAAGGTTTCTTCCAACCATTTTATAGAATAGTTTCCACTCTTAATATCTTTGTTGCAAATTAACTGTTTGTGTAATTCAATAGAAGTATCTATTGGTTCAATAATAAATTCTTCCAGAGCTCTTTGAGCTCTTAAAAGGCAGGTTTCTCTATCTTTCCCATAAACTATAAGCTTTGAGATTAAGCTATCATAAAATGGGGAAACTTTATAGCCCTGATATACTATTGCATCAATACGAACACCTGGTCCTCCGGGAGGATGAAATGTATTAATTTTGCCAGGTGATGGTAGAAAAGTAGATGAGTTTTCTGCATTTATTCTACACTCTATCGCATGTCCCTTAAAAAGTATTTCTTCTTGCTTGAAATTCAATTTAGACCCATTCGCAATTTTTATTTGTTCACAAACTAAATCTATACCAGTAACCATTTCTGTAATTGGATGTTCAACTTGAAGGCGGGTATTCATTTCTATGAAGAAAAATTCATCATTTTCATATAAGTACTCCATTGTTCCCAAGCCCAAGTAACCAAGTTTCTTTGTTGCCTGGGAAGAAAGTTCCCCAATTCTTTTTCTTTGTTTGTAAGATAAGATGGGTGATGGGCATTCTTCAAAGATTTTTTGGTGCCTTCTCTGTATTGAGCATTCTCTTTCGCCTAAATGAACAACATTTCCATGAGCGTCAGCAAAAACTTGAACCTCTATATGTCTTGGATTTGTTAAGTATTTTTCTAAATAAACCGTGTCATCACCAAAAGCTGCTTTTGCTTCACTTCTTGCTGAACTAAAGGCTTCTGACAAGTCTTTTTTTGTAACAGCAACTTTCATTCCCCTGCCTCCTCCTCCAGAAGCTGCCTTAATTATCACTGGGTATCCAATTCTACCAGCCTCCTTTTCAGCGTCGACCAAATTTTTAACCTCACCATCAGAACCGGGGACTAGGGGCAAGCCTGCATTTTTTGCAGCTTGCTTTGCTGCAACTTTATCTCCCATGGTTCTTATATGTTCTGGTGACGGACCAATAAAGGTAATTCCATGAGCATTGACGATTTCTGCGAAATCTGCATTTTCTGATAAAAATCCAACACCAGGATGTATAGCATCAGCACCAGTTACTAAAGCAGCTGAAATTAAAGCTTGGATATTCAGATAGCTCTCAGATGACTTGGGTGGCCCAATACAAACACTTTCGTCAGCCAACTTAACGTGCATTGCATCATTGTCTGCTGTTGAATGAACTGAAACAGTTGGTATGCCTAGATCTCTTGAAGCCCTTAAAACTCTTAAAGCAACGTCACCTCTGTTTGCAATAAGTATTTTTTTAAAAATCCTATTATCATTTCTCATTTGATCAATACTAAAGGTTGGTCATATTCAACTGGTTGAGAATCTTCAATCAAAATATCTTGAATTACTCCATCTCTTGGAGATGAAATGCTGTTCATAACCTTCATTGCTTCTATTATTAGTAGGGTTTGACCTTTAGAAACCTTGTCACCTTTTTTGATAAATTGTTTTGCTTTTGGTTCTGGCGACAAATACGCAGTTCCAACCATAGGTGAATTTACAGAACCAGATAAATCAATATTACTTTTGGGCATTTCCTTTTCAATTACGTTAGTTTTGACTGAAGAAATATCATCATGATTTACTACATTGAGAACTTGTTTTTGAGGATTATTATTTAGATTGCCGCCAGTGACTAGACGAACTCTAATTTGGTCGGTTTCAATCTCTATCTCAGAAATCTCTCTTTTTTTCATTAAGTCACAATATGGTTCTAATTCTTTTACATTAGGCAAGGAAAAAGTTTTTCCATTATTATCTTTGGTCATCAATTTCACCCCTCATTTAAATTTAACTCTATTGCTTTTAGAGCAAGATAATAAGATTTATCACCAAATCCAGCAATTATTCCATTACTCACAGCTGATAACAGTGATGTTTTTCTAAATTCTTCTCTTGCATGAATGTTGGACAAATGAATTTCAATCTTAAATCCATTAAAATGTTTAAGAGCATCTCGTATAGAAATAGAGCTATGAGTATAACCGCCAGCGTTAATGATAATTGCGTTGTATCTATCATATGCATCTTGTATCCAATCGATTATTTCAGCTTCTGAGTTAGATTGTTTGAATGCAAGTTGATGTTTGGTTTCATCAATCATATTTTGCATATTTAAGTGGATTTTTTCAAGAGACAATTCCCCATAAATTTCAGGTTCTCTTTTCCCCAAGAGATTTAGGTTTGGGCCTGAAATAACTAGAATTTTTTTCAAACTCATTTCAAACTCATTTCAATTAAACTAAGAATTTTCATTTCTAATTTTTTTAATATATTTAAGTAACTGCTCTTCATTTAGAGCGCCAGGTATTATTGTATTTCCAATTACAAAAGAGGGTGTACCAGTAATATTTAATCTTTCAGCTAAAATTTTATTTTTCTCAATTGTTAACTTAATCTCATCACTTTGAATATCTTTTTTTAATTTTTTAATATCTAAACCAACTTGATTAGCTATTTCCAATAGTATTTCATCAGTCAAGCGACCCCGAAATTGCATTACTTTAGTATGAAATTCTGAATACAAATTTTGCTTTTTAGCTGCTAAAGCAAAAAATGATGCATTAATAGATGTTTGTGATAAAATAGGTAATTCTTTTAAAACCAGCTTGGTATTTTTATCTTTATCAAGAGTTTTGATAACAGTATTGAAAACTGACTTACAATATCCACAATTATAATCAAAAAATTCATATAAAATAACATCACCTTCTGGATTTCCCATAACTGGGTCCATGGTATGATTGGACAACATTTCAAAAGTTTTATTTTTATGGTCTATTTCTTCTTGGGCTAGAAGTTTATCTAAAACTTGTTTAACTTTTTTAGGATTTTTTTCTATCCAATTTTCTATAATTTTTTCAAAATCTTTGATTTGACTTTCATTGAAAGTATTTTGAGGAAAGACATTAGAGCTTTGGAATAAAACAAAAAAACTCAAAGCCAAAAAAATTAAACTTTTTTTAAAAGGCAATATTTTGTTTACTTTTACAAACCTCAAGATTTTGTTTGAGACCACCAGCCGCCCCTTTTAGTTTTAGTCGAGTTATCAACATCGACTACATCTAACGGTTCAGAGGATTTGGAAGGACGTTTAGTAGTTTTAACTTTTCCATTATTAGATGATTTATTTTTGTCAAGGTCTTTCTTCACGTCATCAAAATTTTTCGTTGTTTGTTCAAAAGTTTCTTGATTCTTCGATTTATTTATTTTTGTTTTTTTATCAAGATCAAAAGAATTTTCTTGTTTGATTTTTCTTGACGATCTTTTTACTTTAATTTTTGATTCTTGAGTTGATTTAATCTCAGAATTTTTGACTACTATTTTGTTTTGTGCAGGGTTTGTTTTATTGTCCTCTTGAACTGCAGGATGATCTTTTTCATCCTTAGTTGATCTTTTGGTAGATTTATCATTCGTGTCATTCACATATTTTTTATTCTTGGAATGAGTGTTTTTCACATCACCGTTCAAAGCAGCTACTTTGTTTTTTTTCCATGGGCTACGATTAGTTCTTTTTACTTTGGTTTGTTGTTGTGTTTCTTCAATTTCCTTAACTTCAATAGTTTCATTACTAGATTTTAATTTTTCTATAGGTTTGAGGTTGCCTTTTCTTTCAATTTTGCAATCTAAATCTATATCAGTATCATCAAATTCAAAAATGATGTTTAAATTTAATTTTTTCTCTATTTCTTGGATAGATTGTCTTTTTTGATTAAGAATATACATACCAATTTTCGATGGAACAAAAACCTGTATAGATTGATTTTTTAGTTTAGCCTCTTCTATTTTTCTCAGCACACGTATTACTGAAGATTCAACAGATCTAATTATACCAGTCCCTCCACAAGCTGAACAACTACTAAAATAATTTTCTGATACACTTGGTCTTAGGCGTTGCCTTGAGAGTTCGAGTAAGCCAAAGTGACTTATTCTTCCTATTTGTATTCTAGCTCTGTCTAGGCTCATTGACTCTTTAAGTTTTTTCTCGACAGCGGTCTGATTTTTGTAACCATCCATATCTATAAAATCAATTACAATCAGGCCTGATAAATCTCTTAACTTTAGTTGCCTTGCAACCTCTTCAGCTGCTTCTAAATTAGTTTTTAGAGCTGTTTCTTCAATGTTCCTTTCTCTGGTAGCCCTTCCAGAATTAACATCGATTGCAACTAACGCTTCAGTTTGATTAATAACTAGATAACCACCAGACTTTAGTTTAACTGAAGGTAAATGAATGGCATCAAGTTGTTTTTCAACGTTAAATTTCTGAAAAAGAGAACTTTTATCATCTTCAAAATTTTTAACCCTTTTTATATGGTTGGGTATCATTAATTTAATATACTCTTTTGCTGCATCAAATCCCTGATTCCCAGACACCAATATTTCGTTAACGTCTTTATTGTATAAATCTCGTATGGTTCTCTTTATGAGGTTTCCTTCTTCATTTATTAAAATTGGAGCTGTTGATTTCAAGGTTTTTTCACGAATGATGTTCCATAAGTTTTGTAAGTAAACAAAATCTTTTTTAAGCTCAGCTTTTGTTCTATCTGATCCTGCTGTTCTGATGATAACTGCCATACCTTCAGGCATCTTCATACTTTCTATTATAGATTTTAAACGCTTCCTATCTTCAATTTTGTTTATTTTCCTACTTACTCCACCACCTCTGATTGTATTAGGCATTAATACGCAGTATCTACCTGCTAAAGATATATAGGTAGTCAAAGCAGCTCCCTTATTGCCTCTTTCTTCTTTAGCAACCTGCACTAAAAGTATTTGTCTCTTGGAAATTACTTCTTGTATTTTATATCTTTTGAAAGCTTTAGTTTGGTTAAATGAGGCGGTTTCATCAACGCCACCAATAGTTTCAGGTTCTTCACTTCTAACGATTACATCTTGTTTTTGATGCCCAGTATCAATTTTATCCTTTTCCTCAGAATTACTTTGTTCTGAAGAAATCATCTCTTCAGATATGATTTCCTCAGAATTTTGTTCTTCGGCCTTTAACATTTCCTCTGTAAGAGCTTTCCTGTCTTCGATAGGAATTCTATAGTAATCAGGGTGTATTTCACTAAACGCCAGAAATCCGTGTCTATTGCCACCATACTCTATAAAAGCTGCTTGAAGTGAAGGTTCAACTCTAGTTACTCGAGCTAAATAAATGTTACCTTTATTTTGAAGTTTTGTGGTAGTTTCCTGGTCGAAATCTTCAATTCGGTTGCCATTTAGTAAAACAACTCTCGTTTCTTCGGGTTGTTTTGCGTCTATTAATAATTTTTTTGCCATAAAAATACTCCAAACCTATATTTATCTTACAATTTTTTAAAAAATTGTAAGATAAATTAGGTAAAATTCTTTTTTTTCTTGTTAAATTTGATAATAAAAACAGATTGCTCTCAGGACTGAAATAAGCGCTTGCACAGCTGCATTGAAAATTCTCTTCTATAATATTAGACATGTTATTAAAGTCCATCACAAGCCCTTAAGAGCGTTCTATTTGAAATATTGATTATTAGAGATTTACATTATAAATGATAATATTAAAACATAAATTATCATTATTAATAAATTTTATTGTATTGTTATAAATTATAAATCGAAATGTACTTTAGAATATTTAAAAGATAAATGAAAATGAGTCTAAAGAATTATTATAGCGCTGCTTTTAGTCTGCTTATTTTCTCATGTATAATTTTTCAATTAAACGCTCTATTTGCTCAATCATTAAATGAAATAAGAAATATTAGGGCTGGAAAACATGATAACTTTTACAGGGTGGTATTAGAAACCTCAAAGAAAGTTGAGGCAATTGTAAAATTAAAGGATAATCCGTATAGAGCTATAATTACAATTCCTGAATCTTTATGGAGAGTGGGTTCTTCTCCTAGAATAGGTAATTTTCAATCAAATATACCTTTATCATATATCTTTAGAAATGATGAATTTGGTAAAACAAACTTAACTTTGAATATAGACAAACCTTTCAGTTTAGACAAAATCTTTTGGCTTCCTGGAGCAAATGGAGGGGAAAGATTGGTTATTGATATTTATTATAGTAGTGAAACTGATTTTATCGTCACACAAAAATCATTCAATGATTTCTCAAAAGAACAGTTAAATATAGTTTTAAGAGAAAAACCAGAAATTAAAAAAAAAGAGGTCGTTTTATTTGAAGGAAAAAAACAAAAAATTCTACTTCCTAAAAATAATTTGAATGAAGAAAATATTTCCATATTAACGCCTTTGTCTAAACCAATTACTTTTTTGGTTGTAATTGACCCAGGTCATGGAGGGAAGGATCCAGGAGCAATTGGCTTTTCAAAAACTTTAGAAAAAGACATTAATCTGTATGCCTCAAAAATACTTCAAGTGAAGTTAAATAAAATAAGTGGCGTAAAAGCAGTGTTGACAAGAACTGAAGATAATTTTGTTAGTCTTCATAATAGGTATAAAATCGCCAATCAATTAAAAGCGGATATTTTTATATCTATTCATTCTGATTCAGCAAAATCAAAAAAAGTTAGTGGGTATTCAATTTTTAGCTTAAATAAAGATCTAGATATAGAAAGAGCTAATTTTCAAAAAAATAACAACAATCAAAATGTTTTGGGAAATGTGATCCTTGATGAAGAAATTCAAGAGACCCAAAATGTTCTGTATAAAATGTACCAAAGAAGAAAAAGAAATTATTCTATAAAACTCAAGAACTTGATACTGGAAGAGCTTAAAAGTTTGCCTTCAAACTCAAGAGGTTGGAAAGAAAAAGATTTTGCTGTTTTAAAGTCTCCTGTCATTCCTTCAGTTTTAATTGAAATGGGTTTTTTATCTAATAAAATAGATGAAAAAAACTTAAATAACCCAATTTTCATATCAAATTTAATGGACAGAATTTCAATGGCAGTTTCTAAATACAAAAATATTTATATGAACTAAAGTATAAATGCATGTCTTAAGATTGCCACTATTAACTGTTAAGTAGAAATACTATGAAATTATTTTTTAATACATTGTCAATTTTAATTGGGTTAATATTTTTTTTAAGCTTATTAGGCATTGTCTTAGTGGCATGGACTTTTTGGGTTTATGGTCAAAACCTCCCCGACTATAATCAACTTTCTAAATATGAACCGCCTGTAGTAAGTAGAGTTTATGCAACTAATGGAGCTCTATTAGCTGAGTTTGCAAAGGAAAAAAGGGTTTTTGTTCCGATACAATCCATTCCGTCCCTTATAATTGAAGCATTTCTCTCTTCAGAGGACAAAGACTTTTATAATCATATAGGACTCGATTTTAAAGCTATTGTGAGAGCTTCATTTGCTAATGCTAGAAATTTTAACTCTGGTAAAAGGGCTATTGGCGCATCAACTATAACTCAACAAATAGCTAAAAACTTCTTATTATCTTCTGATTATAGTTTTGAGAGAAAACTTAAAGAGGCTATTCTATCGTTAAGGATTGAGAGAACTTTTTCAAAAAACCATATACTTGAGCTATATTTGAATGAAATTTATCTAGGTTTTAACAGTTATGGTATTGCTGCTGCTGCTCTCAACTATTTTAACAAATCTCTTTCTGAATTAACTTTACCAGAAGTGGCTTACTTAGCTGCCCTTCCAAAGGGTCCAAATAATTACCATCCAACTAAAAAAAAGAAACAAGCAATTATTAGGAGAAATTGGGTTTTATCTCAAATGTTTGAAAATGGAATCATAACTGAAGATGAGTTCAAAAAAGCGTCTTTAGAAGATTTAAAAGTTTTATATTCTTCTGGATTTGACGCGGCATACGCTCCATATCCTGTTGAAGAAATAAGAAGGCAATTAATGAAAAGCTATGGAGAAAAA
>Ga0163108_10001720_pt1 | contig 15972 bp, 14 predicted proteins | sample Fk1155metaG_FD_109644 | JGI IMG/M metagenome (GOLD analysis project Ga0163108, IMG submission 109644) | Marine microbial communities from the Central Pacific Ocean - Fk160115 155m metaG | ecosystem: Environmental > Aquatic > Marine > Oceanic > Photic zone | place: The Central Pacific Ocean...
GCTAGATTCTTGTGGCTCGGTGTGACTATCTTTAAGCTCTTCGAGTTCTTTTTCTAATTGAGTTTTTTCTGTTACTAAAGAGCCCATTGCTTGTGCTTGGGCTTTAAGTTTAGTTTCTAAATCACGAAACTTTAATAAAAGATCAGAGTTGTCCGGGTTAAGGTTAGAAAGCTGGTTTCCAGATAAACTAGGAGAGTGGCTTTCGAAAGATTCAGTGGGGGTTGATTCTGTTAAAAGCCCATAAAGTTGTTTTTGTAATGAGTTAGCATCATCAATGAGGTTGTTTAAATAGTCACGAATAAACCCTGCTGGAATAGTTTGATCTTCTGATAATGATTTTTTTTTACGTAAAACCCAATAAGCTGAATAGCCTGCGCATAATACAAAGATAAATAGAAGTTCAAAAAGAAGAGCTTCAGAAGTAAATTCTGAAAACAGATAGATCCATGAAGCCATTAGTTAGATTCCTTTCGTTGTTAACAACTTCTATTCTATAAAATCAATGATTTAACTGTCAATTCGAGATATAAACTTTGATGCATCTGTCATTGTTTTGACGAAAGATGTTTTTTAGTAAAAGCGTTGTTTAATATTTGTGTGATTTTTCCAGGGTTTTTTTGATTTACATTAAACTGATCAACTTTTGTAACAGGGAAAACGTCTTTGATTGTACTTGTTACAAAAACCTCATCAGCATGGTAAAGGTGTTCTTTGGTGAAATAGGATTCTCTTATAGGAATTTTAAGCTCTTTGGCTGACTGTAAAACTAGTTTTCTAGTAATACCATCTAAAATACCAATTTCTAAAGGTGGAGTTACAATCACTCCTTTTTTTACATAAAAGACATTAAAGGTTGTTCCTTCTGTGACAAAACCTTCGAAGTTACATAAAAGAGCATCATCTACATCTTTTTCTTCCTCATGAGCTTCTAAGTAAGCAAGTAAGCTATTAAGGTAGTTTCCTGACTTCATGGCAGGGTCAAGTGCTTGTGGGTGGTTTCTAAAACGTTTTACGATTTTTAAGTGTATGCCGGCATTGAACATTTCATCGGTCCAACTAGGAAGAGGCATAACAATAATTACAAATTGTGTAGGTGTTTTCACACAAGATTGTGCAAAGCCAATTTCACCAATTCCTCGAGTAAGGATAATCCTACAGTAGTACTCTTGGTGAGGGGCGTTGTTGTTTTGACTAAAAGAATCAACAGTTTTGATCATTTCTTTTTTGTAAAGATCTAAGGGTTGGCTTAGATTTATTTTACATAGTTGAGCTGATTTCTGTAGTCTCACTAGGTGTTCATCCACCTTAAAAAGCTTTCCATTGACTGTTCTGGCGACTTCATAAAGGCTATCGCCATATAGAAAACCGCGGTCAAATACTGAAATTTTTGCATTTTCATGCGAAAGGATCTGACCATTGATATTTATTGAAAAATTTTGCATATCTATATTTTCATAACCATAGCGTGCTTGAAATACAATAGTGTTTCATCAAAGCTAAATTTTAGGTAAGGTTTTAGAATGCTTGAGAGCAAAGAATTCCTTTTGCCAAGGGGAAAAGACAATGAATCATTGCGAGTGATCGCAGTGGGGTTTGATGAGCGTTCATTAATCGAGATGCAAGGGTTACTTGTTTCGTTAGATATCAATTTGGTAAGTTCGGTTTTTTATCAGAAAAAAAAAGTAAATCCATCTACATATATTGGAAAGGGTAAGTTAGAGGAGTTAAGTTTAAAAGTGAAAGATGAAGATGCACAGGTTGTTATTTTTGACTTCGAATTATCATCTAGCCAATTTAAAAAAATAGAAAAAGAGCTAAAAGCGCCTATTTTAGACCGATCTGGTGTGATTTTAGAGATTTTTTCCAGGCATGCACGAACAAAAGAGTCAAAGACACAGGTTGAGCTAGCTCGGTTGCAATATATCATGCCTCGATTGACTCATTATTGGACTCACTTTGAGAGACAAAGAGGAGGAAGTGTTGGCCAAAGGGGGATGGGTGAAAAGCAAATTGAAGTTGATAGAAGGCTAATGCAAAGAAGAATGAGCTTATTAAAAAAGAAGCTTGTTGCAATAGAAAAAGAAAGGATTGTTCAAAGAGCAAAGAGAAAAGAGGTACTTAAGGTCGCTCTTGTGGGTTACACCAACGCCGGAAAGTCCACTTTGCTTAACGCTTTAACCCATAGCGATGTTTTAGTGGAGAACAAGCTTTTTGCGACTTTGGATGCCACAGCAAGAACACTTGACCCAAACAGTCATCCACCGGTAGTCGCTATTGATACGGTGGGGTTTATTAGCCGAATTCCAACTTTTTTAATTGCATCATTCAAATCGACGCTAGAGGAGCTTCATGAGGCAGAGTTATTAATACACGTGGTAGACGCTTCTTCTGTGGATGCTCAGAGCCAAATTGAAACGACTCAGAAGGTATTAGAAGAGCTAAACCTAAAGGATAAAAAAATAATCACAGTACTGAACAAGATAGATCAGGTAAAGAGTGTTTCTCAGTTAAGTTGGGCCAAGGTGCTTGTTCCAGGAGGATTGAGAGTTTCTGCTTTTAATGTTGAAGATGTCGTTAAACTAAGACAAAAGGTGTTAAGTTTTTTTAGAGAGCAATTTGAGTTATACGAGATACTTGTTCCATACTCTAATAGTAAGCTAGAATCACAACTACATGTGTTTGCCAGTATAGAGTCGATGCGTTATTTGGATAAAGGCACATTTTATCGTTTAAAAATTGATAAAAAATGGGCAAGCAGGTTGAACTTAAACAGGTTTAAAATATGAAAAAATTTTTCTTATATTTATTTCTTCCATTTATTATAGCAAGTTTTTCATTTACAGCTTTAGCAGCTGTTTCACCTAAGCAAGAAATAGATTTTTTCTATAAATTTACACCGCCGTTAGAAACGTTAACAACTGAAAAGCTATGGAAGATTGCGCCTTATGAATTAAACCCAAAATATACTCTTTGGGCGTTGGAAAGAGATACAAAGTTATTAGGTCTAAATGCAGTTTTTTTAGAAACAGAAAATCGTTATAAAATAAACCTTAGGGGTGTTGAGTCGAACAACCGACTTTATCTAAGACCTGATGTCCAGTTGTATGCTACTTTGAGTGACTTTTCATGTAAAAGCAAACCGACTCCTGGTTTTCATACAAAAAAAGGAGTTCATCAAGCAGGGCAATTTGCAGCAGAGTTATGGAAAAACCTTTTAGAAGAAAAAAGGCCACAACTCGCGTTTCAGTTAGCTCAAATCAAGGAAAAAACTAAAGAGAAATCTATAACTAAGGCAAAGTATCATTTTAATAAATGGTTAAAAGAAGTAGATGAACTTTGGGTTTTGCAGTCAAAAGCTAAGGTAAGAGCGTTTGAATGGAAAAGTTATTTAAATCTTAGTAAAAAAGAAAAAATCTGCACACAGAAACATATAAAATCTAAACGTAAAAATAGAGATATTTTTTCACTTAAACATGAAAAAACAAACACAAAAGAAAATAAATTACTGTTTAGAGCCCCAGCTAAAAGGTGGGATGGACTTTTTTCTATTCGTTTAACTATTGATGCTGCGGGAAAAAGGTTAAATGGAAAATTCTTAATAGACACAAACAGTGAGCATAACCTTATTTCTGATCAATGGTTATTATCTCAAGGTGTTCATCCGTTTTTTGTTGAAGCATATAAAGAGCCATTTGGAAAAGTGAACTGGAGAAAAAAATCAAAATTAACAAAAAAAGTTTATGTAGATAACGTTCAGATTAGTGGTTATCCGGTTGATCTGGATGAGTTTTGGGTGATGGATACTTCAGCTTACTTTCCTCCTAAACACTTTTACCCATGTTGTGACGGAGTGCTTGGTTTAGATTTTTTAAGAAAATTTTCAATAGAATTTCATCCACAAGCTCCTGCTCATGTTAAGTTTTGGGATCGACATAATTTTAGCAAACAAGGTTTTAGCGCAGTCCCAGCTTACATTGACTCTGAAAACAAAATTGTTACACGTTGTGAATTTAGTTCTAGTGACAATAAATATAAGACAAATGTTTTTTGGAACACAGGGAACTCAAAGGGTTTAAGTTTTAACCTTCGTCCTGGTGCAAAAAAATATTATACATCAAACTGGAGCTTAACTTGTGATAACCAGTTGATAGCAAAAAACACCACAAAATTAAGTTTTAATTCTGGAAGAAAAAACAAAGGCATATTAAATGGCGGGGTAGATTTTCTAGCCAGATCTTCATTTGTAATTGATTTTTCAAATGGAAAAATTTGGTTTGATAATGATTCTGAAAATAAAAAGATACTTAAAAACCAGTCTGGATTAAAATTAGCATATACTTATAAAAACGGTGAAAGAGCGCTCAGAGTTCAGAATGTTCATTCAAAAAAAGCTTCTAAGAAGTTAATTCGAGAAGGGTTAAAAGTAGGTGATTATTTAACACAAGTGAATGATCGTTTAGCAAAAGAGATGGACCACTGGGAAGTTCAAAAGTATCTTTCTGGGGATTACGGTAAAAAAATCACGCTTCATTGGGAAACGGAAGATGGAATTAAAATTGTTCCTTTTGAGGTGAGATAAACACATGGGTGATTTCACCAGACTTTGCTGTGGCAACAAGCTGGCTGTTAAAGTAAATTCCTATTATCACAGTGTTTTTTTTACTTTCAATAAGATTTAAGATGGTTTTTTGCCGTCCAAAGGAAAGTTCTTTAGCTTGTTCTTTTGTTATTTCAAGTGTTTCATAAGAAGATAAAAGTTGGTCAAATGGAATCCAGCATTTAAGAGTTTCTAGTTGAGTGATGTTAGAAAAAGTGGTTTTAAGTTCATCAATAGTAAGAGCGTTGTTAAGACTAAAAGCTCCGCTTTGAGTTCTAGTAAGAGAGGTAAGAACACTGACAGTGTCCATTTTTTTTGCTAGATCTTGAGCAAGTGTCCTAACGTAAGTTCCTGAACTACAGATAACCTCAAAATATGCATTTGGTGAATTAAAGTTATTTATCTTAAAATCATAAATCTTTTTTTGTTTTGGCTCTCTTTTTATTTCTTTTCCTTTTCTCGCTAACTTATAAAGTGGAATACCATCAACTTTAATTGCTGAATGCATAGGTGGTGTTTGTAGGTATGGGGTATTAAGAAAAGATTCGGCGCAAGTTTTAATTTGATCAATACTAGTTGGAAGTAGTTTTGATATGGTTGATATAGGTGAGGTTAGGTCTCCAGATATAGATGATTCACCAAAACGAATGATACCATTATAGGATTTATTTGATTCAAGAAAATATTGAGAAAGTCGGGTTGCTTTGCCAATGAGTATTACAAGAAGACCTGTTGCAAATGGATCAAGAGTTCCTGCATGACCAATTTTAGGAAGTTCCTTGTATTTTTTTAGGCCAAGTGTTTGTTTAATATGTTTTTTTATGGCTCTAATGACACCAAAAGATGAAATATCTTCATTTTTGTTAATTAAAAGAGCACCATTCATTACTCAGACCGGTTGGTTTTTGCGATTTGTTTCAAAAGTTCATGTACCCTAACAGTGTTTTCTAATCCCTTGTCTTCTTTAAATAAGATGTGAGGTATGTTTTTCATTGTTAAGATTTTAGCAAGATGTCTTCTAAGAAACCCAGAGGATGACGTAAGGCCGTTAAGGCAATCCTTAGTTTTTCTTTTAATTTCAATAAGATCATCTTCGGTTTTATTGTCTTCAAATTTTTTTTCATCTATTAATGAGATATATAAAGTAACTTGAGAGCCATCTTGAGTAAGGTCTGCTCTGGTAAATGAAAAAAGTGATATTCTAGGGTCCTTTAGTTCTCTTGTTTTAACTGAAAGCTCATTTAAAATAAGTGATTCTACTCTTTTTTTTCTGGTAATATCCATTTTTAAAGCTCACTAACGTCATGTGCGATCATTTCAATTTCAAATGCTTCAATGATATCTCCTGGTTTAACATCATTGAAGTTTTCAATTCCAATTCCACATTCATATCCAGTGGCTACTTCTTTTGTGTCGTCCTTGAATCTTTTTAGAGAGGACATTTTTCCTTCAAAAATAATGACGCTGTCTCTTAGTAGCCTTACATTGGCTCCTCTTAATATTTTTCCGTCGATGACAGAAGAACCAGCAATTGTTCCAATTTTTGGAATACTAAATGTTTCTCTGACTTCAGCTCTACCTAAGAATTTTTCAATTTTTTTCTTATCTAAAAGGCCAACCATTGCATTTTTAATGTCATCAATAAGTTCATAAATAACTTTATAGCATTTAATTTCAACGCCCTCTTTTTCAGAGATCTTTCTTGCATTGGTATCTGGTCTTACATTGAATCCGAGTATAATAGCGTTAGATGCGCTTGCTAAAAGCACGTCACTTTCAATAATCCCACCAGGGGCAGCATGAATTGTGTTTACTTTTACTTTATCGGTAGATGTTTTTGTTAGGCTTTCTTTGACCGCCTCTACAGATCCAAAAACATCACCTTTCAAAATAACTTTTAACTCTTTTGTTCCGTTATCCTGGACATTATCAAACAGTTGATCCAAACTCATTTTCTTTGTAGCTACTGTTTTTTCCTTAATCGCTTTATCTCTGCGGTATTGTGTAACCTTTTTGGCGTCTTCGTCTAATTTTGCACCGTAAAACTCATCACCAGCTTGAGGGACACCTTCTAAACCTAAAACTTCTGCTGCCATACCGGGCTTAAGAGTTTTGATAGGTTTTCCATTGTGGTCATACATTGCTTTTATTTTTCCAGCATGTATGCCGGCTAAAATAGGTTTACCAATGGCTAATACTCCTTGTGAAAGTAGTACGTTTATTATAGGACCACGTCCTTTTCCAATTTGCGCCTCTAAAACAGTTCCTCGTGCTGTAGTTGTCTCACTTGCTTTGAGTTCTAATAGTTCTGCGTTTAGGTTAATTGCATCTAAGAGTTGATCAATGTTTGTACCTTCTTTGGCAGAAACAGGAATAAACATGGTATCGCCACCCCAGTCTTCGGATAATAGGTCTAGCTCAGAAAGGGTTTGTTTAATTTTTTCAATATTTGAGTTGGGCTTATCAATTTTATTAATAGCTACAATAATAGGAACTTCAGCTGCTTTTGCATGGCTGATAGCCTCTCTTGTTTGTGGCATTGCCCCATCGTCTGCTGCTACAACAATAATGACAATATCTGTTACGTTGGCACCTCGAGCTCGCATTACTGAAAATGCTTCGTGACCAGGGGTATCAATAAAAGTAATAAGTTTTTTATCTTTTTCGATTGTATATGCGCCTACATGTTGAGTGATGCCTCCGGCTTCACCATCAACTACGTTAGACATACGAATTTTATCTAGTAGTGTTGTTTTACCATGGTCAACATGCCCCATAATAGTCACAACTGGAGGTCTTGGGGTTAAGTGTTCTTCACTAGTAGATTCTTTTAGTCCCAAAAAAGTTTCTTCGTCAAATGTAGTGTTTTTAACTTCGAAATTAAATTCTTGAGCTAAAATTGTCGCAGTATCAAAATCAATGTCTTGATTCATTGTTTGCATTTGCCCCATAGAAAGTAACTTTTTAACAATTTGACTTGCTTTTGTGCCTACTTGGTTCGCAAAATCTTGAACAGAAATTGTTTGATCAATTGCTACAACTCTTTTGTGTGCAGCGGGCGTTGTAATAACAGTTTCTTTGAATTGTCTTCCTGTTGGGACTTTCTTTCTCTTTGGCATAAAGAAGATTTCTTTTTTTCTGTAATCAGAAAATTTATTATCTTCAGGTCTAAGCGAGTCCTCTTTTACCCCTCGTTTTTTCTTTTGTGATTCTTCTTCTGCAATTTGATCAATTGCGGCTTTTGTAACCTTAAAAACTCTAGATTTTCTCGGTTTATCATCAGGGTTTGGAGGAATGTTGTTGTTGGGGTCGACAGCTTTTTGTCCTGGTGTTGGTTTTTTACCCCGTGGTGTCGCCTTTTGGGTTTTTTGAACTTGAAGCTTTTTAATTTCATGTTTTGTAGTAGTTAAAAATCTTTTTTGTTCAGCTGTTTTACCTGTTGTTTCTTTCGGATCTTGTGTTTCAACTTTTGTTTCTTGGGTTGACTCTGGAGTGGTAACTGTTTCTTGAGAATCATATACTGATTGATTACTCTTTTCTTTTTGTGGTGAAGCTTGAGTTGCTTCTTCTGCTTTAGTTTCCGATGATCTTCTCCTGATAATCATTTTCTTTTGATTAGTAGGTGAGGCGGATTTTTCCTCTTCTTTATTTACTGCGGTTTCCTTTTTCGTAACTTTTTTCTTAGTGACTACTTTTTTAGTTTTTGTGGCTACTTTCTTTTTAGTTTTTGTCGAGGTTCTTTTTTTGGCTGTTTTTGCAGTTAAAGCACTTCGCGCTTTTTCAATTTCTTCTACGCTAAGGCTACTCATATGACTTTTTACTTTTATGTCGATGTTTTTAAGCTTGTCTATAAGAGAAATAGAATCAATTTCTAGTTCTTTTGCTAACTCATAGACTTTTATCGAATTCGTTTCTGTCATTTTTTGGCCCTTTTGATTACATTGTTTGCAGTCTGTGTCTTTCTTTAAAATCTATTCCTATTTACTTTTGTTTTCTTCAAGCATTTCCTTAAGTCTTTTTTCTGCAGATTCTTTTGCAGTGCTTGGCTCAGCACCTGCTCCAGGTTTAGCAGTGAACTCTTTTGCTTTTTCGCTTTTTTCATCTTTTGTTCCAGATAATAGATCGCCTGCCTTTTCTATGACAGCAAGAGAATTTTCTTTAAGTTTTTTTGCAGTATCTTCATTTTCATATCCAGGGACTTTTTGTAGTTCTTCAATGCTAGCCTCAGAGACTTGTTTAACGTTTGCAAACCCGGCTTGAAAAATTGCATGAGCAAGTGTTTCAGAAACGCCCTCAATATGTTGAATGTTAAAGACACTTTCTTGAACACGTTCTTGTTGTTTTGTTTTCGAAACAATATCCAATCTCCAGCCTGTAAGTTGTGCAGCTAATCTTACATTTTGCCCTTTCTTCCCAATGGCTAGTGATAACTGTGAATCATCAACGATGACCTCCATGCTCTTAGTGTTTTCATCGATATTGATGGATAAGATTTCTGCTGGAGATAAAGCATTTTGGACAAAAACAACTTCACTTTCTGACCAAGGAACAATGTCTATTTTTTCTCCTCTTAATTCATTAATTACATTTTGTACTCTTGATCCCTTCATCCCAACACATGCGCCAACAGGATCAACATCTCTATCTGAAGAAGTTACAGCAATTTTGCTTCTATGACTTGGCTCTCTTGCTGCTGTAATCACCTTAACAATTCCCTCACCAATTTCTGGTACTTCATTTTCAAAAAGTTTTATTAAATATTGAGGAGAAGTTCTTGAAAGGTAAAGTTGAGGTCCTCTTGTGCTAAGTACCACGTCTACCAAGTAGGCTTGTACACGGTCACCCGGACGAAACTGTTCGCCAGGTATGATTTCAGATCGAGGTAAAAAAGCATCTGTTTTTCCTAAGTCAATTACTAGATTTCCTCGTTCGATTCTTCGTGCAATTCCAGAAATTATTTCTCCTTTACGTTCTTTGTATTCTCCGTAAATGATATCTCTTTCAGCGTCTCTTACTTTTTGGAAGATTACTTGTTTTGCCATTTGTGCATCAACACGTCCAAATGTAGGAGCTTCTACTTTTACACCGATTTCATCATCAATTTGAGCATCTGGGTCTAGTTTATGTGCGTCTTCAATTTTAATCTCTTCAGACTCTTCTAGCATTGCATCATCACTGTCGACGACTTTCTTAAATAAGAATAAATCGATGTCATTTGTTTCTTCATTGAAATGAGCCTCTAAAACTGCATTTGCACCATATTTTTTTTGTGCTGCTGCTAATATTGCTTGTTCAAGCGCACTAATAATAATTTCTTTTTTTATGCCTCGATCTCTACCAACACTTTCAATGACTTTTTTTAATTCTGAAGAGTTCATATCGAACTTCCTTTCTTTTTCTGACTAAAATCAATAATAGGATCCAAGTAAGCTTTTGATATTAATTGAAGTGGAATCTGTAAATTTGCTTCAGGTTGTTTTTTTTCTTTTTCAATTTTTAGTTTAATGTTTTTGTTTTCAAAGCCCTCTAGGATGCCTAAGAATATTTTTTGTTTTGAGTGGTGATTGTAATATTCATCATCGTTTAATTCTTCTGCTGAAAGAGATCGATAAACGTGAATTTTTGCGCGTTCTCCTTGAAAACGAATAAAGTCTTTTTCTTTTTTTAATGGGCGGTTCAAGCCGGGTGAAGAAACCTCTAATTCATATGGACCCTTAAAAAGCTCTTGAACTTCAGAGATATCATCAAGAGGTTCGTCAATGGCTCGAGTGGCTTTTACACAATCTTCAATTCCTATTGCCCTAGAAGGGTTAGATTCGATAAAATCAATAAAAACACGTAGGATTCTTTGGTGACTTTTTTGAGTTTCAATGGCAACAACTTCATAACCTAAAGACGAAATGCGACTGTCGATACAGTCTATTATTTTGTCTTCAATATTATTATTTTGTTTTGTCGTTTCCATTTCCTAGTCCACTTAACCCATTGAAATTTTAGGCAAAAAAAAAGTAGGCTTTCTAGGCCTACCCTCTTTAGGATACCTAATTTGTTATGAAAAAATCTTATATCACAGGGTCTTTAATAAGCAAGAATTAACTATTACTTGGAGGATACAAGACCAAAAACTCTTCTAAGTCTTCCATTGCGTCTACCGCTTCTACCCGGTCTTTTGGAGGGAAGGGGATTTTTAACCCTTTTTTTACAGTTTCTATTGCTTTTTCACGTTCTTGAAACTCTTCTTCTAAGAGACGAGCTAAAAAAAGGTAATTTAACGGCTCATTTGGGGCTGTTTTAATTGCCAGACTAAAAAACTCAAGAGATTTTTCGTTACTCCCACCTAGTATACCTGGAAGTTTTTGTTCAATAAGTCCTCTAAGGCGGTAGGCTCCACCATAGGCATAGGAAGGGTCCATTTCGATGCTTTTGTCTAAGTTTTCAATGACCTCGTTGAGAGCAAAAAGCATTTTTAAAATTCCAACAGTTTTTCCGTAAAGAGCTAAATTAATTGAGGTCCAAAAGTAGCAAGGTGAACATTTATTTTTCTTTTTTTGACTCAATTCGATGGCCTTTTTCCCAGCGTTATAACCTTCTTGAAATATTTCTTCCTGCTTTTCAGGTTCAAGCTCATAAACTCTAATTCCAACGTAATAACAGGCCATTGCTTTTCTCCACCAAGAAGATTCATCTTCAGGGTGCTTGACTGTGAGATTCTTATAAGAATTAAGTGCAAGCATTGCTTGATCAAAATCTCTTCGTTTTTTAAATGCTTGATCTCCAGCTTGAAACCGAGAGGAGGTAAGATCGTGTTTAGGCTTTTTTGGAGCTGAATTAGCGTGAATTGGCTTATTCAAATAAACAACACCACAACAAAAAATGAGTATAAAAATAAACTTTTGCATCTTGTTACTTTATGGTTATAGGTCTTAATTTCAAAGAGTTATTTTTTAAAGCAATTCAAAAGAGTTTAAAACTCAGGATTTTCTGTTCACTGATATCCATTGTATTTTTGATAAACATCACCTAAGTTGATAATAACTCGTATGTTTTTTATTTTCAGCTGAGTTAAAGGAATTTGATAAAATGAATCAAGCTCAAAATTCATCAGATAAAGTTCGTGTTCGTTTTGCACCTTCTCCAACGGGTTTTTTACATATTGGAGGAGTAAGGACAGCATTATTTAATTGGTTATACGCAAGACATCATCAGGGAAAATTTTTATTAAGAATAGAAGATACAGATACAGAACGATCAAAAGAGCAATTTACAAATGATATTTTAAGTACGTTAAAGTGGTTGGGACTAAATTGGGATGAAGACCTTGTCTATCAAAGCCAAAGAAAAGAAGTTCACTTAGAAAAAGCACATTGGCTTTTAGATCAAGAGTTTGCTTATCGCTGTTACTGTACTGAAAAAGATTTAGAAAAAATGCGGGAAAAAGCAATCAAAGAAGGAAGAAACTCTCATTATGATCGACGTTGTAGGAACTTAGATGAAGAAAAAACAGGGGTTCCTTTTGTTATCCGTGCAAAATTACCACTTGAAGGTTCGATTGAATTTGATGATTTAATTCGAGGCAAAATTTCAGTAGACTATTCTGAACTTGATGACTTTATTTTAGTGAGATCAAATGGAGTTCCAACTTACAACTTAGCGGTTGTTGTAGATGACATTGATGCTGATATTACACATTTAATTCGTGGAGATGATCATATTAATAATACCCCTAAGCAAGTTCAGATTTATCGTTTTTTAAATGCAAGCCAACCTAAATTTGCACATCTTCCAATGATTTTAGGAAGTGATAAGAAAAAACTTTCAAAGCGTCATGGAGATGTTTCTGCAAGTGTTTATAGGGGAGAGGGATATTTACCAGAAGGGTTATTGAACTTTTTGGCGAGGTTAGGGTGGTCTCACGGAGACCAAGAGGTATTTAGTGTAGAGGAAATGGTTCAGTATTTTGATTTTGATCATGTTCAAAAAAGTTCAGCTGTTTTTAATAAAGAAAAGCTAGAATGGGTAAACGCGGAGCATATTAAAACTAAACCAGCGCAAGACATTATTAATATTTTGGAGGAAGACTTTTCTGATCATTTTTCCACGCCAGCCTTAAATAGGCTAAAAACAGACCTAGGGAAGCAGTTTGTTGAAATGGTTAAACCAAAAATGAAGCGAGTTGTTGATTTTGCTGAGCAGTTAGTTCCTTTATGTACCCCTGGAGTAATTGAAGTAGACCCAAGTTCGTTGAAGTGGAACAAAAAAGGTGAAGATTATAAAAAAGTTGTTAAAACTGCAGTTGAACATGTGAAAAATGAGCTTTCGGATAAGGTAAAAGCGTTTGGATTAAGTGAATCTAAAGTAAACCAAGAGGAGTGCTGGGGAAAGACCCCTTGTTTATCAGATTTAAAAATGGGTCACGATGATTTCAGTGAAATTCTTAAACAAATTTCTGCAGAACATGGAATAAAGCTGGGTGACTTAGCTCCACCGATGAGACTAGTAATTACAGGAAAGTCTACAAGTGCAGCTGGTTTATTTGATTTAGTTCCTGTTTTACCTTGGGATTTAGTTGAGCAGCGTTTAAGTAAACTATCTGAGCTTTAAGTAGTTTTTACTATTCACAAACTTCTTCCATCATAATATCAATAGCGCCTGCAATGTGAAAGAAAAAAGGTCCCATTACAGTTTGAGCCAAGATCATAAAGAATTCTTCAGGTGGGAATTTTTGTAAAATAAGCCCCACTTGTTGGTCCATTGAAGCAATTAAGACGTGGTTAAATCCTTTTATCTTTTTGCATGCATTTACTTTATAAGACCCACAGTTTTTGAGCCCATTAATGGCATCAGTTAGAAGGACTAAACTTGTATTTGCTTCAAAAATTAGACTTTCAGTTTGTTCGTATGAGCAACCGTCAGCACAGGAAATATCGTTTTTAGCTACACTAAGAAGTTCAAAGAGTACGTCTATTTCATATTTAAAATTTAAGTAATTCACTGAGCATTGATGCCAATGAAACCAATCGGGTGATCGATACGGCCTAATATTAATTCTTTTTTTTATGATTGGCTTATTGTCAATAATGAGTTTTGCTGGAACTTTGTACCTGGGTTCAAAAGCTTCAGCAGAAAAAGCCTGAGAGAAAAATAAAACAAATATAAAAAATAAAAGATGTATAGATTTCATGTGTATCCCCCCTTATGAAAACACGATGATGCGATGTGTATACATGAGGCGTTGAGTTTTTACAAATTAGCTAAAATATTTTTAATTCTTTATGTATTTCAGTTAGTTATAGTTATTTTATGGTTTGTATTGTTTGAATAGTGTGTTGATTTTACAGAAAAATTACAAAAGTAATTAACTAAAAAGGGTAATCTATTAGGAATGTTGAAAAAATTTCAGTTTATTACTCAGTATCTTTTTTACCCTGGAGTATTATGTTTTGGGGTGTTTTTAGCGTTTTGGGCTAAACAAAAAGAAATACCAGAAACATTGATTGTTTCTGTTCTTATGATTTTAACAACTGTGACTATTTTTATTTTTCAAAGACATTTCCCTTTTAGTCGAAGGTGGAAATTTACTTGGCTAGATTTTCGAGTTGATATTTTACATGCTTTTTTTTCTATGGGTGGAGTACCGTTTTTAATACAGATACTTATTTTGGGCAGTGTTTTTCAACTTGCAACATGGGGAAGTGAAACTTTAACAATTTCTCTATGGCCAAATCAATGGCCGATTTTAATTCAGTTTATACTAGCTTTGGTCGCGGGAGAGTTTGGTTCTTATTGGGTTCATCGGTTTTGTCATGAAAAAAGTTTTTTATGGAAAATTCATGCGGTTCATCACAGTCCTGAAAGACTTTACGCTTTAAGCTCTGGTAGGAATCACCCATTTAACGTTGCTCTTTCTTATAGTTCGCAAGTAATACCATTGATATTAATGGGGGCATCTAAAGATGTCTTATATTTTCAAGCTGTTTTTACAGGACTGCACGGTTTGTTGCAGCACTCAAACATTAAAATGAATACTTTATTTTTAAGTTGGTTTTTTTCAACCCCTCATCTGCATCGATATCATCACTCAAGAGAAATTGAGGTTTCTAACGCTAATTATGGAAGTAATATTATTTTGTGGGATATAATATTTCGTACATGGCACTGTCCGAAAAAACAACCTTCTGATGATGTTGGTTTACCTAAAGGAACAAACTTTCCTGAAGACTATTTAGGACAGCTAGTGTCACCATTTAAGTTTTAGAATGCATGAAAGATTAGGCAATAATCTAAAGAATAAAAATAATTTTGGTGAAGAATATAAATTGATTCAGTTTTATAGTCTTGATCAAGTTTTAACCCTTTGGTTATATTGAACAGATTGTATATAGTAAGGCCTCTTTTGTTAAGTAAAGCAATAATATTAATTACTTACCGAAAAAAAGTGAAGTTTTAATATGAATTATTTTTTAGAGAGGGAATTGACATTGTTGAAAAAATGTCCAATTTATAGATAAGAAATGAGGTAGAAATGTTTATCACAGCTTTAAGACCCTACTTTCCATCAATTTTTTTAATAAGTTTAGCGCTATTTTTTTTAGCGCTTCCGTTTTTTGCAGTGTTATTAGTTGTCGGTGTTTTAGTCTTTTTATCGGTTACTTATGGTTGGGTAGTTCATAAGTTACAAAGAGCAAAAAGTTATCAAATTTATGAAGAGGGACAAACTTTTACATCAGATGAAACTGAACCAAGATTTAAAGATGTTGTTATTGTTATGAAGAAAAAAGCAAATGAGATGAATCGCTGGCAGTAAAATTTAATGAAAACATATATTTATAGTATTATTTGGCTTTCTTTATTGAGATGTTAAAATTAACGAATGTTGGATGTTTGGTGGGGATTAAAATATCTTTTAATTTGCTTTGTTATTTTTGTTTTTTTTCAATTTAATTCTTTTGCAAAAGTACACTTTCAGTGTGGAATTTATCAGGTTCATGGAAAACTGTTTTTAAGTGGAGCGATTGATAAATCAGACTCTCTTGTGTTGCAGAATCAAGTAGAAGACTCTGAATCTAAAAAAAGAATGCCAATGTTAATTTTATGGCAGAACCAAATTTCTGAAACAAGAATTCCAATGATCGTTTCTAAGTCATTGTATCATCAGTTAAAAAAATAGATGCGGAACCTTTGGTTGCAATTTTTAAAATTAGACTTAATCAATCTGGAGTGAGTCCCTCATATGGAGAGTTGATTTCATATAAGTATTTATCAATAAAAGGTTTAACTGAGAAAAAAATGCAATTTAAACTTTTAATTAAAGAAGACTGTGCTGTGTTATGAGGTGCTCTTGAAAGAAAGGTTAGTTAATTTTTATTTTATTTTTA
>Ga0163108_10001724_pt1 | contig 15944 bp, 11 predicted proteins | sample Fk1155metaG_FD_109644 | JGI IMG/M metagenome (GOLD analysis project Ga0163108, IMG submission 109644) | Marine microbial communities from the Central Pacific Ocean - Fk160115 155m metaG | ecosystem: Environmental > Aquatic > Marine > Oceanic > Photic zone | place: The Central Pacific Ocean...
AGTAGAATGTCTTGAATACCAGCAACTAGCTCATCATGTCCTTTCGCAACAGGAAATTCATTCATATTGAACATATCTTCAAAATGTTTTAAAGGTAAAACAAGCTGGAAATGTCGTGCTTCAGACTCTTCAATAGGCAAAAAGCAAAGAGAAGGTTTTCCATGCAATGCTCCTTCAAGAATTATGGTTGATAAAGGTGAAACAAGGACGTCTACCGAGGAAAGAGTGTCATGTGTATCTCTGTAATCTGGAAAAGTCATACTGGTATCACCAATACGTATACTTTCTAAATATTTTTTCATAGTAGATTCAATTCGAATAAACTGCCATTTATTGTCAAGAATGCGATGCCCGTCCTTGCCACCTCTTCCCCATGGATGTGGGCGATAAACAACCACAGAATTTCCTAATTCTCCTTTTTTTATTGCTTCTTCAATTAAGACTAAATGAGAAAATTCATCGGTTTCTTTACTTGACCCAGCATACAAAATAATTTTAGAGTCTTGATCGATATCATGAACGTCGCAGAATTTTCTACGGTCGAATCTTGGTTTCCCTCTATACACATCAAACTGGGCGGCTCCGAATTTAATTATATTTCTTGGTTTCATGCCAACATAGTCAACGGCATGCTGCCAAGTCTGTTGGCCCCACACTAAAAGCCAATCTGGTGTACCAACCATTGATCGCTTTGTACAAGGATTATCCCAAGAATTCATAATTACCATTGATGGAATATTCATTTCTTTAGTAATTGATATTAAATCATTAATATATGCGCCTTCTAAAACACTAGGATGAATTACAAGATCAGGTTTTTCCTGTTCTATTAGATTATTAAACTTCAAATTTGGTAAAAATTTTATCTTTAAAAACGAATAAGAACGAAATATCTCATAAATTAAGGGAAGAGATAATATAGAGTAGAAAATAGCCGCCTTTGGTCCAATCATTTCCTTATGTAGTTTTCTTAATGACTTAAATAATTTATCTCTCCTCGGTCTTAAAAGATCAACCTGAAATAATCGTTTCCATATACTAAGACGTCTTTGATGTACTTCTAAATGTTTATAAGGACACGATAAGTTTAGTTTACTAACATCAATAGTAACTCGTTTATAACCTGGTTCAGGAAATATGTACGTTACTTCATGTTTCTTTGATATATCAGAAAATACATTGCTATGTACAAAATGTCGAATAATTACATCATGTTCGATAAAAATAAGGATTTTCACGCTATGATAAATCTAATTATGTTGTTTTATTATTTATTTTTGAAAGAATAAATTCGACTAGCTGTATATCCCATTCAGTATCTATACTTACAAATCTACCATTCAGTGGTAAAGCACCTGTTCTTTTACCTAAAATTGTTTTTTGTTTTAAAATACATTCTCTTGTAAAGGCATACACAACTCCATTTCGATGATAAATAGGATCTAATTGTTGTCTAGCAACAATATCTTTGCCGGACGGATCCCATAGTGATAAATTTTCTCCGTTAATAGTAAGTTGTTTTAATGGGTGAGTCTTTGAATCGGATTGAGATACAGTCCAAACGGCATCCCAATTACCTTCTACAAGCATACTAATTGCGCTAATTATATGCTCTGGTTTTCTAAGCGGTGATGTTGGCTGTAACATAAGAATAATGTCATATTTTTTATTATCAAATTTCTCTATTTCTTGTACTGCATGTATTAGTACATCAATATCGCTACTATAATCATCAGAAATCTCTTCTGGCCTTCTAAAAGGAACATCTAATCCGGCAGATTTAGCTACTTTTGCAATTTCATCATTGTCAGTTGACACAATCGCCCTATCAATTTCTTTTATTGAACTAATGCAATTACCCGCATATGAAATCATTGGTATGCCGAGAATTGGTTGTAAATTTTTTAATTTAAGTCCTTTGCTACCTCCTCTTGCAGGTACGATAGCAAGAATTAATTTATCATCAATCATATATTTTTATCCAAACTTAATAATATAAAAAGACAATCTGATTGCTCATTTTTTTCAAGATAGTCTCTCCAATATTTATCTATTGTTGAATTAATTTGTGGAAAATTTTTATGACCAGTTGGTTTCCCGTCCCGTAACCAAGATAGAATATTAGAAAGGCCATACCTATGAATTGGCTGGATTTTTTCAATTTTAAACCCAGATTTAATTGCGCATTCTGATAAAGACTGAGCATCAAAATACCATCTATGTACAACCCTATAAAAAAATGATGGGAAAGTGTCCGGTAAAAGATTCATCAAAATATCACGACGATTTGGAGTTGAGATTAAAAGCTTTCCATTTGGTTTTAATAGTAAACGTATATTCTCTAAAAATTCACGAGGATTTCTAACGTGTTCTATAACCTGAAAAGAAAAAGCGAAATCTACTTCTTTAGCGCACTCAGATTCAGCATCAATAAAATTAGAATAAACACTATAACCCTTCTCTAATAATGGTTTTTTATAGAGTTCACATGGCTCAATAGCAATATTTTTTGAAGTAATTTCAGAAATTTGGTCAAGAAAACTTCCGCCAGCACAACCTATATCTGCAATAATCTTATTTTTTAATATATTTTTATTTATTATACTAAAAACGTATTTTTGTAGTTGGTTATCATTTTTTTGGTATTCGTTAATTGAAATATCTTGTTGAAGTTTTTTTCTATATTCACTTGTATCATATATATTTTCATTAGGACAAAAACTTTCTTCAAGTCTTTCAATGCTACAGTTTAAACATTTTGCAACTATTGCATTGGCAACAAAATTTCCATAAGCCCCGTCACGAATATCGCCTTGATACACAATTTCCCATCTATTGGATCCGCATATCTCACATTGTCTAAAACCTTTCATAAATATATTAAATATTATTTATCGGTCGGATTTGAGCTGGAAAGGGCCATTTCTTTAAATAGCATGCAATCATTCACTAAAGTCTTGTAATTTCCAGATGCAATTAATTTTCCATTATCAATTACATAAATAGTATCGCAATTCTCTATCGTAGATAGGCGATGAGCAATTGTTATCGTGGTTACTTTTCCTTTTAAATTATCTAATGAAAGTTGTATTGAACGTTCACTTATAGAATCAAGTGAACTTGTTGCTTCATCCATAACAAGAATCTCGGGTGAATTATATAATGCGCGTGCAATTGCAACTCTTTGCTTCTGACCACCTGACAATCTATTGCCATTATCTCCAAGCGAGCCACTCAATGTAATAGTCTCTAACACATCTTTAATATTTGCCATTTCAATACAATTGAGAACATGATCAATATTTACCTGATTATCAGCAACACCAAATGCAATATTAGCTTGTAATGTATCATCTGTTATTAAAGGATTTTGTGGAACATACCCAATTTGTTGCTGCCATATTCTTGAATTTTCTAAATTCAAATCATCTCCATTTATATTAACCTCTCCTGATGTTGCTTGTATTAACCCGAGTATGATATCAACAAAAGTTGTCTTGCCTGCTCCGGTAGGTCCAACAATCCCGTAACTCTTACCTTTCTCGATTATTGCATTTATATCTTGTAACACAGGATTAGTATTTGGTGAATAATGAAAAATAACATTATTGATTTGGACATTTTTCCAATTCTTGAACTTATTCATTACTTCTATTTTTTTTGATTTATCAAGATTACTAGAATCAGCGAATTTTTCATCGAAAACAGAATTAATGCCTTCTACATTTGGAATAACGCTCCATAAAGTACTAATTTCTGTTGATAATTTTGTAATAACAGGTATAGCTCTTGCGGTAATTAATAATACTAATGCCATTTCAGTTGCTATTTCTCCGCTACTTTTATCCAAAGACCATAAAAATAGTGCGATCAAAATTATACTTATCTGGCCAAAGAACAACATCAGTAACGGCGGAAGTGCTTGAATCAATTTAAGAGTGCCCATGGCATTGCCATATCTATTAAATGTTTCACCATATATTTTAATAAATTTTTCCTCTCTACTACTTAATTTTACATCTTTAATACCTCTTAGAATTTCACTGACAAATGAATAGCTTTTTGCAGCAGCATCTCTTCTAAATATTGATAAATGTTTAATCTGAGGGCGTATAAAATAGACAATAATCGCGGCAAATGATCCAACAATAAGCAACCCTGCAGCACCTGAAAATTTAGCCGTACTTAATATAACTATACTAATCAATATTAATAAACTTATATGTCCAATAATTGCCATAACACCATGTATGCCACCGCTACTCCATCCCAAAACATCATTAAATACATGATGAGAAAGAACTGAAGAATTCTTTCTAACCAACCAAACGTAAGGAGCGTTTAAGCAATGAGAAATTATTTTCTTAGCTAGCCTGTTTTGACAAGTTATTCGATAATTCTTGGTCACAACCATTACAAAATAATTCATACATACACTAAAAGAAATTAATGATATGGAAAAGAAAGCGGCAATTTTTACAAATAAATCATACTCAGGGTAATTCAAGAGACTATGGATTTCTTTTAACATCTCATTATTATTTAATATTTCTGGATTAATAATTAGGCTCACGAGCGGCATAACACTTATTAAAGCAATAGTTTCAAAGAAACTGTTTGTAATAGATAAAATTGATATTAATGCGCCCTTCTTTCTCTCAGCGTTAGTCATTAAGCTCCATGTCAATCTAATTGCTTTTAAAACAGATGAATTTTTATTATTTGGCATCAAATTTTACATACAATCATTGTTCGTTTGCTCGAGAATCCAGTTGCTGAATAATCACCTAATACCTCTACCTTAGAAAAATATTTTTTTAAAGCAGAAACAAAATCAGTCAGACTATAATCATTAACATTCATTCTTGTTTTTTCCTCTTTAGCATTACCAGCGCCTGTCCCAGGTTTAAATTCGGTGATTAATACTTTTTTAGTAAGCTTAGACAGTCGCTCAGAAATAATATCCCATGAGAGCAATTCAACTAATCTCATATGATGTACAAAACCAAGCGCTAAAACTACATCAGAACAGTATCTTTGATAATCTTGTGTTTTTATTTGAGCAAAATCAAATACGAATGGCCGTATTGTTAGAGGGTTGTCTGCTTCTTTTAGAAGAGAATATAAATGATCAATGGCTCCGAGATCATAATCAAGAGCAGTTGTTCTAAAGCCAAGATATGCGCCTAACATTGAAAAATAACCATTATTAGACCCTATATCAAGAAGCGTCCCGCCACTTAAATCTGAAACTTGATTTATAATTGCTTGCTCACGCTCACCTTGGTAATACTTCAGCCAGTCATCATTCGCTTTAACAATTTTATTAAGTTCAAGATGATCATAGTAAACAGTCCAACGTTCTTTTACAGAAGAGAAATCATATTTGTATAATTCTTTTTCTAATTTATCCCATACAATATTGATCCAATTTTTATCGGAATTAGAAATACCCTCAATACGGCATTTATACTCATTGATTAATTCCCTGATTAATACACTATATTTGCCTGTGTGAATTAGCGCACTATATTGCGATAATACAAATATTCTATGATACATTCCGAATATCTTATTACCCACCAAACCAAAATTTGCTACTACGCTTAGTAATTTTCTAAATAATTTGTGTCGTATAGATATATCTTCATCAATATTGATAGTGGAAGCCCGTTGAATAAATCCAGCTAATTGCGGGCTTTCATTAACAATTCTTAAAGGCCCTATAAATATTGAATGAAAATCAATATATTGAAATTTATTATGCTCCTTTAGAACAATATTCTCTAAATTATGAAATATTGGCTGCCCTTTTTTATTAATATAGAAATCGCTTACATTTATTTCTAATAATGTATAGTTGTATTTATGTAGAATACGGCTAAGCAATAAAAATTTTAGCCCCATATCACGTCTAATCGAAGGCGTTAACTCATCGAGATTACTGTGTGGTAATAATTCTGGTTGAGATATAATCGCCAAGTAATTTTTATCATGATTATTAATTATATTACTTGGAGTTAAGATATTCCTTGACATTAATTCATCTATAAGTCCATTTTTATACATTAAATAAATTTCCTTATTGTTAATGCCTCTATATATTTCTCCTTTCTCTATAAAAATATTATTCATAGAATAACTATCAAAAGAATTCTTTTCTTTTTTTACCATAGATTGCTTCATTATTTAATCATGAATATTATTTGCATAAATAATATATCTATTTGATTGACTGCGAGTAAGTACTTTAAAATATTTGTAACCCTTATCTCGCAATCTATTTTCAACAGTTTTGATATTGTTTATTTGCCAAATTATTTCAGGATACTGAGTAAGAAATTCTATTAGGCCATCTTCTTGAATCTCTTCTAATCTAAATGATAATGCAGTAACAATGTCAGCTTTATAATGTAATTCAGATTTAATATTTTCTTTAATCCAATCAAAATATTGGTATGTATTATCGTTTATACCAAAAGCTAATGAATAATTTTTTGCAGCAGAAAGCAGATGCTTATCATTATCGATTGATAATACATGCTTACTTCCTTCTAATCTTGAAAAGGCTGCAACTGCACCAATACCACAACCAAGATCAAGTATACGTTTTTTACTAAAGTCAATGTTGCGCCTTATAAAATCCCAAACACAACCCCAATCCCTATAACCAGTCATCCCATAACCACATAATTGATATTGAAAGGTATCCAATGCAGTCTTTTTATTCTCATGAATTGCCTTAATTAAAGAGTCTTCTAATTTGCTGATATGATTGGCTGCTACTCTATCACCAGGATTAGTATTTAATCCTTCTGGTAACGCTGACTTTGGTCTTAATGATTTCCTAGCGTATGAAGTCATAGCTTTTTCATGCCTGAACTTTTCTATACTAAGAGTAATATCTTTTCTATTTCTAAGTATTTCTATTGCAATAGATATAAATCTTCCTGCTTTAATACTCCAATTATTAATAGAAAATAAAGAAATATTCTTATAAAGCGCAATTAATGGAGATGTAAAAGAAGAATGCCCGAAATCAACAAAACCTATATCTCCATTTGCTGATTGAAATATATGTCTAGCACGAAATTGCTTATAAAAAACTCCTGCACAACTGATAAGAAAAAGTTTTTTAAATAAAGTATAGATTGAAACTTTACTGGCTTTCCCTTGCAAAATTAAGTCTTCTAAAGATTCTCCATCAAGAAAGTCCATTTCAATTACATGCCAGTCACCATCTATACATTTATAGTCAGGATTAAGTATAAATACTTTTCCCTCAATAGATTTAAGTATTTCATATTCATATTCTAATCGTAACTTTTTATCAGCATTAATCCCTTCCTTCCATTCTATCTTTATAACTCTACTATTATTTTTATAAACACGATGATTAGTCCCCCAGCGTAGAATCTCTGAATTGCAATAATATTTCTCGATCAAACTATCCCATCTGACTTCCTGTCGCATATAGTTTTCAGCTAAAAGTGAATTTCTATTCATAATTTATAGCGAATTAGTATTTACAGTATTAATAGATATCACCTTTAATTATTTCCAAAGTTCTGGATGCATTCCTTTATACACATTGTAACTGTTAGAGTCTGAATTTAACCAACGACACATCATTGAAATTTCACGATTAAAATTATGATGGTTTTCATTGATAAATTTAGGAATATCTGGCCATAATTTATAACTTAATCGACCCAAAGGATATTGATAATTCTTACTTGTTCTCTCTGGCGTTGTTAATCTAAGAGCCATATAAATAAGTGCATCTTCTTGCATGCGTTTTGTAGGTAAAGGTAAATATGGTGCACTTTCTAACATAGATTTATATTCGTCTAAATTATTTGCATAATTAGAAAAACCCCATTTTGTATATGTCGTCTCTCTTGCAACCAATGATCTTTTACCTAATGCTGGATACTCAAAACCAACACTTCCTAAAGCAGTTACAGCACAATCAGAAACAATGTTAACTAATGAACCAGAAATATTTTCTGGCCATATGAATATATTTTCATTGGATTTATCTTTTAAAAGATTTTTTAAAGATACCTTCCTTCCATACATAGCTTCAGCCGGATGTGCTTTAAATATCCAATTATATTTCTTATCACTTTGTGCAATTTTTAATGTTAAATTTAACCAATCAATATGATCTGTAAAATAGGAACGGCCTAATGCATTTGGAAAATCTGGCCAACAGCTTGTTAGAATGATAATATTTTTCTTATTTGTATCTGCACCCAAAAAACTTAATACGTCTTCTTTGCTATTAATATTATTATTGCTAGTAAAAGCATTTGTTACAGATATTTCACCAGTAGTTCCTTTGTACAAACTTTTTAAGTATCTTCTTCCTACAGAAATTAAAGAAGATCTCTGTATTGATGTAAGCTGATCTCTATCGCAGATTGTTGGTGTGTCTTCAGACATATAACCAATATCATCAATATTTGAAAGTTTCCTTATAGTAATATGATGGTTTCTATAATTTAATATAAATACTGGTAACTGATATTTTATAGCTGTCCAGACAAGAGTTGAGAATCGAATTGTAGTTGGATGACTAACTACAACTGCTTTTATATCATGCTTACAAATGATGGTTCTGTATTGCTCCATATAATGTAATGTCTTTGAAAGATATTTAGTGATATTTTTATTGCCGGCATTTATAGTTCCAAGCATTTCACTTTTTAATACTCCATCATAAAAAAAATGAGATGGATATCCTTCGGCAATATTAAGATCCAATATATCCAACGCCGTTTTAGTGTTTTTAAGCAGTATTTCTGCTTCTTTGTAAAATCTCTCCGGTATTTTTGCAGCTATTACCTCTTCGGATGTTAACGATAGACTTCTCAAAGATGCAAGGACGGGCTTTGGTGTATCTTCCTCATAAATACCAATTAAATTTTTACCATAAACAGTAGATAATGCACTCCTAAAAATTGCTAACCTAAGCCAATGATGCGGATGATCCCATAATGCTTCGCATAGAATTTTCCCATCACAATTACCTATTTTTGTATTTAAAATTTTACTAAATGAAGAATTTGCAGCTGGTCTGGTTAGACTGCATCTATAATAATCAATATGATTAAGAATAGTGTTAATTTTTTTTACAAAAAATTTCATTTTTTACTTAAATTAGTAAAATTATCCTGATATTGATTCTAAAAGCTTTCCTTCCGCATCCGCTATTATCTCGACAATTTTCATTGATTGTTCGAGACCAAACATTGATTTATCCCCTCCTTTTATGCCATTGATAAATGTATTTACTAGAACTGAAAGTGGCATCTCGTCTGGAATAGAAATTGGTTTCTCGCAATCTCTTTTGCGGTTTACTAATTTTTGTTTGGCAAGATCATCAAAAATTAATTCTTCATTATCGTGTTCTACATAGAATAGTCTTTCTTGCTCACGGAAAATATTTCCTATTGTGATTAATGCCTCTGTTTTATCTGCAAAAAATAGTTTTAGTTTTATAATTTCACCGATATTATTTCCCACCTTTTCTCTATCATAAATCGATGATTCAATATTAGATGGATATTCGCCTACAAGATCAATGCACATAGCAATATCATGTGGTGCCCAATCCCATAATGTACTCACATTATTACGAAATGGTCCCCACTTTCCTCTTCTACAAACTATTTTATTAATATTATTTGAGTTAGTGAGAATTGATTTTATAAATTTATATGCAGGGTGAAATAGATATATATGATCTACAAGTACAGGTGTCATTGTATTATTTGCAAGTTCGCATAAATGACGCGCTTTATTTAAATCAGTTGTAAGAGGTTTTTCTAGCAATAACGGGAGTTTCTTTTTAATTGCATATCTTGCTATTTGGTATTGAACATCAGGTGGGACAGCAACTATTAATCCATCAATACCGCCACTATCTATTAATTCCTTCCACGAAGTATAAATTTGACATTCTTTATCTATAAAATCTATTTTTCTTTCATCTCTGCATCCGACTTTAGAAAGCGTTACCCCTTTTAATGCTGAGATCGTTTTTATATAATTTTTTCCCCAACTACCAACTCCAATTAACCCTAACTTAGTTATTTCTTTTTCTTTCACTTATGCCCTTTATAATTTTTATCAGTCCAAGCATAAAAGCGTGCAAGGCCCTCTTCTAATGTAACTTTAGGTTCGTATTCAAGTTGCAAACTTGCCTTTGTAATGTCAGGACACCGTCTCATTGGTTCATCGGCCGGGTAACTATCTGGGTATTCAATCACATTTCTTTCTAATGAATCACCGATCACTTTTTCTGTTATATCAATTAAATCTGACACTGATATCTCAGGTATTGGATTACCAATATTATATGCTTCTCCTGGTACTCCTTTGAGAATAACTAATAAAAAACCAACCATTGCATCTGTTAAATAACAAAATGTTCTAGTTTGATTGCCCGTCCCATAAACATTTAATGGTAATCCTGATTTAATCCGACTTGCAAAATTCGGTAATACACGATAGTCGTTCTCTTGCATACTAGGTCCATACACATTAAATGGGCGTATTGTATTAGTATGCACGCCATTATATTCATGAAATATATAGCATAATGTTTCTCCGACGCGTTTACTCTCATCGTAACATGCACGCGGCCCCTGACAACTTACATTGCCACGATAGCTTTCTAACATTGGAACGTGTTTAGGATCAGGATCTCCATATATCTCACTAGAACTGAAAAATACAAACTGTGAATTATTTTTATTTGCTAATTCAAGCAATTTTTTAGTTCCAGTAATTGCAACTTCTAATGTTTCAAGTGGTTTTGCTCTGTAGTAATACGGACTTGCAATACCAGCTGCATGAACGATGTAATCAAAATCTCCTCTATAATCAAAATCTTCAATTACATCATGCTGAATGAAGGTAATATTTTTATGAGTAGGTATTTCCGCACCATATTTTCCAGCTGAAATTAAATTATCAATTACTACCACTTTCATTGGTTTGTCGAGAATACGCTCATTTAATTGGTTGAATATCTCAATAAAATATCGGCCAAGAAAACCGCGTCCGCCAGTTATTAAAAGTTCTTTTCCAGAAAATAATTTAGCGTTTTCTGAAATTCTGTCAACAATCTCATTTACATCATTATGTTCGATAAAATCACTCATTTTATATTCAACCGCCTATTTTAAGAATTTAAATAATATACTTTTAATTTCTATCAATTATTGCAGGACATGGGAAGGGAATTATAAATTTACCACCCATACTAATATACTCACTATGTTTCTTTATAATAGGTTCCGCAAAATTCCAAGCTAAAATAATGAGATAATCAGGATGTAATTTGTATATTTCTTCACAACTTAAAATTGGAATATGCATGCCTGGAGTATATAAATTCTGTTTATGCTCGCTATCATCAACAATAAAATCAATAATATTTTGATTTATATCAAAATGATACATTAATGTTGTTGCTTTAGCTGGTGCACCATAACCTGCAATAGTTTTATCGTCTTTTTTTATTTTTTTGAGAAGATCTACTAATGATAGTCTAATATTGTCTATAGATTTTGAATAATCTTTTAATGTTTCAATTTTATAAATTTCCTTCGATTCTTCAAGTCTAATTAGATCGTAAACAGATGAATTGATATCGAATGATTCGTGATTATTTTTAACAGCTACTCTTATACTGCCGCCATGTGTTTTTACGCGAGTAGCTTTGATAATTTTCATCTCAAACAATTCAAAAAATTTAGTCAGTGGTTTTAATGTATGATAATCGAGATGTTCATGATATATTGTATCAAATAAATTATTTTCCAATACATCAATAAAATAAGATACTTCAAAAATAAAAACACCATCTTCACTTAATATATTTTTTATCCCTTTCATGGCTGATGAAAGATCATCAATATGTGCAAACACATTATTAGCGGTTACAACATTTGCTGTTCCATACTGTTTTAAGATTTGATCTGCGACTTCTATATTGATAAATTCATTTATAGTTTCTATTCCATTTCTTTTCGATAAATTTGCTAGATTAATTGCTGGTTCTATGCCCAATACTTTCATTCCTTTTTCTTTAAAAATTTTTAATAATGTTCCGTCATTGCTTCCTATATCTATCACAAGGCTATTTTCTTTAATTTCATATTCAGAAATAGTCTCATATGCATAATTCTTAAAATGCTGGACAAAAACATCAGAAGTTCCAGAAACATATAAATAATTTTTAAACAATACTTCTGGATTTACAATATCTAAAAGTTGAATGTGTCCGCAGTTCTTGCATTGGCATAACTCTAAAGGATAGGTTTCTTGGGTTTTATCTAAAAGTTCTTTCTTAATAAATGCATTTGCCGGAGGTGTTGGAGTAAGCGAGAATGCTAAGGATAGAGTCTTACTCCCGCATAATCTGCATGTGTCTCGTCTATAAATTATATTGCTCAAACTTAGTCTTCTGCTAATAAATCTATACGCTCCACATCAGCTTCATATGATTTCTGTTCTCTCGAATTTCTGCCGAGTGTTAAAAAAGTAGTATCTTCAATAAATTTCATTGCATGATCTACTAATGGAGGAGTAAAAAATAACTGGCCTTTTTTGATAACTACAATATTTGCTTCTTTATTCTCACCATGGTCTCTGTAATGATATTCGATCGCTCCTTCTAAAACGTAACAAAAATGCCAATCTGTTTTGTGATAGTGGTTTGCTCTTACAGTTCCCTTCTTAGACGTTATTAAAACACAACTTTTCATTGGAAGATCTACAAGAGGTTGTATTCCACCTCGACTATCTAAAAACGCTTCCTCCAAATCAACAACAACCTTTTTTGGCCAATATTTCTGTTCGTCTTCTATGCTCATTGTCTCTATCCTCATATAATTCTTATTATAATTAATAATTATAATAAATAGGTAAATCTTTCACTAACAATTCTTTTGAATAATTTTCTAGATCATTAATTGTTATATTTTTATCTTTGCAAATATTTAATGCCTCATTATCTTTTTTACTTTTTAAAAGTAAATTAAATAATAAGCTATAGGGAGTATTATCGATCGAATCAAAATCATATGCTTTTTTTGCATACTCAATAGACTTTTCATTATAACCAAAATGATCATAAGCAAGAGAGAGCATAACGTGAATACGATAATCTAGAAAAAGATCTTTAGCGATATTTTTTTCAAGCTCTGCTAATTTTTCTTCTGAATTAGTTAAGATACATTCCTCTATGGATTTTATCCAGGCAAATGGTTTCAATGGAAATTCTTTCCGATATTTCTCTAAAAAAGACCATTTCTTTTTACAGTCCCAGTTATCATTTATATACCCATTATAAAGTCCAATCATTTTTTCATATTCAACTGTCTCATCAAGATCTAAAGCATTAAAATCTTCTAATTTTTTTAGTTTTTTGTTATAAGCATTAATAAATGTGTTATAAATTTTTTCACTAATTATTTTCTCTTTATCAAATTCTCTTTTTATTTTTTGTTTTAGATAGAGACCGAGATCGTGACGATATTCTTGGTCTGTAATAAATCGAGTGCCTAAAGAAACGAATTCTTCCAATGATATTGTGTCGCATTCTCTGCTACGTAGAAATTCTGCTCCATGAAGATTTAAATTACGATTTGCTAATAATTCTATTGTTGGTTTGCCAACAATAGCACTCTCAATATCTGAACCACCTGATGTTGGAAATGAATTAATCCAAAAATCAACGGTCTTTAATAATCTATATATATTTCTAACAGGGCCTAAATAATGAATATTATTTTTTATATCTTTATTTTTATTTAGAAAAAATTCTACATTATCTAAGCACCTAGATGTTCCTGCAAAAATATGATGATACTCAGGGTGCAAGCGTATTAACCTAGCAATTCCCTCCAACAACACTTCCCCATCGCCAAAACAAGTTTTCCACATATTAGTTGATCCCGAGACTATCGCATTCTCAGGAATATTAAGTTCGCGATGTGTGAATGGAGTAGCATCATCAATATAGCTCCCTTGATGTAGTGGAAGCATCATAACTTTCATGTCTTCTTCTTTGTTTTTAGAGCTAAATTTATATTTAAAAACCTGGTCTGTTGTTACTAAAAAAGTAATGTCGGCACTGCCAGGACCGAGAGTAAAGCAATAACAATCTTGTGATAAAATACCTTGGACTAAAGCTGGCTGAGATGCTAATGCATATAATGTTGCAGGACATGGTGCTGCTAAAACAAAATCGATGTTGTTTTCCCTTAACCAGTTTTCTATGTATTCGCCCTTCTCAAGCCAGGATAATCCTGCTGGAATATGAGTAAATAATTCATGTTGGACTTCATTTTTTATGTATTTATAACCTTCCGTCTCTTCATAATTAGATGTATTTCTTAAATTCGAAACTAATAAAAATTGATTAAACTTGTTTTCCGTTGAAGGATTTTCCAGAATAAATCGATGCGGTACAGACGCGCCACCGGTATCAACGAGATTAGTAATAATAAATGCAATGTTATACTCAGACTTAGATTTTAGTCTTTCAGTATCAGTGAATTGACGTGGATTTAAGTCTTTTATTATATCATGTATCTCTTCATCAAAATATTTTCCCAAGTCGCAATTTCTGAATCTATTCATAAACATCCATAATTCGAAAATGATTGATAGGCATTCTTCTTTTTTATTGTTGGTGGCGTTAGAACGGATCTTCTCCATATAATCCGAGTAGATCATTTTTATTGCTGAATCTAAATATGATGATTTTTTAACTTGCATAACGGTAGATTATTTGGAATCTTGTTTTTTTACTTTGGAAATTTTTAGATATCAAAAGATAATTCTAATAAAACTATTCTATATCAGAAATTAGGATATGTTCTCCGGATTTAACATTTCTTAATATTTTTTTACCTAATAATTCATTGTAACGATACGGGGGTAATGCGTTACGAGGACAAGGTCTCAAGTATGTTAGATCGTCTTTTGTTAATATTTTACCCTTTGAAATATCGTCTTTGGCGCAAATCGAGCGCCTTTGAACAATGATTGTTTCTTTCTCATTGTCCATAACATTTTTATCCTTAACTCCTAAAGAATCTTCAAGTTCTCGCGTTCTATCAACCATTTCACGCCAAGAGTTTGGATCCATTGAAAATGGATGATCTGAACCGGAACGATTTGTATCATCTGTAAAATGTTTTTCAATAACTCGTGCTCCTAAAGCAACAGATCCTAAAACTGTTACATTCCCTAGTGTATGGTCAGACAATCCCAAGATAACATCTGGAAACATTTTTTTATAAGTCTTTAAAACATTTAAGGAAATATATTTAAAATTATCAGTTGATCCAGTGTAATTTGTATTGCATTGCATAAGCACTATCTGGGATGTGTTTTTTTTAGCAATATTAACAGCTAATTTAACTTCATCAATATCTGAAGCACCCGTTGCAATAAGTAAGGGGATATTATCACTTGATAATCTTTCAATCTCTTCATGCCACGTTATATCACCTGAACCTAATTTCCACGCACAAACATATGGTAATAAATAATCAACTAATTCTAGATCATATGGGGATGTAAAATATTCTATACCAACAGTATCGCAAGTTTCTTTAAGAATCTTCGTCCAATCCAGCGGTATAGATGCATCATCATAAACCTCATAAACGCTTTTTTTCCAAGTTGCCTGATGTGTTCTTTGCTCTCCAAGATTATCGAATCCCACTGATGACACCAGTGTCTTAGCTGTAAAATTCTGAAATTTTGCAGCATCAACTCCGCTTTCAGCACATAAATGAATTAATTCTTTCGCACGCTCAATATCACCATCATGATTCGCTGCAATATCAGCAACAAAAAAAGTAGGATGATTTAATCCAACAAGTTTTTTTCCAATATTAAATTCGGTACTCATA
>Ga0163108_10001726_pt1 | contig 15941 bp, 13 predicted proteins | sample Fk1155metaG_FD_109644 | JGI IMG/M metagenome (GOLD analysis project Ga0163108, IMG submission 109644) | Marine microbial communities from the Central Pacific Ocean - Fk160115 155m metaG | ecosystem: Environmental > Aquatic > Marine > Oceanic > Photic zone | place: The Central Pacific Ocean...
GACCGGGATGATCTGTGGCAGATCCTGCTCATGATTGCCGAGCGTAAAACCATTGATCACCTACGAGAACAATTTCGACAGAAACGTGGTGGCGGTAAGGTACGAGGCGAATCAATCTTCGAGGCGCCCGACAATGACAATTACCGGGGCATCGAGCAGGCGATCGACCAACAAACAGCACCCGATTACGCCGTGACGGCAATGGACGAATGTCGTCGAATGCTGGAGTTGTTGCCAGACGAAACCTTGCAACGGATTGCCAGCTGGAAACTCGCTGGCTGGAAAAATCGTGAAATCGCTGAAAAGCTCGGCTGTGTAACAGCTACGGTGGAACGCAAGTTGAAACGGATTCGTAGCCTCTGGTCGGATGAAGTCTAGATAGCGCCATCAGGCAGAGAAGACAGACTGATCTTCGGCGCATAAAACGGCCCTCCCATGGACCTGGCTAGAACCGGTATCGATGACGACACACGATTTCATAGCAAGTGTCACGGGAGGGCCATGATCGAAACACTATTGGGTTTCAAGATCGACTCGAACTAGGCATCGCCACCGCCATCACAGGCACCAGCATCGCCACCCGCGTCGTCGCCACCGCCATCACAGGCACCAGCATCGCCACCCGCGTCGTCGCCACCGCCATCACAGGCACCAGCATCGCCACCGCCATCACAGGCACCAGCGTCATCCGCAGGTGCCGCACCATCACAACCACCGTCACCTTGAGCCTGGTCATCACTTTCCGGGGCTTGATCTTCGTTTACCATGAGTTTCTCCTTAAAACATCTGGATAAAAACAACCGTCCGGAAAATGCTCCGGATCGCTAGCGTTTTAACAGATGGGCCGAGGTCAAACAACAGGAACCTTGTTCCGTTCAAAAAAGAGTGTCCCCACCTGCTATAATCCATCTCTTCCACACACAATTTTTTGTTTTACACACCGAATATTTTCTCACCTTACGAGACCTTTATCATGCGTTCCCTTCTTTTGCTTGTCGTGGTCGCCCTGGTCATTCCAACCCAAGCCCAAAGCGCGGAAGCCACCTGGAAAAAGCACGTGGTGCAACCGTCTTCCAAAACCATGGGCAATATTAACACGGCTGTTGCCCATGACTGGAATCATGATGGTCACAAGGACATCATCGCATCCTTCAACGGTGCGGTGATCCTACTGCCCGGACCAGATTGGAAATCACAGATCATTCTCCATCGGTTCATTGATGGGAAGACAGGAACCGTCGCTAAACGCAGCTGCATTCACAGCACGCTAATGGACGTGGATGGTGATGGAGACCTCGATTTTTGCGGATCGAATCAAACCGTTTTCTGGCTCGAGTGCCCTTCTCAACCGCTGTCAAAGCCATGGACCTACCGTACCGTGGATGATCAGATCAAGGGAACCCACTGCCTGATTATCGGCGACGTGGATGGCAACGGAAAAGTGGACTTGATTGCCAATTCAGGACGCGGCGCTGATCAGACTCCGTTTCCCCATTCCCTCACCTGGCAACAGGTCTCCGGAAAGGGCCAGTCCTGGCAACGCCATATTTTCGCTGATCGTGATGCCCCTGGAGCCTCGCACTACACCGGCTTTGGTGATGTGAATGGCGATGGTCGACCGGACATTGCGTGTGCCGCCAAGGGAGGAGAGCGCTTTCCGGATGGCGAATGGTTTGCCTGGTGGGAACAGCCCCTGGACCCGCGTAAGCCCTGGAAGAAACACCTGCTCGCAGACCACCAGGTGGGTGCCACGAATATCCAGCCCGTCGATCTTAACGGTGATGGACGGCTGGATTTCGCAGCCACGCGAGGTCACGGCAAAGGGATTCTCTGGTTTCCAGGACCCACTTTTAAGCCTGTTGAAATCGATCCGGATATTGAAGGACCCCACTGCCTGGCAACATCTGACATGGACCAGGACGGAGATGTCGACATCGTCACCTGTGGACACCAGGTCACGGGCATTGCTGCCTGGTACGAGAACAATGGCCAGGGACAGTTTACTCGTCACGTGGTTGGCACGGACCAGAGCTCCTACGACGTTCGTACCGTGGACCTGGATTCAGATGGAGACCTCGACATCCTGATCGCCGGACACTTCAGCAATAACCTGGTCTGGTACGAAAACCCTCTCAATCGACAACCTGGCGTAACATCCTACTTGGTACGCGCTCGACATCTCGAATTATCACATCCTTTCACCGCAGGCACCTTGCCCAGCCATCTCGATCAGCAGCACTTCACGCAGTGGCAGGTTCGCCAGGGCGTCTTGACTGGCGTTCCCGCACCTCGTGACAAATGGCACGGGAGTCATGGAAAAGTTCCCGCGCTCCAGGTAAACCACTCCTACCAGGATGCGATCATTCAAACACGCTTCCTGCTCGGTACGGCCAGGAACGTCAAGCTGGTCATCAATGCTCGTGACCCTGGGCATGGCAAGTACCACTTGTTTCGAGTTGTCATCAGCCCGAACCAACTACAAATCAGCAAGGATCCCGATCCTGGCAGCGCGAACTCAACCAAGAAAACACTGGCCACGCGTCCCATCACGATAGCGCAAGATCAATGGCACACATTGACCGCTGAATTTCTTGACCAGCATGTATTGATTCACATTGATGGCAAGCATTTTACCTATGCTCATCACGAAGGATTGAATGTACGAAAGAGTTCTTTCAAATTCGGCATGGCGGGACCGCTGACACAACTGGATGATATTCATGTTTACCGGGCAACCAGCAATCCCGGCTGGCTCAAGGTAAAAGATGACCTGCTAAAACGCTGAAAAGACTCGACCTGGTGATTTGGAACTAGCGATCTTAGTTGCTAGACTAAGCAGTCGAAGTGCCCCTATTCCACCCTGGTATCGAGTACATCCGTGAACTCACGCGCTCAACAAGTTGCACGTCGCCAATTCCTGCAAGCGGGAACGATGGCGCTCTTTTCCGGGGCATCCCGGGGTGTGCATGGAGCCATCCAATCGGCCCGCACCCAATCCGGCCGAGGACGTGCCAAGCGTTGTATTCTTGTCTACCTGCTGGGCGGCCCTTCCCACCTGGATATGTGGGACATGAAACCCCTGGCACCAACAGAGATCCGCGGACCATTCGAACCGATTGCAACCAACGTACCCGGGATCCATGTTTGCGAACACATGCCACTGCTCTCGCAACAGGTCCACCGCTTGTCCATCCTGCGATCCATCGGTTATCGCAACTCGGATCATCCCTTCATGACCTACTATACGTTGACCGGGCGGGTCTCACCGCAACCACTGGGGGCCAATACCATTCTCCCGCCCTCGCGTGAAGACGATCCTCATATGGGATCCGTGATCAACAAGTTTGCTCATAGCAATCCGCAGGCTCCTGGCTACGTGGCCATTCCCGAGGTGCGCGTAAGAATGAATTTAATGCCCGTGGCTGGTGGTGGGCATGCTGGTTACCTGGGTCCCGAGTTTGATCCACTGCAGGTCAATGATGACCCACGTCAACCTGGCGGTGTCGCCGCCTTGACACTGCCGGAAGCGATCTCAGGGTCGCGCCAGGACCAGCGTCGTCAGTTACTGGCAATGCTCGACGGGGATCCAGCTCGCCGTCCCCGCCTACAGCAATACGGTGATCTGCGTCGTGTTGCACTGGAACTAACAGGAAGCGCTGATGACGGGGGGCTCTTTGCACTCGACCGAGAGCCCAGTCAACTGAGGGAACGTTACGGAAGCCACCGTTTTGGCCAAAGCCTGTTAATGGCTCGTCGCCTGGTGGAGCACGGGGTTAGTTTCGTGGGCGTTCATTTTAACTACATGTCCAAGTGTGACGGCTGGGATACTCACAAGGACAATTTCAATTGTCTGCGAGGCGAACTACTACCACTGGTCGACCAGGGACTATCTGCCCTGCTTGATGACCTTGATGATCGTGGCCTGCTTGATGACACCCTGGTCGTATGCATGGGTGAATTTGGACGCACTCCCAAGATCAATACGAACGGGGGTCGCGATCACTGGGGGCAATGCGGTTCGGTCGTGATGGCCGGGGGCGGCGTACAGGGAGGAAACCTGGTGGGTGCCTCGGACAAGACCGGTGCCATGCCCTCGGAAACCCCAGTTGGCCCGCCGGACCTGGTCGCCAGTATTTACCATGCCCTGGGACTCAACCCACATGCCTTGATCGTGGATCCCCGACTCAATCGAACCCTTAAACTGAGCGACGGAAAAATCATCAAGCAGCTTTTTTGATTCATCTAACCAGGGCAAAATGCCAGGGCGGTCAAGGCATAGACCTGGGCCACACGTACCAGTTCCTCAACCGGCACCTCTTCCCCCACCGTGTGAGCACCCAGCGCATTGGGACCATGCGTGATGGCCGGAATCCCGGCCAGGGCATAGAACGTGTTACCGTCATCCACGAAGGGCTTGAAGCTCTCGGGCAACGGCTCACCCATCACCGCCTGGCAGGCGGATTGAAAGGAACGAGCTGCAGCATGCCCGGGATCCAGTTCGTAGGCATCTCGAACGAAATGGAAAATACCTTCACAAGTGATTCCAGGACGCTGTTCGACGGCTGCCAACACCTCGCGAAATTCTGCTTCCACGGCCGACGGATCGGTCCCTGGTAACCAGCGGCGTGTCCCGGACAGTTCGAAACAGGTGGGAGATTGGTTATAAATCTCACCGCTATTGATCTTCCCCACGAAGAGACTTTCGCAACCTGCCACCGGATGTTCCCGCTCGGCAAGTTGAACATCCAGGGCCTGCAAACGCTGAACCAGTTCTGCACCCGCTGCAATCACATCGGGCTGCTGGCGACCGCCTAGCACTTCATGTACCGGGCCACCGTCGCGCTGTACGCTAACCTCCAGGATGGCCAGCCCTCGACCAATCACGCTCAACCGATCACTGCTGTACTCCGGCAGCATGACCGCATCTCCCACGTATCCCTCCCGGATCAGCTGATCCACCTGGCTGCCATCTCCCCAGGGCGCCTCGTGCAAGTCATGCGCCGTTAACAGGATACCACCGCCACTCAACAGACCCGTCTCACGCACCACCCGCATGGCCTCCACGGCCGCAGCCAGTCCTCCCTTCATGTCGGATACACCACTGCCATACAAGGTGCCTTCCTCGATACGAGGTGGTACGAAAGGAAGGTGAACCGTATCGAGATGTCCATTGAACTGCAGTGTCTTCCCTGCCTTCCCCGTGTCATAACGTGCCACGACAGCCGGCGCTGCAGGCCAGCCGGCCTCCGGCCGCTCCACGGGAAAGTCTTCCTGCTGCAACAGATCGGCCAGGCAGTTGGCCACCTCGGTGGCGTCACATGTGGGACTCGGTATTTCCACCAGTTTGACTGCCGTCTCCAGCAATCGCTCGGTCGATACCTGTTGCTTGATCTGCTGGACCAAGGATTCGGTTATTTCTTGCATGGTCATCGCCTCATTTCCGGGATTTCCTCGGGATCGCATAGGGTCAGCTAACAAGGATTAGCTTAGCGACCACTTTCGGCCGGGAAAACCGCCAGTTCCTCTTGCCAAGAAAAAACACCGGCCCGGTGTTCAAACCAGGCCGGCGTCAGGCAGTTTGCTGCCAACTCACGAACTTCTAAAAACCTGTACGCTTCATTCAAAGATTGCTCCCATCAAGTGTCCACCAGAACAGGTCTCCCACCTGGCGTGATAAAATGATCAGGATACCCAGCACCTCGATGTCACCGGTTTTGAGTCCCTGTTTTTCCATCAACAACAGGTCACTTGGTGACAGGACCAGGTTGAAATCCCTGTCCAGTTTCCCAACGTTTTCTAGCTGGCCCGTCACCATTCTGTCGAGCAGCGTGGAAAAAACGCCGTCACCACCCAGCGGACCCAGGAAAACCCCGTCGCCACCCAGCGGACCAAGCCACACCTGGCCACCCCGTTTGGCCCTGTCCTGAAAATGGTTGTCGTCCGCGATAATAAAATGGTTGTCACCGATAATAACGCCTGATTGCTGATCGACTTTCGAAGCCACCATGCTTACCGCGGTCTGATGGACCGGGGTCTTCTTGGCCTGTCGAGAATTTACTGCCGGAAACGGTTTCGCCGCGAATGCGTAGGATGCACAACCGATCAGCAGTACCAGCAAGGTATAGGTTTTCATTTTCGTCATGGGATATTTCCTTTTGGTTGAGGGATGTTCAACGGTCGAAGATGGCCGTTGTCTCCAACTCCCTCGTGAACCAGCCCGGATACCCCGCACCCCAGGCAGATTTTTTCTCCATTTTCGATAAAAGAACTCATTTTCTCGGCGAAAATGCGAACGATTGGCCATCCAAAGAAGCTGCTGGCGACAGGTCAGGAAGCTGGTGCAGCAAGCACTTTCCTCTGCTTATCGCTGGAGATCACGAGCCGGCCATTGCTGGACGGCGTCCGCGGCCTGATGGACCCGCCCGTCGATCATGGTCGAGAGACGGTGGTTATTCGTCCCGTTGCGTGTATTGAAAAGAACGGCCCAGTTGAGACCATCGTGTCGTCGCACCAGGATCGTCGACGTACCATCGAGTGACCCGGTATGCCACGTATTGACCGTCGGTTTACCTGGTAACGTCCGAACGGACCAGCCACAACCATAGTAAACGACTTTGGGTTGCTGCTGATCGTCATGACCCAGCACGCCAGCAGGCCTGGCAAACATGCGACGAATACTGGCTTCCTTCAAGAGCGGGCTCTTGGCAGGCTGGTCCAGGGCCGCAGCAAATCGCACCAGGTCCCTCGCCGAGGCAATCCAGGCTCCGTGTGAATCCATGGCTTCCAGGTACCAGGCACCGTAAGGGGCGGGTACTTTTTTACCCAGGTTCTTCGCGAACACGGAACGTCCTGTACGTTGAAGTTCATCGTAGTAGCGCACTTCGCGAGGCGCTCGATCTGCCAGCAAACTTCCACCAATACGCATCTGGCGAACACCTACCGGTGCCAGCACATGCTGCTTCACATACTGTTCATATTTCAACCCGCTCCTGGCTTCGATCACACGACCCAGCAGACAGTACCCATAGTTGGAATAGGCATACCGAGTGCCCGGATCAAAATCGAGCGGTTTACCCATCATGAAACGGATCACGTGTTCAGCGTCTGCCGGGGGATCGACACCCAGGCTCCGGGCAATGCGCACGGACTGGAACATGGGATCAAAAGATGCACTACGATCCCAACCACCACTGTGCTGGAGGCAATGCAGGATCGTGACCTGCTGCAATCGCGGATCCATCTTGTCTGTCGGATTCTCGAGGAAAGGTTTGGGCTTGAGGATCTTGAACACACGGTCCGTCAGTTTCAGTTTTCCCTGGTCCACCAGTTGCAAGATTGCCACGGCGGTAATCGGCTTCGAAAGACTGGCCACGCGAAACTGGCTGCCCGGTTGCACAGGCTGTTTTTTTGCCAGGTCGGCATAACCAAAGCCTCGGGCATAGACCAGTTGACCAGCGCGGGTCACGGCCAGCGAGGCGCCCGGAACCTGGTGTGTCTTGATGAAGGTTGTCATCAATTCATCAAAGCTGCTTAATGCCGGATTATGTTTCCCGGTCACGACCACGTCATTGATAGTCATCGTCTTCTCCGCAGCGATTGTCGGTGCAGTCTGCCACTTCATGGGTATCACGAGCGCTATCACAAGCAGCATGGAAAACTGGCGGCGCTGGAACGATTGAATAGTAAACAAGGTTTCGACTCTCCCGGTCAGTTAAAGGCTAAATTCTGTCAGTTTCCCCTCGCAGGGTGGACCCAGGCTGGCCCATAGGGACCGCGCCGCCGGATCCGCTACCACGAAGGCACAACTGCGCGCCTCCCGGCCTTCCCCGTGTCGACAGATACCCAGTGCTCCCCCCTCGTGATCCGCCAACGCGCCTCGCAAGTGCTCTGGCGAAAGAAGCTCCGGGGTTGCTGCCAGCGAGTGACGAACCTGTTCCAGCCGATGTTCAGTAGAACGTCGGTCCAATTGTGGATTTTCCAATCCCTTCAGGTTCTCAGAGAGATAATGATTCGTGTGCACGTACCAGGGATCCTCCACGAAATATTCCGCGTGCTGCTGTGCCGTGGTTTCAATATCAACACATGCTCCCGACTCATGCGCCATCATGTAGTTGTGTCCCGAGGCCCGGTAAGCGCCGGTAATGGCCTGGCGTGACTGGTCCCAGTCAGTTTGCTGTAAGGCACCGTGCAACAGGGCCAGGTAGATGAGACCGGGGCGAGCATCCATCGGCTGCAGGTTGTTATTGCCAACCGCGATACCGGCCGCATTAATTCCAACCAGGGTCAGACAACCGGCCGTACTCATCGTCAGGGATTCCGGACCATCAAGGGGCCGGCGATGGAACAGCGAAATATACTCCTGGGCACTGGCATGCATATCCCAGGTCTGGCCAATCAGGGCTGTCGTCGATGAGGAGCCTGCGGGAGTCACCGCAAACGACGTGCAACCATGGATCTCGGTTCCCGCAACCTGCCACAGGACATCCTGGAAATCGGTCAGTGCATTGGCAAAAAACACATCTTCCAGTGGGCAATCCGCCCCGGCAGCAATACCGGACCATTCCTCGTAACAACGAGGTGTCTGTTCCTGGTGCAACTGCAGGTGAACACGTGCCAGCTTGAGACAATCTTCACGCGTTATTTCCACGCCCCTGTCACACGCAAACTGGCAAGCAATCTCGTACCGCTCACGGGCCAGTCCACGCACCTGTTCTTTCAGTTGCTCCCCATGCTGGGTCCCCATTTCATAGGGTGATCCGTTGAGTTCAATGACTTTCAACATGGTGGAACTCCTGCTCGATCCGTGACGGCGGGGGGGCTGGCAGCACGTGGCCAACCTACCATGGCTTTGTTTGCTGTCGCAAGCAGCGCAAACCTTGATATATCGAAAGGGAATCCGCCTGAAAACACGGAATGCCGTTGCTCCACTCGATCACAGTTCATAAAGTATAAATGAATTGTGATCGTTTATCGTGCTCCTGGATTACCAGCGAGGAAGCAGCTCATGTTACGACTGCTAGGACGAGGGTCGCGTCTTTGCGACCACCTCACGCGGCGCGAGGTACTGCAAGCAGGTGCCATTTCATCGTTGGGACTTCATCTTCCTGGGCTATTACAGGCCCGGGACCAGGCCGCCGGTGCCGAGCCTTCCACGAAGTCGATCATCCTGATCAACTTGATTGGTGGCCCCAGCCACATCGACATGTTTGATATGAAACCGTCTGCACCCGCAGAAATTCGCGGAGAATTCAAACCGATTGCAACGAGCGTGCCGGGACTGCACATTTGCGAACACCTGCCACGCACCGCACAACTGATGCACCATTCCACGTTGATCCGCACACACAGCCATTTGTACAACACCCACAGTCCCTACAACATGCTAACCGGCTACAGTGGTCCGGTGATCGTCAACAATGTCGCCAAACCCACCGATCATCCAAGCCTGGGTGCGGTCATGCAGTACGCAGGGCTCCGGTCCCGGGACGTTCCCTCCTATATCTGGATGCCGACACATCCCGGTCACAGCCAGGGCAAGTATCGAGCCGGACCTTATGGAGGTTTCCTGGGCAGCCAGTTTGATCCGATGTTTACTTCTTACTCTCCAAGCTTTACCGAAATCGAGGGGCGCAACTCGCACATTAACCCGGCCGTTCCCGTTGCTTCACCAACCCTGTCAGGACTGGAAACACTGCCTGACATTAACCTTCAGCGTATGACCCATCGGCGCAGCCTGCTGGAAAAATTTGATGGCAGTGTCAGCCAGTTTAATTCCTCAGCATCGGTAAGTAATCTGAGCCACTATAAACAGGAAGCCTTTCAGCTACTAAGTTCCAACAAAACCCGGACGGCTTTTGACCTGTCCCAGGAACCGCCGCAGGTGCGGGATCGTTATGGTCGCAACCTGTTCGGCTCCTGCATGCTGGCGGCACGGCGCCTGGTCGAAGCCGGGACACGGTTCATCGGTGTCACCACCGAGTCACAGTTCAACGGGGGCATCGGTGCCGGGCAGTGGGATACCCATTCCAACAACTTTAAACTCTTGAAAAACTTCAACCTGCCAACCCTCGATCAAAATTACAGTGCCCTGATTCGGGACCTCGACGAACGCGGGTTACTCGATTCCACACTGGTGATCCTGATGGGGGAAATGGGTCGCACTCCCAAGGTCAAGCCGGACGGAGGCCGCGATCACTGGACCCAGTGTGGTTTTATCGTTCTCACGGGAGGCGGAGTCAAGCGAGGGATGGTGCATGGACAAAGTGATCGCCAGGGTGCCTGGCCCATGGATTCACCTGTCTCCTCAGCAGATTACGTGGCAACCATCTACCAGTTACTTGGTCTAGACCCGAAAATGATTATCCGCGATCGCTCTAACAACCCGGTCCATATTGCCCTCGACGGTGAACCCATTCGGGATGTCATTGCCTGAAGCCCAGATGATCTTTCTATACATCCTGGAACAGAAAGATTCCCCAGCTTGTTGCACCACGGCCTCCCGTTCAGGCCAATGGCATGGCACCCCGCATATCAGCATAGCCACCACCCTTGGAACCGGTGGGCGACTCGCCAAAATAGCGTTCATCATCCGTGGAATCAGCGGCCGGTTGGTAACGAACATCGCAGGACAAGCGTACCTGGCCAATTGGCGAGTTATTGTCAATCGAACCGTGCATCAGGACCATGTTGAAAATCAGCAGGTCGCCAGCCTGGAAATCGGTACTTAACAGGCGGGTGTTCCGCTGTCGGCAAAAGGTCAGTGGATGCACCAGGTTTTGCTTGCCATAGGCCGCCTGCTGAATGGTCTGGTCAGATTGATCTCGCTGGTAATCATGCTCTCGGATTGGGTCCAGTAAATCACCGAAGAACTGGGAGCCCTCGACCACGGCCAGGGATCCATCGGAAATCGAAATGTCCCCGAGTGGCACCCAACCGGTATGCATCCGTTCGGAGGTTCCGGCAAAGAAGGGATAGTCATAGTGCAGGTTAGTCGAATTTCCCGCGGTGACGGGCCGCAGGTACATCAGGTCATGGGGACGCGCTGGTTCATCAAGCAGGCATTCCATGATCTTCCTGATCTGGTCGCCGTGGGTCACCGCGCGGAGGGCCGGGCCCTCGCTGACCGAGCTCCAGAACTCACCGAGATCCGTAAACATTTCACGCCGGCGACTGCTGCCGGTGGCAATCCCGTCCAGCGGCGGTGTGGCCACTTCACCCACCTCGTGCAGGCGGGTCATGACCTCCTCGCGAGCAGCCAGTACGGCGGCACGATCCAGTACACCACGCAACAAGACATATCCATCATGGGCAACTGCCTTGGCAAGCGCCTGCCGATCCGTGACATCCCCGGTAAATTCCTGCAACGGTCCCAGCAAGTCCTCGGGAATATCCACTTCCTGGATCAGGCACTCGGTCATCGTCACTCCTGGCTCAAGGCAATCACGTTGGCAGCTCCCCCATCGATGGGAATCGTATGCCCGGTAATGTAGCAAGAGGCATCACTGGCCAGGAACACCGCAGCGGATGCCACATCGCTGGGATCTCCCCAGCGTCCCAACGGAACACGCTCCATCACGCTGGCTGAACCCGCCGGATTATCCTGAAGTTGTTGGGTCATCGGTGTTTTGATCCACCCCGGAGCCAGGGCATTCACCCGAATACCATATCGTCCCCACTCCGCTGCCAGATCCCGCGTCAGTGCAACCAGGCCCCCCTTGGTCATCCCATAGACGGAACCTCCTCGACCCAGTCCAACCAGGCCGCCACCGAGTGCAGAAATATTTATCAGGCTGCCCGCGCGTTGCTCGATCATCACCTTGCCAACGGCACTGGCCATGTTCAGACAGCCCACCAGATTCACGTCAAGAACCGCCTTTAAATCGGCCGGCGAGATATCGAGCGGATCCACCCGTCGATGAATACCAGCGTTATTAACCAGTACATCGATCCGGCCCTGGTCGGTCACCACGGACTGGACCAGCTGTTGCACCTGGTCCTTGTCTCGAACATCACAAGCATGGGCCACGACTGTCCTGCCGGTTTTCTCACGGATGGCATTGGCTACCTCGCCTACCTGTTCCTGCTCGATATCGGCCAGTACCACCGCCGCTCCCTGGACGGCACAGGCATCTCCGATGGCGGCACCCAGTCCCTGGGCAGCGCCGGTAACCAGGACCACCTTTCCGTCCAGGTCAAAAAGTTCTCGTGACATGTTTGCCCTCTACTGTTTCTCTGTGTGAGCGATTTACTTGTTGCTGCGTGATTCCCGGTTTTATCCCTGGACAGGAGGCTGAAACATTTCCATGGGATATCCATCGGGGTCATGAAAATAGACGACCAGTCCACCCTCGTTGGGTCCCGCTGTAATCCTAACCGGGTCCGATTTAAACTGGACTCCTTGCTGGCTCAAATCATCAAAAGCTGCCTGCAGATCATCCACCAGGATGCAAAGATGAGTATTCCCGGGACGATTCGTGGCCTGGTCTACGGCTTCTCCCGGACAGTTCAGGTACTGGACCACTTCCAACGTCTGTGGGCTGTCTGCGCAGACACGAAAAGAAGCCACACTCAGTTGAACCCCCGGATAGCCTGTTTGCTTGGCCACGTAGTCCGCCTCCACGCAGGGCCGTCTTCCGACCAGCTCCATGCCCAGGATATCACGATAGAATTCAATCGAACGATCCATATCAGCAACGGTCACACCCAGGTGGTGCAATCGGCCCAGTTGCCAGGTGTTCGCAGCACTGGTCATGATCTCTTCTCCTGTCACGAAAGAAAACGACACACGGTCAACAGGCGACTCCTGAAAAACCCTGTTTCCACCTGAACGTATCGTGCCAGCCCTGCTTCGACGAAGCAAGTGCCGGCACCGTTTTTTGGTCCCTGGCCACGTCGAATTCCCAGGACGAGACCGATGACAATGCATACTCTCCATGCTACCTTGTGATGCAGTACCGAGGGTCATGGTGGTTGATTCTCCCCATTCGACCGATCACGTTTCCCGGAAGCCACGCAACATGGATCTTCAATTACAGGACAAAGTCGCACTGGTCACCGGCGGTTCCAAGGGAATCGGCGAAGCCGTGGTGCGTACGTTCCTGGCCGAGGGTGGCCAGGTTGCCAATATCAACCGCAGCACCGCAGAGGGAGAAGCGCTGGAAGCAGAGTATGCAGCGCAAGGTCAGCAGTGCATCTTCATCCAGGGCGACCTGAGTGACACCTCGGTTTGCCAGCGTGTCGTACAGGAAACGCTCGACCAGTTCGGTCGCATTGACGTGGTGGTGAATAACGCCGGGGTCAATGATGGTGTCAGCGTGGAAGCGGGCCCGGAGGCCTTCGTGGCATCACTGGAACGAAACCTCGTTCACTACTATGCGATTGTGCACTATGCCCTGGAAGCCCTCCGGGAAAGCAAGGGATCGATTGTCAATGTTGGATCCAAGGTCAGTATCACGGGCCAGGGTCACACGTCGGGTTACGCAGCCGCCAAGGGTGGCATCAACGGTCTCACCCGTGAATGGGCTGTCGACCTGGCCGCTGACGGCATTCGGGTCAACACCGTGTTACCTGCCGAAACATGGACGCCACTCTATGACAAGTTATTGCAGGAGCTTGCCGATCCAGCCGAGGCAAAACGTCAGATCGAACGCCTGGTTCCGTTCCAGCAACGGTTTACCACTACCCAGGAAATTGCAGACATGGTGGTATTCCTGGCCTCCCCGCGCTCCAGCCATACCACGGGCCAGATTATTTTCGTGGATGGGGGCTACACGCACCTGGATCGAAAATATACGGCCCACGACGAATAAGCATTGTGCCTCGTGTAAAAAGCATGTTTCACGGGACCCTGTCCCAGGGATTTGACGTCTCATTTTTCCCTTGCTCCACCGGTGAATTATGCGACGTGACCCTCTACAATATTAAGCACTTCAAGATTCACGCGTTGGCTGCCAGCCGTTGTGGAAACCCCTGGCAAGCCGACTCCAGCAGGAAGATAAAACCCATGATGCGGATTGTTGGTAGCCTGTTCGTATTGGTCCTGGTCTCCGGTCTCAATCTCCCGGCCCAGGCAGAAACACCTCTGAACCAGCTCAATGAGGCGGAACGCCGCAGCGGCTGGAAATTGTTGTTTGATGGCAAGACGACCACCGGCTGGCGCAATTACCGTGCCAAGAATATCAGCGACGGGTGGGCTGTCCAGAACGGCATACTCAATTGGACCAAGAAAGGTGCCGGCGACCTGGTCAGCGAAAAACAATTCAAACATTTCGAACTATCCATCGAGTACCGCATCTCGAAGGGTGGTAACAGTGGGATCATGTTTCACGTCACAGAGCAGGCCCAGTATCCATGGCAATCCGGTCCCGAGATCCAGATCCAGGATAACGTGGACGGACGCGATCCGGAGAAAGCAGGCTGGCTCTACCAGCTGTATCGTCCTGTCAAACCGAACTGGGCTAAGTTCTTTGAATCACAGGTTGGTTTCACCAGTCCCGAAATCTCGGATGCGACACGTCCGGCCGGGCAATGGAATCATCTCTACATTCGGATCGGCGATAAGAAATCCGAGGTCGCATTAAATGGTGTCAGCTATTATTACTTCCAGAAGGGAAGCAAGGACTGGAACGAGCGCGTCGCCAAGAGCAAGTTTGCCAGCTTTGCTGGTTTCGGCAAGTCCGAGCAGGGGCACATCTGTCTCCAGGATCATGGCAACGCGGTGGCCTTCCGCAACATCAAGGTGAGAGAACTTGCAGCTGACGGATCGGTTCCCGATCCCGTGGACCGAGAGTTACCGCTGCAGGCGGTGGAGGCATTTCCCAAGCTGAAATGGGAAGGCTGGCAAGGCGTTGATGACAACGGGAAAATCAGGCAACTACGTCCCATCGAGATCATTCACGCTGGTGATGGTACCAACCGCCTCTTCGTGGGAACGCAAAGTGGCATGATCCACGTCTTTGATAACGACCCCGAGGTGAAATCCACTTCCATGTACCTGGACCTGAGAGATCGTGTGCATGACTGGACCAAGGATAACGAGGAAGGGTTGCTGGGCATGGCCCTGCATCCCAACTACAAGACCAACGGGGAGATCTTCGTCTACTACAACACGGTCAAGAAACCCCGTACCGCCTACCTGTCTCGTTTCCGGCGTTCGGCAGACAATCCCAACCGGGGTGATCCTGCCAGCGAGGAAATCATCATGGTCATTCCGCAACCATTCGCCAATCACAACGGGGGCCCCATGGTTTTCGGTCGCGACGGGTACCTCTACCTGGCGCTGGGTGATGGTGGTGGCCGTAATGACCCCACCGGACATGGCCAGAACCTGAAGACCTGGATGGGATCCATGCTTCGCATCGACGTGGATCACAAGGAAAAGGATCTCAACTATGCCATTCCCAAGGACAATCCCTTCCTGGATCGACCGGGTGCCAAGCCGGAAATCTACGCTTACGGATTGCGGAACATCTGGCGGCTTTCGATTGATCGGCAAACCGGCCTGATCTGGTCTGCTGATGTAGGCCAGGACCTCTGGGAAGAAATCAACATCATCAAGCGCGGGGCTAATTATGGCTGGAGCATCCGCGAGGCAAGTTACGGATTTGGTAATGCAGCCGCTACCAATCCTGACAAGCCGGTCGATCCTCTCTGGGAATACGATCACCAGATTGGCAAATCCATTACCGGTGGTCATGTTTACCGCGGCAAGAAGCTGCCCGAGTTGTTTGGCTACTACATTTATGGTGATTACGTAAGCGGAAAAATCTGGGCCTTGAAATATGATGAGAAAACAAACAAGGTCATCGAGAACGTGCGTATTCCATCGACCGGGTTACCGGTACTGGCCTTCGGCCAGGATGAACATGGGGAAGTCTACTACATGATTGCCACGGCAACCGGCAAGACGATTTTCCGTTTCGAACGGAAAAAGTAACGCGACC
>Ga0163108_10001728_pt1 | contig 15939 bp, 8 predicted proteins | sample Fk1155metaG_FD_109644 | JGI IMG/M metagenome (GOLD analysis project Ga0163108, IMG submission 109644) | Marine microbial communities from the Central Pacific Ocean - Fk160115 155m metaG | ecosystem: Environmental > Aquatic > Marine > Oceanic > Photic zone | place: The Central Pacific Ocean...
CGAGAAATGATTACCCTTTGATGATAGAGCGATAGAGCTGCGAGTGCATTACAATATTATGCTATCTTTGTAGGAGGACGTTCCACCCATCCCAGTGCAGGAACCAGGGTGCGGTGCACGTGGTAAGCTGTGCAGGGTGGGGGCACCCCACAGCCTGCAAAGGTGCAGCAAGCAGGGTGCGGTGCACACGGTAGACGGCAAAGATGCAGGAACGAGGGTGCGGTGCACGCGGAAAGCTGTAGCGGTGCGGTGCACGCCATAGCTAGTTCAGCAGCAAGTCTGCGACCGGCCTCAGCATCACTAAGGTTCTGGGACCGCGCGCCCGAGGCACCACAGGACGGCGTTGTGGTAGAGTCGCTGGACGTTGGGATCTTCAAAGCTCTTGCGGGCGCCGATGGTGGTCGCGAGGGCGCGGCGGTTTTGTTTGCTGTCGATCGTCCAGACTAGCGGGTGGGGACTGCCGCTGAGACGTCCTTGGTCTTCAGCTGAGAGGACCATGACGTGGTTGTGTCCACCGACCTTTTTAAAGGTAGCACGTTGGCGGCCTCTGAGACCTTGTCCGATCATGAGAGGAGTGCACTCGATGCCGAGGGGATTGACCGCGTAGTGAAAGTCGGGGGTCCAGAAGCGAGGCTTGATGCCTGTCATGACGGGATGTTTTCCCGCCATGACGTAGTTGATCTGACTGGAATCGTGACCGTGGTGGCCGCGGTAGGGTGTTCCAAAGTGACGGGTTGGGAAAGCCCGGTTCTCGGCCGCCAGCTTGGACTCCTTGGGGAAATCGAAGAGGTGGGTGGTAGTGCGGATGGCGATGAAGGGCTTGTGGCCGAGGTGCTGGTCGAGCGCTTTGTATTGGGATTCTTCGAGGTTCACAAAACGAAGGGAGAGAATCAGAAGATCGGCCTCGGGCAGGTGCTTGGAGAGATCCGGGAAGTGGTGGGGATTCGCGCTGCGGTTTAGTTCAAGATGGGTGATCTTGAGTTGGTGATCTTTTTTCAGCTTCCTCCCGAGCTCGCTCAGGGACGTCCGCGTTCCGTATTCGGGTTCGCCGGTGAGGATGAGCACTTGGTTGTTAGGTTTGTTGGAGGATGACGAGGTCTTGGAGGCACCGACGATCATCGTTCCCTGCATGATGCGCCAGTGGCCGGGAACAGTACAGAGAAAGGGATAGGAACCGGGATTCTTGGGAGTGAGAAAACGGAGCACCACCTCCTGATGGGGATTTGCCATCGTAGTGGCATGCAGGACTTCGGGGAGATCTGGAATCCAATCACGGGCGATGGCTTTGGGGTCAGCCAGGATATTGTCGACCGCGAGTCCGACCTTTTCCAGCGAATCGGGAGCGCACAGGACGAGGTTGTGCTGGATGACATCGGGGTTGTCCAAGCGGAGTTCAACCGGGGTATTCGCCGGGACGTGGATGGAAGTTTGATTGAAACGAAGTTGATCGGGGACAGTGGCGATTTCCACCGGCAGCAGTTGCAGGGAGCGAATCTGAGCAACAGCATCGGGAACTTTGCGGATAGTGGCGATGGTGGCGAGGAGTTCGGAAGCGAGCTTGAAAGAAGCAGAGCCGCGTTTATCCACGGGGGTTGCCTCAAGGGTGGGAAGATGAGCGTCCAGCAGAACGGCGGCCCCTTCGGCAGGCCAGATCTCCGGGGGACGGGCCAGAAGGGCTTCGGCCGCGGCCGCGGTGAGATCCGGATTCAGGACGTGTTTGGCGAGGATGGTGAAGATCTTGACGTCGTTTCTAGGGATTCGGCCGAGGCAGAAGAGGGCGGCTTCCTGCACGGCTGGGGAAAAAGAAAGGGCTTTTTGAGCCGGCTTGAGATAGGCGGTTTTGAGTTCGGAGGAATCGATCCGGGCGATGGAGCGGAGGGCGTCGGGATCGAGAGGGAAAGAAGTGAGGTGACCGGATCGGAGCTGCGCAGCGAAGGCGGCTTGCCGGATGGTGGAGTTCTTAGATTTCGACAACGACTCGAGAACGCCGGCGGAGGAGACCTTGGTGAAGTCGAGGACTGCAAGCCAATCTTCGAGGGAGAGGCGCTCTTCTCGGTCGAGCTGTTCGATGATCTCTACCAACACTTCCTCCTTTGTTCTGGAACCTTCCTCGGCGAGGTGGTTCAGGGCCTTGAGCCGAAATTCGGAATCCAGTTTGGGGCGGCGGATGAGGGCCTTCAGGACGCGTTCGCTGAGTGGGAGGGCTGCGAGTTTCTCGGGCGGGATCGCCATGGGGTGATTTTCGAGAGCGGGGCCCAGGGCCTTGCGGGCATTGGTGGCAGCGAATTTGAGGTAGCTGTCCTGGGGATGTTCGTTCACCTGTTCGAGCACTCCGACCGCGATGGAGGGATCGGCCCAGGTGGAAGAGACGACGGTTTCGAGGCGAACCTTGGGATGCTCGTCGTTCACCAGGCGAAGGAAATGGCGGTGAGCGCCGGGAAGATCTTCAGACCAGTGACGGAGAAGATGTGCGGCGGCCGCCCGGCCGTGATAGTCGCGGTGGGTGGAGACTTGTTGGAAGAGCTCCGCGTTGATCCAACCCCGCTGTTGATGGAGCCAAAGCGCTTCGGTGAGATGGTGGGCATGGTTGGTATCCGACGGATCGAGCGAGGCCAGCCATTGTTTGAGTGCGGGCCGGAGGGTCCCGTCCGGCAGATTCCAAAGGGCTCGTCGAGCGCGGTAACGGTTGCGGTCTTCGTAGGCTTTGAGGAGGTCGAGCAGCTCTTCTACACTGGCGCCCACGATCCTGGCCGGTGTGTCCAGAGGGCGATCTTTCCAGGTAACCCGCCAGATACGCCCTTTGCTCGAGTCCCGCCGTTCGTCGCGGAGGGAATACTGCATGTGGCCGAGGACCGGATTGTACCAGTCTGCAACGTAGAGTGCGCCCTCCGGGCCGAGCTGAAGATCGACTGGGATGCACGCTTTGTTGTGCGCTTCGAAGACCTTGCCGAGGCGTCTGTGATTGTAGGTCGTTCCGTTCTCGGTCCAATCATGAAGAAGAACGCCCTGGAAGTTCTTGTATTGGTTCGAGAAGACCTTGCCCTGGAACTCATCGGGCCAGTGCCTGCTCGAGATGAACTCCTGACCACAGTTGCGGTTGTCGGGGTTCCCGTAACTGGCGTTGGCGACGTTGCCGGGCTCGGGCTGATTGATGAGCGATGCGTTGTTGTGACGGGCGACATAGAGATGTTCTCCCCAGCGATTGATCGCATAGCCCCAGGGGTTTCCTCCGGGTGGGAGGCGGGAAACGATCTCCAGGCGATGGGTTCGCGGGTCGAAGCGGTAGATGGCATTGTCCTTGCTGCGGCGAGGTCCGTAAATGGTTTCCACCTGAGTGTGATGAAACACGCTCTCTTGCATGTAGAGCCCTCCGCCTGCCCCCCAGACGAAGTTGTGGATGGCGTGGTGGCAATCTTCGCTCCCAAAGCCGTGCAGGAGGATGGTCTCTTGATCGGCCTTGCCGTCGCCATCGGTATCCCGGAGGAAAACAAGGTTGGGCTCCTGCGAAAGGTAAATCCCGTCCTTCCCAAACTCGAACCCGAGCGGGAGGTAGAGGTTCTCGGCAAAAACGGTGCGTTTGTCGGCTTTGCCATCTTGATCGGTGTCCTCGAGAATGAGGATCTGGTCGTTGGGTTTGACGCCGGGAAGCGCGTGGGGATAGGAGGGCATGGTCGCGACCCAGAGACGTCCGGCGGCATCAAAGTTGAGAGCGACCGGGTTGCGAAGCTCGGGGAATTCTTGCTCGGAGGCGAAGAGTTCGACCTTGAACCCCTCGGCGATCTCGAACTTGGCTCGTTCTTCCGCGGGAGTGAGCGCGGGAGAGGTGCCTCCTCGTTTGCCCGGGAAAGTGGCGGGGATCTCGACGGTGGATGAATCATCGATCTCGGCAGGAAGATTTTCGCCGCGGGCTGCACTCCAGATCCGTTGATCCCGAAGGCTGGTCATCTGGAGGAGCTTGTTGCGCTCGAGAGGAAAGTTGACCGTGCCGTATGGGTTTCTGCGATCGCCGTGAATGTAGAAGCTATTCACGGTGCGATACCAATCGAAGAAGGTGCCATTCTTTTCTAACACCTCGGTTCGAATGGCGTCGAGAGGCGCCCCATCAGGCAGAGGCGCGAAGAGCTGGTCCGGGAGAATTGCAGGCGCCAATTTTATGTAGCCCTCTGCGGTGAGGTGGACGCCATTGATCGTGCAGGTTGCTTCCTTGTCTTGTTGATACACTCTTCGAGAGGCGGAGTAGAGATCAACGCAGGGGATTCCGAGTGAACCCGCAACACGCTGCATGGTATTCGTGTAGAGCGAAAGCAGGCGGTTTCGTGCGGGGGTATCGGGCACAGTGGTGCCCTCGCAGGCGAGTGGAGAGTAGAGGACGATCTGGGGAGAAGACTTCCCGTTGTAATTCTTCCTCTGCAGCCCCTCGAGGAAACTCGCGAGATCGGCCCCGAATCGGGCAATCCCTTCATCGCCCCCGTAGTCCCAGGTTTCGTTGAAGCCATAACAGGCCAGGATGACATCGGCGTTTGCTTCGGAGAGATAGTGATGAATGTCGCCGAAATCCTTGGGGCGAGGGCGCAAGCTAATGGTGTCGGCTGACCAGGCGAGGTTACGAACGACAAGGTTGTGCTCCGGGTAGCGCGCGTGCAGTCGGCTTTCGATCTCACCGAAGTACTGCATTCGCCCGGCAAAGCTGTTGCCGATCCAGACGACGTGATCGCCCTGGTTGAGTTCGAGAGAGGCAGCCTCGGTGGCGCTTGTTGAGAACAGGGCGAGGAGAATGGCGGCAAGGGTGGATCGAGAAAGCATCGGACGGTTAGAATAGTTACCAGAATGAATACCTGTCACTAAATCACGAAGCATGGGATTTTGCCATCTCCGCTGAGCTCGCTGGGACACCTGTACACGGGTTTGAAGCTACGCTGCACGCCACAGGCTGCAAGGGGCAGGAATCAGGGTGCGGGGTGGGGGGCTACTGCACGCTGAACCGGAAGAAGGCGGCATCGTCGGCAGGCGCAAACTCCAGGCAGATCTTGCCATCGATCACCGACAACGATTCAGGAGTCACGGTGAAGGGTGCGAAGGTGTTGAGATCGGCTGACTCGAAGAAGTTGATCTTCATCTGCACGTTCCCTGCCTCGTTCAACCCAATGGTGTAATCCGCCGACAAGGCGCGGATCTGGTCCTCAGTGAAACGGGCGTCCCGTTCTGCCACTACTGCGTCGTAGTTCGCTTGGGTCGGGCGGGCGGCAAGCTCTGTAATCGCTGCTTCGTAAGCCCCTGTTACTTGCCCGATCTCTGACTGCAGTTGAGTTATCTGCGCCTGCAATTGAGAGATTTGATCAGCTGATCTCCTGTCGGCATTATCACCTATCCCGTCATTGTCACAGTCAGCCACCTCAGTGGGATCGTTGGGGAACACGTCGGCATTGTCCCCCACGCCGTCGCTGTCAGTGTCGGCGGTTTCGGAGGGGTCATTGGGAAATGCGTCATCGTCATCAAAGACTCCGTCACCATCGGTGTCTGTTGCGCCCCCGCCCAGTTGCTCATACCAGGCGATCTTGTTGTCGCCGGGCGAAGATGAGACCACGTCCAGGTCGCCGTCGCCGTCCATGTCGATTGTCGTGACGAGGTTGACGCCGATTGCCCTGTTGGTGATGATGACTGGCTGAGCGAACGATCCGGAACCCGTGTTCTCGTGCAAGCAGACTGAGTTGCCGACTTCCGAGGTCGAGAAGACGTCAAGATCGCCGTCGAGGTCGTAGTCGGAAACATCGAGGCCGCGGGGGCCCAAGGGGTCACCCCCTCCACCTGAATTTGTCTGGTATCTGTGGATGATCTGTTGCGGGCCGAATGATCCGCCGCCCGACCCTGCATGCCACGCGACCTTGCCGTCGAGAACCGACGTCGAGATCAAGTCGAGGACGCCGTCACCGTTGAGGTCGCCCGTGCGTATGTTGCGCGGCCCCCGCGTCTGGGCCGAAGAGGTGACGTGGATGACCGATGCCCCCCCGCCGTTGGGATAGTAGGAGAGTTGGTTGCTGAGGTAGTTGGCGGACATGATATCCTTGTCGCCATCGCCGTCGATGTCCGCCAAATGGACATTGCGGGGCTCGTCTCCAGTGTTCGTGCCGGACTTGATGGTCCTTAAGTTGCCCCAGCTGGACAGGTTGCCAGAGTTGTAATACATATGGATTCGATCATAGCTACCGCCGAGGCTGTAAATGATGTCCGGGCGGCCATCGCCGTTGGCATCGTCCACATGGATATCCCACAGAAACGGTGCGTTCCCGTTGTCGAATGTCCGCGTGAATTGGAGACTGCCGTTATTCCGATACACGCGAACCCCGCCGGAATTAGAGCCTGAACTACCTAAGACCACGTCCAGGTCACCGTCGTTGTCCAGGTCAGCCGCGACGATGTTACTCACGAGGACCGTAGGTCCACCGGAAAACGGGCTTAGCTGGGTAAAGCTGCCGTTGCCGTTGTTGCGATAGAGGACCACCGCGCCGCCACCGAAGAAATTACCCGGCTTGGCAGCCAGAACGTCGATATCACCGTCGCCGTCCATGTCGGCTGGGAACGCATCGATGACGTCGGTCGCGTTAGTTGTGATGATCTGCTGTGGACCGAACTCAGCCGTGGCGTGGGTAGCGGCGACTGCGAGCGCGCCGACCACGGGGGCGGAACGCTTGGCAAGGGCATGAAGCATGGAAACTAAGAGGAATATGGTCGGCTCAGTCATGACGGCATGGAATAGGGTGCGGAAAATAAAGTAAAGCATCTAACATCCCGCAGCGGGGTCTTGGGTGCTGCTCACTCCCCACCATTCAGGTGGCTTGACTGGGGGATCGGGTTCACGCGGGCAAGGCACCGGAATAACAAACAGAGGCGGGGTTTTCTCGGGATCAGTGTAAGGCGCGATCCGCCGGTTCTCCTGTTCCAAAAGGGACTCCGTGCTATAAGAAGGTCACACCCCAACCATCACGGTGCAGGAAGCAGGGTGCGGTGCAAGGGTTAAGGGTGCGGTGCAGGCTGTAAGCTGCAAAGGTGCAGGAACCAGGGTGGGGGGCAGCCTGCAAGGTGCAGCAAGCAGGGTGGTTTGGCTTTGCCCCCGCGCCTACAAAATAAACGACGATTGTAATGGCATTTATCATATCAGTCCCACAGTTATAAAAATGCTTTTAGAATCTGGCCTCCTGTATGTCTGAAATATCTTCAAAACCCCAATCGCAGACCAGCGGGTTAGCCGTGGGCAGTTTGGTTTGCGGCGTTCTGTTCATCGGTTTGCCCGCCATCGTCCTCGGCCATATTGCCTTGCGAAAAATTGCGCGAAGCGATGGCTCGCTCAGCGGCAGGGGGCTGGCTCTGGCTGGCACGATCCTTGGCTACCTGTCTGTCGTAGCCCTTACCATCATCGTGATCCTTTCAGGCCTAGTGGTAGGGGGGGCGTCCTTCGTTCAGCGAAAAGCCGCCATTGACCGCGCCAAGGTCCAGTTGGAGATCTTCGAGCTGAAAATCACTGAGTACATGACTGACGCTGGAGGTTTTCTGCCACCCACCTCCGAGGACGATGTGGAAGCGAGGAGCGGTATCATTATCTACCGGATGCTCTACGGGGATGGAATCGGTGCCGATGGGATCGCAGGGACCGCTGACGACGGCGCCCTGGATGGACGTCCTGATGAGGGAGCGATTGTTTATTGGGCGGATCTGGACCCGATTAACAACAACCAGAATATGATCAACAAGAGGGGCGGAGAGGTGCCGGTTGCAGTCGTGGACCCGTGGGGCAACCCTTGGCGCTTTCGGAACCAGAAAGGAAATCCCGACCAGCAGAACTCCCATTTCGATCTCTGGTCGGTTGGGCCGGATGGCAAAAACGGGACCGCTGACGACATCAAGAATTGGTGACTGACGCCACCCATCACGGTGCAGGAACCAGGGTGCGGGGCACGCGGTAGACTGCAAAGGTGCAGCAAGCAGGGTGCGGTGCACGGGTTGAGGTTGCAGGAAGCAGGGTGCGGTGCACGGGTTGGAGGCGCCGACAGATTCTGGTTCATTTTGACGGCAAATAACCAATTGCATGGCGGCACTCGGCCTGCGACGGTTCGCCTCTGACAGGCATATGAACGAGACATTAACGAACTTCCGCAAAGCAGTAGCCGATAGCGCTGACTTGCAGGAGAAAGTAAAAGCCGGTGCTGACCTCGTCGCACTCGGCAAAGAAAACGGCTACGAGTTCACGCAGGAAGAACTAGAAAGCGGTTGGAAGCAGTTGCAGGAATCCGACGAAGGGCTGACCGATTTCGAGTTGGATGTGGTGAGTGGTGGGATTAGCAAGAAGGGTGGGACAAGTTGATGTATGATTCGGGACAGGTAAGCGGCCTTGGACGGCACAAAGACGGCGAGGGGGATGGCCTCTGGACGGCGTGGCGCGATAACGGGTAGAAGTGGGAGGAAACAACCTGCAAAGAAGGCGAAGAGGTTGAGACGGCGCTAGAAGCCCAGAAGGGTCTTTACTAACCCCACCCCGCCCAGATCCGCGTGGATTGGGTCTCGGCACCCTCGACCCTGCACCTGATCCCTGTTACATGAACCGCGTATGGTGAGGCGTGTAACTCTAGCCAACCCCTCGAAGAAACCAGATCAGCGACGCGCATCCAGCCAATATCGCCCTGGTGCAGACCAGTCCGTAGCCGGTGGGAACTTAAGCATAGGAGCCGCCGATCCTTGCCACGGGATGTCGAGGCGGAAATCGCCCTTTTGACCCTGCCGTGGAAGCTGATACCGTCAACCCAACCCCCAATCTCCTCAGAAACCGTGTTCTTCAAGACTGATTTCCGTCTGGCTGCCGCGATTAGCGCGACCGCCCTCTCTACCTTGCTGCTCCTTCCGGCCAACTCGTCCGCCGAGGTTCTCATTACGGAGTTCATGGCGGACAACGACAGCGTCATTGATGACGAAGACGGCGACTCCTCTGATTGGATCGAACTCTACAACACCGGGCCTGGCTCCGTGAATCTCGAGGGCTATTTCCTGACCGACGATTCTGCCAATCTGTCCAAGTGGCGGATCCCCGCAGTCACAATTGCGGCGGAGGATTTCCTTCTCGTCTTTGCCTCGGAGAAGGATCGGAGTGATCCGAACGCAGAGCTCCACACCAACTTCCGTCTCTCCGCCAGTGGCGAGTACCTGGCATTGGTCGCTCCGGATGGCACCACCGTGCTATCGGATTTCGCTCCCGTCTACCCCGAGCAATTCGAGGATGTTTCCTACGGCCTGGAACAGACGGGAAATACAACGCAGGTCAACTTCCTGCCGTCGAGCGCCCCCTGCCGTCGCATCATTCCCACTTCGAGCCTCGGGCTGACGTGGACCGAGCAGGAATTCAACGATGCCTCCTGGCCCGCGGCTACGACGGGTATCGGCTACGAGAACGGCAGCGGATATCAGACGCTGTTTGGAACGAACGGCGACGTCGGCAACCAAATGTCGGGCACCAACACGAGCGCCTACATCCGGATCCCCTTCGATGTTGATGATCCTGGCGGACTGACCTCCCTGACGCTGGATATGAAGTATGATGATGGCTTCATCGCCTATCTGAACGGCGTCCGCGTGGCGTCCCAGAACGGACCTCAGAGCGCAGACTGGAATACCGCAGCATCCGGAAGCAATGATGACAATGCAGCTGTGCTCTTCGAGGCGTTTGATATCATCGCCCACGCCGGGCGATTGCAGCAGGGGGCGAACCTGCTTGCCATCCACGGATTGAACGTCAGTACGGGCAGCTCCGACTTCCTGATTCTGCCGGAGATCAATGGCGTGAGGATCTCGGACCCGAGTGTTGGCGGTGCGGGCTACCTTGACGATGCAACGCCCGGCACGTTCAACGGACCGACCTTTGCCGGATTCGTTTCGGACACGACCTTCAGTGTTGACCGTGGGTTCTACAGTCGACCAATCCGCGTCGAGATCACCAGCGAGACCGAGGGTGCCGCCATCCGTTGGACGACCGACGGGTCGGATCCGACGGCCACCAGGGGAAACGTCTACAATGGGCCGATCGACATCAGCCAGACCACTGTCTTGCGTGTCGCAGCCTTCAAGCCCGGTCTGGTGGCGACCAACATCGATACGCAGACCTACATTTTTCTTAATGACGTCATCCGGCAGTCGCCGGGCGGGCAGGTGCCTCCGGGATGGCCTTCCGGAAGCGTCAATGGCCAGCAGTTGAACTACGGGATGGATCCTGACATTGTCGGCGGGCGCCACAGCGAAGCGCAGGTGATCGAGGCCCTGGAAGCGATTCCCTCCATTTCGATGGTCACTCCGCTTGAGAATCTCTTCAACTCGCAGACTGGAATCTACGTCAACGCGGGCGGCAGCGGACGGAATTGGGAACGCCCGGCCTCGTTCGAGTTGCTGAATCCGGATGGATCGCCGGGGTTCCAGGTCGACGGGGGCGTGCGGATCCGGGGCGGGTTCAGCCGATCCGGCAGCAACCCGAAACACGCCTTCCGCCTCTTTTTCCGCCGCGAGTATGGTGAGGGCAAACTCCGCTTCCCGTTGTTCGGTGACGAAGGTGTGGACGTGTTCGACAACATCGATCTCCGGACGAGCCAGAATTACTCCTGGGCCTTCCAGAACGACAGCCGCAACAACTTCCTGCGTGACGTCTGGGGGCGGGACACCCAGCGCGACATGGGGCAACCATACACCCGCAGCCGCTTCTATCACCTCTACATCAACGGCGTCTACTGGGGACTCTTCCAAACCCAGGAACGGGCCGAGGCCTCGTTCGCCGAATCCTACTTCGGCGGCGACAAGGAAGACTACGATGTCATCACGAAATACGGTGGGACCACCGATGGCAATCGCGACGCCTTCAATCGCCTCTATGACGCCGGGCAGGCCGGATTCGCCTCGAACACGAACTACTATCGCGTGCAGGGAATGAATCCCGACCGGAGCACGAATCCCAGCTTCGAGAGACTCCTCGATGTCGACAACGTGATCGACTACATGATCATCACCTACTACTCGGGCGATCGCGACGGGCCAGGATCCCGCTTCACCGGGCCGAATCCCAACAACTTTTTCTCCATCTACAACCGGGTGGATCCGGATGGATTCAAGACGTTCGAACACGACTCCGAACATTCGCTGGGAACGGGTGATAATGACATGACATTCCCGTTTACGCGCAGCACGTCGCGGGCGCAATACAACCCACATACCCTGCACGAACAGTTGGTCGCGAATTCCGACTACCGGCAGCGCTTCGCGGACCGCGTGCAGAAGCACCTCTTCAACGGCGGGGCGTTCGACACATCGGTTGCAGTGGCGCGCCTCGACGCGCGCGCGCAGGAGATTGAGACCGGCATCATCGCTGAATCTGCCCGCTGGGGGGATTCGAAGCGGAGCAACCCTTACACCGACTCCGACTGGCGGAATGCGCGCGATCAAACCCGGAGCTGGATCCAGGGTCGCGTCCCGACGCTGATCGGGCAACTGCGCGCCCGCGGATGGTACCCTGACATCGATGCGCCGACCTTCGCGCCTGCGGGCGGGACGATCTCAAGTGCTGCCAACTTGTTCTTTCAGGGAGGTGATGGACAGATCTGGTATACCACCGACGGAAGCGACCCCCGCGCTCCCGGCGGAGCTGTCGCGGGCTCGGCCCGGCAGGCACAGCCGTCCGGGATCACGAGCACGGTCTTCCTTGATGAGGGGGCCGAGGTGCGAGCTTTCGTTCCGTCAAACGATTCGCTCGGGACGAGCTGGCGCAGCGCCGCCTTCGACGACTCCGGCTGGCTGCAGGGTCAAACCGGCGTCGGCTACGATGAGAACAACGACTACAACTCACACATTGATCTCGACGTCGATGCGCAGATGAATGGCGAGAACACCAGTATCTACCTCCGCATTCCCTTCCAGGTCGCTGACTTGAGCAATATCACCGGATTGGTTTTGAGGATGAAATACGACGACGGTTTCGTCGCATACCTCAACGGTAGCCGGGTCGCCTCCAACAACGCCCCCGGGACGCTTTCCTGGAATTCCGCCTCCACGAACCTGCACGACGACAGCGTCGCGGTCACCTACGTCTCTTTTGTCATCGACGAGCACTTGGACAAGCTCCAGGTCGGCAACAATCTGCTGACGATCCATGGGTTGAACGACAACCTTGGAAGTTCCGACATGCTCATCAGTCCGCGCCTGGAAGGAACTCGCGTCTCGGGTGGGACCCCCGTCAACCTGGAGCCGGGAATTGTGCGGGTGCAGAGCCGGTCGCGCGACGGGGGCGAGTGGTCGGCATTGTCCGAGGCCACCTTCCTCGTCGATGTCGAGCCCACGAGTGCTGACAACCTCGTGATTACGAAGGTCATGTTCAACCCGGCTGCACCGAACGAGGCCGAAGAGGCAGCGGGCTTCGACCGGCGAGGCGACTTCGAGTACTTCGAGGTGCTCAACAAAGGGGGGACGACGATCCACCTCGGCGGCGTGCATTTTGAAGCGGGCATCCAATTCACTTTTCCCTTCGGGACGATGCTGGATCCGGGCGAGCGGCTCGTGGTGGTGAGCAACATGGCCGCTTTCGAAATGCGTTACGGCGCTGGGTTTTCCATCGCGGGCGAGTTCGAGAACAACAGCAACCTCGACGACGGCGGCGAGCTGCTTCACTTGGTCGACGCTAGCGATCAGACGATCGCTGAATTCACCTACGACGACGATGAGACAATGGGTTGGCCCTCTGGTCCCGATGGCGAGGGCTACGCGCTCGTGATCCGAAACCCCGAGTCCGGAGGCGATCCCGATCTCGCGGGGAGCTGGCGTTCCAGCGGCCGACCGGGCGGCCAGCCTGGATTAGACGATCGCGTCACCCTCGATTCGTGGAAGGCGAGCAACTTCGATGCGGCACAACTGGCGGATCCTGGTGTCTCGGGTGACCTGGCCGACCCCGATCTCGACGGTCTGACAAACTTCGTCGAGTTCGTGCTCGCCGGAGATCCCCTCGTTGCAGACCGGCACCGTGGTGTCGAAGTGAGATTGGTTGAGGTCGACGGAAAAGACCACCTGGCGATCGTGTTCAGGCGGTGGCTTGCGGCGGAAGAGCTCACGACGACTGTGCAGTCCTCGGCCGACGGAATTACCTGGATGGATGCTGCTGTTGCCATCGAGAGCATTTCTCTGGGCGGCGACGGGACGCAGACAGAAGTGTGGCGGAGCACTGATCCAGTAACTTCCGCCTTGGTCGAACTCCTGCGGGTGATGGGAACGCTGGATCCATAGCCACGAACTCGACGATTTGAGAAACGATCCCTAAGGTTTATCCCCCAGCCCATTACAATAAGGTGCTAGTTTTGTAGGAGGACGTTCCACCCATCCCCGTGCAGGGTGCAGGGACCGCCTCTAATCCACCCCGTCAGGATGCAGGAAGCACGGCGCGGGTTTCTGCGCGCTGAACCGGTGCAGGTTCAGTTCTCAAACGGGCCGAGTGCTGGAACAAGGCGCCGGATTCATCCTTCTTCTTTTGATTCCCGTGGTGAGGTGGGTGCCTGGCTCCAGGCTACGGGGTGGCGGCAGGGGCACTGGGAGCGGTTGACAAGCTCGAAGGAGAGTAGAGCTCGGCCAAGATCGAAGGCGTTCGGAGAATGGTCCGTCGCCCAAAAGGAAACGCCCGCCTCCAGAGGAGCCGGGCGCTTGGAAAATGTTAAACTGTGGGGACTCCCTTTAGCGCCGACGGCGGAAAAGGAAGAGGCCACCGAAGAGAGCGAGCAGGCTCGTGGAGGGCTCGGGAACGAGATTGCCTTCGAGCACGATCTCGGAGATCTGCATGCTGTTGGCATCGCCGAAACCGCCTTGGTTCTGGTTGAGATCGGGAAAGAGGATCATGTAGGATGTGTAGGGAGCTTCATTGGCGAATTCTATGGTTTCGAAGTTCGATCCCAAGGCGCTGTTTCCTCCGGGGTTGGTGCCGGCCGGTAGATTAACAGGGCCGTTGGCGATGAGGGTGAAATCGCTAAGGGCGAAGGAGCTTACTCCGAGGATGGCGTCGCTTCCCCAAAGTTCGAAGCCACGGGGAGAGCGCTCCTCGGCATCATTGGCATTGTAAAAGGTGATGGAGGAGGCAACCGAAATGCCGTGGGCGGGGGTGACCACGATCCCGGTGTTCTCCTCACCAAAGTTGAGGTACTTTTGGCCCACACCATCAATGGCGCTCTCGGGCGGTTCGCCCCCGGGCCAATTATTCCCGGGTTGATTGAAGCCCACGCCTCCAACTACAAAATCTGGACCCACAAGTTGGCCGCCAAACACGGTGTCGCTTGTGACGCCCTGCGATCCTCCCGGAGAAAAGATCAGGACAGCATAGGAAGGGGCAGCAAGGCCCATGCTCAGGGCCGCGGTTAGGGTGAGAATAGAGAGCCTGATCACGACAAAATAGAGTGGTTTGAACCTTGCCTCCCTGAAAACTTTGGAAATTACCTCTCCTTAGGCAAGCGGATCCTGAAAGTCCTAGCGGAAAAGCCGAAGCCTCCGATTTCGGCGCGTTCACCGGATACTTCAAAGATCCTCAATTTAAAGGATGGAAGCAGCCACCGTAGCCCCCCATCAGGGTTCAGCAAGCAGGGTGCGGTGCACCCCTTGCCATGTGAAGGTGCAGGAAGCAGGGGGCGGGGTGGGTGGCAGCGATTGGGAGATCTAATCCAATTTTATTTTATTTGAGCTCAAATAAAACGAGCTCAAGTGGTTTGCTTTCGAGGTTGATGGCCCGGTGGGTAGCAGCATCAGCCCAGATTACATCACCGGCGGAAAAATCAGCATCTACCTTCGATCCATCTTCGTTTATAAGCTGATGTTTGGTGCTGTCTAAAAATACGACCACCCCAGGATTGTGCTCGTGCATATGCGATTGTTCGTTGGGACCGTATTTCACTCGAACGATTCGAACCCAGTCATTTTCCATCTCCGTCTTGTAATGCGTGGGGGCAACCCTGGTGGCGTCTCTTTTCAATTTGCTGAGGCCATGCGGAAACCTCTTCTTAAACTCGACTAAAATAGTCTGCCACTTCTCACCCGTTAGGTTTTCAACCATATGGACTTCCGCAGGCCCTTCCCCTACATCACCAGCTTTTATAGTCCGAATTTGAGACGTGCCGTCCCTGGAGGTGAATTTGCCTTTAGCGCCGGTAAGGTGAACGCCAACTAATTTGCTATGCGAATGCATAGGAGACCTTTCCCTTGGACCGTACTTCACGCGCAAAACCTTCACGTATTCATTTTCGAACTCAGTCTTATAGTGTTCCGGATCAGCGACAGTCGCATGAGAGACAATGTCCTTGCTGACAGTGCTACAGGAGACAAAAGCAGAAGTCAGGGATAGTAGAATCAGGTTTGTTTTCATAAAGAATTGTATACGCAATAAACTAACGGAAGGGTCATTGGTTCATCACGCAGGTTCAAGCAGAAAGGGCCAAGCCCCACTTGCGCGGCCTGCCGGGTCGCTGATCGGGGCCCCCTTTTTGGGCCAGTTGGAATGGTTCCGGGGACTGGTTTCAGTTTGGTCATGGTTCTGGCAGAGTCGTCGGGGTTTTGGGAGCCCAATTCGGTTGTGCGGGTGGACGTGGTTGCAGAGGACCCAAGCATGCCAGCCCCCCCGACCAAGGAGAACAGCGCCGGAGCTCCCGACCCATCACGGTGCAGGAAGCAGGGCGCGGTGCACGCGGTAAGGCGAAGCGTCGCCTCTTCATGACAGCCACCCCCCGTTACTTCACCAATAGAGTGGTTAAGGAGGCAGAAAATCGGGATTACAAAATTGCGTCCATGAACGACGAGTTGCGGTTTGGTCCGGAGTTCCACATCATCGAGATGGTCGGCGTCGTTTCACCTCCAGGACCACTCCAAAGATCGATTTGATGCTTGCACGATCGCCGTGAG
>Ga0163108_10001729_pt1 | contig 15934 bp, 1 predicted proteins | sample Fk1155metaG_FD_109644 | JGI IMG/M metagenome (GOLD analysis project Ga0163108, IMG submission 109644) | Marine microbial communities from the Central Pacific Ocean - Fk160115 155m metaG | ecosystem: Environmental > Aquatic > Marine > Oceanic > Photic zone | place: The Central Pacific Ocean...
AGAGTTGTCCTCCACACTAAGACCTATTGATCCATCCGTGTTACCAATACAAGTAGCACTGGTAACCTCTACCTTATTGTTGTTCACTGGTAAAACAAAAATAGCACAGCCATTGATATCTACAACAGATCCCTCAGGAGTGTTGGGGCACTGGTCGTTAATATCTAAAACCTGGTCATTATCATCATCATCATCACATATATCTCCAATATTATCCTTATCAGCATCAGCTTGGTCTGTATTAGCTACAGTTGGACAATTATCTACATTGTTTAGAATAGTATCTCCATCCTTGTCATTATCACAAACGTCTCCAATACCATCACCATCTAAATCAGCTTGATCTAAATTTGCAACATTTAAACAGTTATCCAGAGAATCAATTACACCATCACTATCTGAATCTTCACACACATCTCCTATTCCATCAAAATCAGAATCAGCCTGATCAGCATTTGGAATCATTGGGCAAGTATCTTTATTATCTAATACACCATCACCATCTGAATCCTCACAAACATCACCTTCTCCATTTGAATCATAATCTCTTTGATTAGAATTTGCGATATTAGGGCAATTGTCTAGTGAATCGACTACTCCATCTCCATCAATATCACTTGCACTAGAACTTAACATAGATGTTACCGTTAAAGCATCTGATGTGCCTTCTTTTATTGAAATTGTTTTTTCAGAAGTAATTACTGGTGCATCATCTTTAGTGTCATCTAAGGAAACAACCTTAATAGAAACTTCATAAATATTATTTTTATTTGAATCTGTTGGTGAAGCAAAAACTGGAGCATTTGAAAAAGTTAATTTTCCTGATGAAGCATCTATTGAAAATACGTCTTTATCATTTCCACTAAGTAATTCATAAGAAACATTAGTGGAGGAATTAGAAGAAGTTCTTATGTCATCAGAATCATCATCATATACACCTCCTTTATTATTATCTCTGTAAACATTAACTGTAAAATCATTTATAACAAAAGGATTTGGATCATCTACAATTTTAACAACAACCGTTTCTTCAGCACTGGTTGTAAAACCATCAGATACTGTAATTCCTAAAGAATAAGATTGTTTAATTTCGTAATCTACATTCTGGGGTTTAGCAACATATAGGTCACCATTTTCAGAAATAATTCCAAAAGTACCATCATCATTACCATTAACTATTTTAAAGTCATCAAGAAAATTATTTTCATCTGCATCAGTAGCTTTAACTTTATAGAAGTAAGTATTAAGAGCAGGATTCTCTTTTAAATAGGCTACCTGATTTGGATCTATCTCTGGTTCATTTTGACTAGATCCTCCAATTACAATTATTCCAGTTGATGTTGATTCAGTAGTAATATTTGAATTTTCTTTTCCTGATATTATAATATTATCGATAACTACATCATAAGCTCCATCTACTATATCCATCGAAGTATTATCAATTGTAGCAACGGATAATGGCATATTAAAAATATCTCCCATATTTCCTGAAAAAAGAGAATTGTTATTGGAGTATATTAAGAATCTATATTTTACACCACCTAAGGAAGATTGAGTCAAAATAAAATCAGAGGTTCTTGTAGCATTCAAATCAGAAGAAGAAGCGTTAATAGAAAACTTTGGTAAAATTGTAATAGTGCCTTGCATGGATTTGTGATTTCCACATATATAGTAATACGTACCAGGTGAAACTACAGACAAGTCCACTTTAACAGTTCCTCCTGATGTTGCCCCTTGATTTGTTACTCCCGCAAGTTGTTTGGTTGCATCATAGCCACCATCATTGCCTAAACCAGTAACAATATAAAGTGGATGAGTAGTCCCTGCATTGTTTATAAAATTTATTTCATCACCTACATAATGTGTAATTCCAGGATCTTTGGCATTACTTAATTCTGCAAAAGTAAAATCTTCATTAGAGTCTGCTGTAAGAGTCCAAGTAAAGGATTTTGTTTCTTTTGGAACGCTTAGATCAAATTGCATTCCCTTAACTTCAATTGAGTTTAATAAGGATATAGGAATAGTATTTACTTTTCCTTTATCAACATAAGAGTTTTTCATCACTAAAGTATTCCTGTTTTTTAAAGTTCCTTTAACAAGGATAGAATCCATTTCATTTCCTCCATCATGATTAAACTTTACATAAGTAGAAAAATCGTTAGAAACATTTGAAGGAATTAAATTAATTTCTAGTGAAGTATCAGTATCTGGATCCATTTCTAAAGGAAAGTTTCCAATTATTGTAACATCAGCATTAGTAGAAGAAGCTGAATTTATTGTAAGTTTTTTATTTCCACTATTGAAATAAGGAATATTCTTTTTATTATAAGAATTTCTTATTATCTCACCTAAATCCAAAATATATTGACGTTTACTATCATCTCCAGTAACTGGTGGAAACTTAAATGCTAATCTTCCGGTAATTAAATTAATACTACCATTTTCAGAAGTATAAGAAACATTGGTTAATGCTTTATTAGTTAAAACAACATTACTAATATTTATAGGATATGAACCAGGATTTACAATTTTATCAGGTTTAACAGAGAATTTCACTATTTCTCCAATAGGCTGAGCTAAAACTGCATTACTTGGAGAATAAGCGACTACTCTTAGGAATTTATTACCTGATTCATCAGTACGGACATTAGAGCTTATAACATGATCTGTTCCAGATTTAAGTAAACTAGCACTTTTGGAAATAAGCTCTATTTTAGAATTTTCAGCTGTTAAATCAAATTGAAAACTAGTAATATCCTCATCTCCATTTATGGATACTTTAACATCTGATGTTTTCTTGTTCTCTGCATCTGCATTGGATTGAACTATAACCTTATTGTCATTATAAACTTTAGCAACGAACTTAAATTCTTTTACTCCTTTTCTACTATCTACCGGATCATCTGAATCTAAAAACAAGGATTCTTCAAAAGTTCCATTAACTGAGGAATTTACTCTAACATTCATATCTAATTTACCATTAGGAGCTATCTTTTGAGGCCAAGTAATTGGAGTGCTTTTATCACTAAACTGAGTTAAAGAAAATTTAGTTAACTCACTTTTATTAAGAGAAACATTTAAATCTTCTGTTCCTAGATTAGAAATAACCCATTGACGATCAGCTGTTGAATTTTTATAGACACTTCCAAAATCAAGTATATGGTCAGTCCAAGAAAAATGAGGAACAAGAGTAGTTATATTTCCATCTTTCAATTTTAAAGTTGAAAGTTTAGTGTTAGCTAATGTAGAGGCATTCACATTAACTAAATTAAAATCATATACCCCCCCTTGGTTGTTATTGTGAAAACCTAAATTCAATAAATTTCCATTGCCTGTAGGAATATTTTTATTTGATGGAGAATATATTAATATTCTTAATTTTTCTGTTTTATTATTTGAATTTTTACCAACCTCTCTAACATCAATTATATGATCAGAATCATCACCCCCTAATCTATCTTTATTTAAAACAGTAAGTTTAGTTTCACCATCATCAGCTATTGGTTTATAATTAAAATTATTACCACGAAACTCAAGGTCAAACTGCAATGCTTTAAGAGCTGTATGAATTTCATATTCTTCTCCATTTTTTATAATATCCCGACTCAAATCAAGACTAGTATCATCGTTTATTTTATTTATAAATGTCGTCTCATTATTTACTTCTGTTATATTCCTAACCAAATCCCCTACACTAACTGATGAGGTAAAAGTTTTATTGCTATCTAATAGTCCAAAACCAATTTCATATTCTTCTCCACTTTCCATTATATCAGTGCTCAAAGTAAGACTTGTATCACTTGTTATTTCATATTTTCCATCTCCATCTGGATCTTCTCCCCATATAAATGCATAAGTATTATCTGTTTTATTTCTGACAACATCTCCAACATTTACAGAACTTTTAAAGTTTTGAGTATTATCTATTAACTTATTTACTTTAGTTTCAGTTGTGGTTCCCGAAGAAAGGAGTTGTTTATCACCCGTAGTTGTACCAAAAGATTTTTTAGCATCTGTTTTTAAAAAAATATTTAAAACAAAATCTTTATCATAGCCATGTGCCCCATCCTTGATGGACAGGGAATCTTGGCTATAAAGCGTTACTCCAAACAGGAGAATTAATGCCTGAAAAAATCTCTTCATTTACCTCTATTTCTTAATTAGCTTATGAACACTTAAAATTTCCTCATTTCCTTTTGTTATCATTCTAACTTGAATAGTATAAATTCCTGATGATAACATGCTAACATCCAAATCATTTAATCTTCCCATATTTTCCAAAGTTGTACTATAAACTGAAACTCCTAGCACATTATAAATATTAACATTCAGTGTCTCTACATTTTTAGTGACATTTGTTAATAAATTAACATTAGAATTAGCAGGGTTTGGATAGATGCGGATAGAGTCTTCAAGAGAATCAAAGAATCTTTCGTCTGAGTATTTTAAATCAAGAACTAATCCGTCATTAGTTCCTGCTCTCATATCACCAATCTCAAAGTCTTCATTATCATTTACATCAAGATAATCGAAAATTACATTTGTTAACTCATTTATTGGTTGATTATCATAGCTATATATTAAGAATGTTCTCTTACCATCTTTTACAAAATTAACAACTGAAAGGGTTTTTAAGTCTTCAGATAATTCATAATCTACAGTAGAATCTATAGAGAATTGCAATGAAGTTACTGGCTTCTCATTTTCTAAGTAAATTCTATCATTAGTATAAACTAAAGTTGCATTACCAACAGGTTTGTTAGAGTAGTACTCCCAATCATATGGATCGTAATTAGAACCATTAGCAACACCCCCTTGAGGATTTAATATCAAATCAACAATACCTGAAATATCTGTTACATTAATTTCTCCATCATTATTAACATCTGCTACTTCTTTAACAAATACTCTAAGATTATTTCCTAAGATCTTATCTAAAACAGTTGTTAAGTCTAAAATATTTACTCCATCATCTCCATTAGCATCTCCCAATTTTAATCCAGAACTAACCTCATACGTTTTTTCTTCACTCCATTTAGATCCTATGAAACTTGCATCAATAGACTGAACAGAAGCGTAATACGTACCAGCTGGAACATTTATACTCCAGTAAAGATCATAATCCTCACCATCCCAATCACCTCCAACTCCAATATTTCCACTATCAGCAATTGCTTTTACACCATCTACATCAGCTCCACCTGCTAATATTTCTTCACCTTGTTTTTTCTCAGCATCATAAGGATTAGTTCCAATTCTTATAGAATATGTTAACCCTTCAGCAGGAGTTTGTTTACCATCTGCAGCTGTATCAACAGCACCTGCCCATTTAATAATTAATTTATATAATGATTCTTCACCATCGGCTACACCAGCTCTTACTGAAATTTTATTTCCGCCATTATCTGTGTTAGGATTATAAGCTCCTAATCTCTCTCCTCTTTGCATATCAACTGTAGTTGGTGCATATGGCCTAGCATTTAATCCATATGTCTTTTTAACTCCAACGGATTTCTTAAGAGGCTTACCTTCTCTATAATCATCTCCTGAATCATCATTTGCAATACCTCCTCCTGTTGGCCCTGCAAATCCTCTAACATTCATCACTACATCAGAAATATATCCATAGTAATTGTTATTATCTGTTTCAAATTTATTTTTACCAGTAATAACTAAATCTGCGTCTAAATCTCCATCAAAGTCAGCTACTCCAATATTTGCATCTTCATACATAGAAAGATCATACCCCGAATCTACCATTTTATTTGAGTCTGTATTCCATGAAGACATCTTTGTAACTTTACCTTGACCACTAACTGTTCCAGAGTATACAACATCTGCAAATCCATTACTATCAAAGTCTCCAAATACGAATCTTCCATCTCTAACTGCTGGAAGACCAACATCCATATCAGCAAATCCATCAGCTCCATTATTTTTATATGCTTTTACTAAGTCTCCAGAAGATGTCTGTCCACTGAATAATACATCTAACTTACCATCAGCATCAAAATCAACAAAATCAGCAGTTCCAGATTTTACTGATACAAAAGAATTATCTTTTTCTTCAAAATATACTTCAATAGGTTGCACCACAACTCCATTTTCATCTTTTTTGATTTTGTTTTCAAAAAGAAGTGTTTTGTATCCATCAAATGAATATCCTGATATTAAGAAATCAAAATCTCCATCGTTATCCACGTCTCCAAAGCCATAAGAAGCAAAACTTAAATTACTTAATTTATTTTCTTCTACTACACTTACAGGATCAGATATAATAAATTGGTCAAAATCTAAACCATCAGTGTCTGGATTTGAATCTGTAATAGAAAACATTGCCATAACAGTAGTTGCTTCATTTGTAAGTTTAGAAGATTGACCCGCAACAATAATTTCTACGAGTCCATCATTATCTAAATCCTTTATAGAAAACTCAATATTAAATATGCTTTCTGCAAAATAATTAGGAACAAGCCCACCGTTATTATTATCAAACTTACCATGTTCTCTCCAATACTCTCTGTATAAGCCTTCATCTTGATTAGTTGTATTTGGATCATCCTCTCTTGCATCATCAATTAATCTAGTATTTAAGAACATACGTAATCTTGTTCCACTACTTTCTTCTATAGCAACAATTAGATCCGTTTGACCATCGTTGTTGAAGTCCCCAAATTTAAAATTAGACTCTCCATAGCTATCTGCATATACAGGAACAAAAACTTCATTTTGAAAAGCATAAATATTTATTGCTTGTTGGTCAACTGTTTTTCCATTACCATATCTACTTGTTCGCATACCCACATTGGTACTAATTAAATCTTTATCCCCATCACCATCCATATCCATAAATTCTAATTGAGTAGATTTTGAAGGAATTAATCTTCTATCGATAACTCCACCAAGATTGAGTAGCTTCCACTCATAATCAAGTGTAATACTAACTGTATCTGAGAATACTCCGCCTATATTTCCTCCATCAATAGCTTGAACAGAAGCATAATAAGTTCCTGGATTCAAAATAACCTCTCTTGAATTCAATGTTGAAAGCGATGGAATATTAATAAGGGTTGATCCTGTTTGAGCATCACTATTTGCATAAATAACATTATCTAGTCTAAATGGACCTTCCGTATTTGTTTCTCCTGTATTTGGATCAAAATAACCAGTTCCAATTTTTAAATCATATCTAAATTCACTAGAAGAATTATCCGTAGGTTTATCCCATTTAAACTCTACACTACCAACTCCATCATGCGTTGCTGTAAGATTTGTTATCTTATTAGGAGCTGTATTTAAGTTATTGTTATTTTCAGCTTTATATAACATAGCCTTAGCTATACCATTATCATCTAGACCTGTTAAGAATAAATCTAAGTCTCCATCTTTATCATAATCAATCCAATCTGTACTACTTTCTCTTAATCCTTGAATAGTTAAATCTGATTCAACTATTCCATATTGACTTCCAAAATAAGCTGGGAAAGTAGTATAGAGTTTTGTAATTGCCGCTCCAGTATTTGGGTCTTCACCAGCAATAATCAAATCACTTTGGCCATCATTATTATAATCAGCAAAATCAAAATCTACATTCTTTAACTTAGGGAGATCATTTAATGCATTTAGATTACTTACTCTTTGAATATTCCCCTGATCATCTTCTCCAATTGCTAAAAAGTCTAGTTCACCATCTCCATCAATATCCGCATAGACTGTATTACCATCTTTATAACCAGGCTGAACATTAAATCCATCTCCTTGATCTAATTTATTCCCTTCTTCATCATAACTATCTCTATAGTAGGTGTTTACAAATCTCATACGATGAGATTGAAGATTAGTCACATCTCCTCTTGATCCATTAGTAAATAGATCATTATCCCCATCTTGATCTGCATCTACAATATCTATTTCTCCATCAATTACTCCCGCATCACTAAACAAACCTTCATTAAGGAAATTGAAATTTCCAAGGTTTGTATAATAATAGGTTCTAAATATATTTTCAGAATCAATTCCTGAAATAATTAAATCAGGATCTCCATCATTATCCAAATCTCCCCATTCCATATCAGACTGAGATAACCCTTCTACCTTATAATCTTCCATTAATTCAAAGAAGTTACCTTCTTGATTAATATAAAGTTCAGATTTTCTAATGTTGCCTTCAGCGTTTCCTGACACTGCAACATCTAACCATCCATCTTGATTAACATCAACAAACTCAATGTCTCCACCAATAAATTTGGTGAAATTTTGATTTGTATTTTCAAAGGTTCCATTATTATTGATATAAACATTTGTTATTGTTCCGGTGGAAGATTGTCCCATTAAAGCTAAATCCATATCTCCATCTTGGTCATAATCACCCCAACTAACTTTACCATCTTCAACCCCTTCAAATGGAGCATCAGCAACTAAAGTTAATCTAGTAGCCTCTACAATAGTAACTTCAGAAATGTCAGTTGATGCAGCTGTTCCATTTTCAATTGCTGAAACTTTTATATCAATAGTTTCGTCATCTTCAAACCAAGGGTCTTTAAATGCACCAAATGTAACATTATTTGTTGTTTGAGTTGCAGGTATTTCAATAGTTGCACCAAGTCCAATTTTACCTATTGTTGGTCCATCTGCATTTGCAACAAACAATGAGCCATCAGAAATTGCAATTCCAACTGGTTCTATTATATTCTCATTTGTTATTATATCAGAAACATAAGCTGTTCCATCATCTAAGAAAGATACCTTTGCAATTGCATCTGTTTTAGAAAGTGCTATATATAAATTCCCCAATTGGTCAACTTGAATCTTTCTAAAAGTTATAATATCTTGAAAAACATTTGCCAAATAATCTCTTATACCATTGTCACCAGGTTTTGCAAAAATTGAAACTTCTTGAGAATTAAAATCTAAACGATAAATATTACTTGCATTGGAATCACTTTTATTCCACCACCAATTATACTGTGAGACATACATTGTATTTCTATCATTATCTACAGACAATTCTCCAGGATAACGAAATGCAGGTTGACCAAATGGAATTTTTTCATCATCTTGATAATCGTGAGGAAATTTACTATTTCCACTGCTACCAGCAACCACTACATATGAAAGTGCTAATGTATTGGGATCAATACTAAGTTTATTAATGGTGTATTTAAACATGTCAGAATAATATAAAGCTCCATTCCACCATGCCAATCCTCCAACATATTGAATACTTCCTTTATCACCTGAATTGCCTCCGATAGTATACACTTTCTTATCTGAAGCTAAATACATATTTATTCTATCATATTCAGACCAAAAAACATTTCCAGTAGAAAGATCAGCTGTCATACTTCTTGGCTCTTCTATTATAACCTCATCTGCAGATTCCCCATTTTTATAGCCACCATTCCTATTATAAGCTTTTCCAATAAATGTACTAACAGTACCATCTGAATAAACTCTTTTAATAGTACTTGATCTATGGTCAGCAACAAGGAATGAATTATCCAAATATTTAACAATTGCAGTTGGCATATCAAATTTAGCATCAGAGCCTTGACCATCTGAACATCCATTATTATCTTTTGAACCAGCTATAGAAGAATATTTATTAACAGAAGAAACAGTATAGTCAATCAACATTGTAGAAGTACCTGTTAATCCTAAAGAAATGTTTGTTGGATTTAGTTTAGGGTTAGAAAGGGTGGCAGTAACTACAACCGATCCATTATTTTCAGCAATGGATGTTGCGGATGTATCAAAAGTAACAACTGGTTTTTCGTCATCACTTATTTTAAGCTCTAAGGAAGTTTTTGTTCCTAATTCTACATTGCCAGGATTTGCTATAGAAACTAATATAGTTTCTATAGGTTCTTCATTAGTATCCTGAAGACCTGTTAATGTTACTTTTGCACTTTGAGATCCAGCAGCAATAGAAAAGCTTTCAGCTGATGATTTATAATCCGCTGTACCATCTGCTGTATCTCCTTTTGTTGCTGTACTATCCGTTCCAAAAACTAAATCTACAGTAGAAGGAAGTTCAGAAGAAGTAACTGGTCCATATTCTACTATATAATGTCTATAATTATCAGAATTACTTATATACCATTTATTTCCATAAGTAATAGCATAACCAGAATTATTTTCAAGATTAATAGAAGGATCAAAATTATTATAATCGAATGGTCCATATATATTAGACCATCCATACTCTCCTTGTGCTCTTTTTGTTCCAAGCCATGTTCCATTATGTATCATTATAGAAGAAACATATTCATTTTCTTCTTGACTGTTAATAACTAATAATTGTCCACCCGCATCAAGAGCATTTTGTCTAGCATCTTCCCATTGGGAGCTATATCTGGAGAAATAATATTTATGCCCCTCAAACTCACCCATGAATTCATAATCACCTGAATTATCGGATGGCATTTCAGTGTTTTCCCAGAAAGCTGTAGCACCAGAAGCATCAGTTAAATGAACCTCCAATTCTAGTGTACCATCTGCTTCATTAAGAACTAGGCTTTCTGCATCTAGCTCAATTTTAGGAATCAATTCATCACTTTTTAAAGTAAGATCAATGGCACTAGAATTTGCTAAAGTTCCTCCAGTTATAGTATTAGAAGTAAATCTAATTGTTTCATCAGTCTCATAAACTACATCATTAATAGATTTAATATTATAGGAAACTGAATTTTGTCCAGAAGGAATGGTCATTTTTGGTTGAAGCTGAACTTTTCTTATTCTATTATCATCTGTATCAACTACATAGAGGGCGCCTGAACCATAAATAACATATCGTGGGTGTCTATAAGTTGCCTCATCCTGAGTTCCATCACCATAATCATAATCACCTGTTCCTGAAATAGTTTCTACCTTAGCACCTTGAGCATTTGATAGATCCGAAATTTTTCTTATTCTTTGATTATGTCCGTCAGCAACATAAATATTATCATCCTCATCTATAGCTAATCCTGTAGGATCACGGAATTTTGCATTGGTTCCATAACCATCTGCATAATCATGCCATTGACCTGCAATAGTAGAAACAGTAGAGCCATCTGCTGACACTTTTCTTATTCTATCCTTAGCAGTAACATATAAATTGTCATTTGAGTCAATAACCATAGATCTTGTCCATGCTATATTTGCCTCTAAAGCATCTCCATCTCTATCACCATAATTTCCATTTCCTGCATAATCTGTAACAATTCTATTGGTTCCATTATCCACCACCTTTCTAATTTTAGTATTGTCTGTATCTAATACATACATAACGTTATTAGAATCAAATGCAATATCTATAGGTCTATTGAACTTGGCCTCTGTTTCATTTCCATTATCATCACCTTGTTCATATCTTTTACCAACATACCTAGATAAGACTCCTGTACTCATGTTAATTCTAGAAATTGCATGAGCATTGGTTTCAACAACATACATATATCCACCATTTATTTTTACTGAATTTGGATGTGTTAATGTTCTGTTTAATTTATCGCCATCTGTATTTTCTTGATCACCATCTCCCCAATACCATCCAGTTCCAGCATAGGTTGAAACCACTCCAGATGGTGTTATTTTTCTAATTACATTATTCCATTCATCTGCTAAATAAACATTTCCAGAAGCATCAATCGTACCGTTTTTCATACCATCTGAGAATTCTGCCTCATCAGCATCGCCATCTAGATAACCATCGTTTCCATCACCTGCATAAGTAGTTACTCTATTTAAATCATTAGATCCAAAGTCATTTCCAAAAATCGCAATTCCTGCACCTGACGAAGTAAAATCTAATGAAATATCAACTGCATTTAATTTGGCATTGTCAATATTTGCAGTAATTGTAGTATTGGTTGTTACTCCATCAGAAGCAACTTCTCCAATTGTTGTACTTGCAACAGCTAAAGTAACTGCAGGCAGTTCATCATCACTTATTGAAATAGTTGCTGAATTATTTATTGGATTTGAATTTGAATCCACTCCAATAACAGCCTCTCCAGGAGTTTTCATAGTGGTTGTAATAGTTTCTATTGCCTCATCCGTACTATCATTCACACCTGTTACTACTATAGTTGTACTTGGCTGCCCTTTGGCAATAGTAACTGTTCTATCTGCATCAGGAGCTCCAATGCTAGTAGTATAATCCGTTCCATCTTTTGCTCCTGTACCACCAAATTCAATTACAGCAGTAGCATTTATATCAGAAATTGCTGAAGAAAACTCAATAACAAATTGAGAATGCCAATTATTTTCTCCATTAAACCACAATCCTCTGTATCTAAGTTGTGTATTATATCTATCTATATAATCTGGGTTATAATCCCAACCCCAGTTGGTATAATCACTTTGCGCATTATTAGTCCATTTCCATACAGTATTTGTTGCATCATAGGAATGGCCTATCCAGTGATTTAACCATTCATTGTTATCCGTGTTATACTCAGGATCTTTTTCATAAATTTTATTAGTGATAAAATCATTCTCTCCAGCTGAAGTTACCACTGCCAATTGACCTCCAAGAGTATTGGCAAGACTTAAAGCATCAGAATAAGAAAGCCTTCCTTTATCATCTTGCTTTGATGAATAATATTTCGATCCATTGTATTCTCCTAAGTAATAAAAATCAGCCTTACTAGAAGCATTCATGTCAGATTTAACACTTGAGAAAGCATCTGCAAGACTTACCACAAGATTAACTGTTCCACCATTTTCATCTACAACATCATCGCTTGCTGATAATTTTATTGTTGGAGCGCTATCATCACTTATAACTTTAGTTACAACATTAGAGAAAGAACTCACAGCACTAGATACATTTGAAACAGATTCTACAGCAACAGTAAATGCCTCGTCATTACTTTCATAAAGTTGATCGTCTATTCCATTTATTGTAAGAGTACCCGTTGTTGCTCCAGCAGCAATAGTAATTGAAGGCTTAAGATCAATTTTTCTCAGTTTATTATTGCCTTGATCAGAAATGTAAATTCCGTTTGAATTTACAACTAAAGCATAGGGTTCTTTAAATTTCGCCGAATCAAAATCACCATCAGCATATCCATAATCTCCTCCAGTAATTGTTTCCACTCCATTATTGGTTACTTTTTTAAGTTTATTTTCATCTAGAATATAAAGAGTAAGGGAAGATTCAGAACTATCTTGAGTAATTCCTCTAACGTTTTGCATTTGCGCTGATGCTAATGTACCATCATTATCTCCCCAGTTTCTATTTGTATTTGCCCAGGTTGTTACTTCTCCACCAGGAATAGTAACTTTTCTAATTACATTATTATCAGCAACATACATGACATCCGTAGAACCAGATTTGTCTATTACAATTCCATTTATATGCATAAAAGAAGCATTTGTTAAAGTACCATCTTTTTCACCCCAATCTCCAGTTCCAACAAAATTTTCAGCAGTCCAATTACCTGAACCATCATCCACAAGTTTTTTTATTTTCTGTCTTTCTGCAACATAAAGATGTCCGGAGCTAGCAAATGCAAGTGATCCAATTCCTCTATATTGAGCATTATTTTTATCTCCTACCTCATCACCCCAATTTCCATTTCCAGAAACTAAAGATACATTTCCAGACGCATCAATTTTTGAAACTCTATGCTGTCCTTCTTCAGAGAAAAACAATTCGTTTCCAGCATTATTAAAAGTAATAGCAATTGGATAAGCCATACCAACATCCAGTCTATTTCCAGTTTCTCTCTGATGTGCATAATTACCATTTCCAGCATAAGTAGAAGCAACACCATCTGAAGTAATCTTTCTTATTGAATGATTTTCATGATCTATAACAAATAAATTTCCACTGCTATCTGAGGTTATTCCACGTGGGCTTGCAAATTTAACAGCCGTTCCCGTACCATCTTTAAATCCACGCGAAGATCCAGCTAGCGTGTTTACAGTCTGTAATTCAGCAACAGAATAATCCACATCACGAGTTGCTCCTCCATCCGTTATTGTTAAGTTAAGTTTACTGCTGGTAGTTTTTGCTTTATCACTAGTAGCAGTTATAGTTATTGAGCCTCCATTTTCATTCATATTAGCTGCACTAGTAGCCCAGGTTACTGCAGGTGCTTCATCATCAATAATACTTACTGATGCAACAGAATTAGATGCATCATATATCCCATCGGTTATGCTATTTGTGATAGTATAAGTAATGGTTTCTGTGTCTTCATTATCGCTATCATTAACTGCAGTAACAGTAAGATCTACTTTAGATTGACCAGCAGAAATAGTTACATTTCCACTTCCAGTGAAAGTAGCATCCGTACCACTAGTTTCTGAAAATCCTGAAGATCTAGTAACTACGTAAGGTATAACCACATCCTTTGCGGAAATGGTTCCACTAAATTCAACGATAAAGAATCTACCATGGTTAGAAGGAAGATCGTTCCATCTTCCATCGTTTCCACGAAACTCAACTACATCTTCCTCTCCTGCGTTATTTGGTTCTCCCTGATTCCAATTGGTATAAGTAGCATCACTTCCATTTGCCCAAACAAAAGTTCCTTCATCATCTTTATCATTATAGCCTATCCAGTAAGAATCCCATTTATAATTATCTCCTAAATTATCTTTAATAAAAGTATTTTCAGCCTCACTATTTATAGTCAAAAGATATCCACCTAATGCAATTGCACGATCACGTGCATCTTCCCAATTTATCCATTCTTGAACTATGTAATATTTATGATCTTGGTAATTTCCAATATATGGGAATTCTCCTTTTAAACCATCGTCTAAATCCATTTTAGTACCAGATTCTGCAGCACCTCCAATTTGGAAGGAAACTTTAGAAACGCCGCCATTCTCTGCAATACTTGCTTCTGTAGCAACAACCTGAACGGTTGGAGCTGCGTCGTCACTTGCCAGTATAATACCATTGGTTCCGTCAGTAGCATTAGTGGCTTTTGTTGTTGTACTATCAAAACTTAAATAATCTGTACCTGACTCTGTAATAAGGTTTTTGGTATTAATGGAAACACTTGTTCCAGCACCTACGATTTTAATAGTCTCATTATCCTCATAAAATGATTCATCTTTAATATTCAATACATAGGTTCCTGTAGTTTGACCAGCAGGAATTCTAATTTTGGATGAAAAATCAATGGTTCTAGCCTTTTTATCATCATACTGAACAAAAACTAAATTTCCAGTTGATGGATGTAAAGTCATACCCATTGGCCTTGCAATCTTAGCGCTTGATAAAGCACCATCTACTGTTCCTTCATCAGAGCCTGAATCAATAATTTTAACTAAACTCCCTGTGGAAGCAACATACTTATATATATAATTATTATTTCTAGCTCCAAAATATATATTATTTGAAGCGTCTGCAACCAAACCATATTTATCAGACCATCCTTTTTCTACAACTGTAAGATATTTTGGATCACTAGATTGAGAACCAAAAGTGAATTTTTTAATACCCCGGTGATCTCCAACTAAAACATCGCCATTACTATCAATATCGATAGCTCTAGGTCCTTCAAGTTTTGCTGAAGAAGCTGAAACATTATCTTCACTCCATCCCCATTCATCACTAACAGCCCCAACATTAACAACTTTTATATTGTTAAAATCTTCAGCATATGCATTAGTGAAAATATTATCAGAATCATTCGTATAAATTTTTCTAACTGTATTTTCATCCGTTACATAAATTATAGTACCAGCAGAATTTACAGCAATTCCTTTTAAATATTTAAATCTAGCATCCGTTGCAATAACAGCTGAAGAACTTCCAGAAGGAACCATTGTTTCACTCCAATTATTACTTCCTGCAACATACGAGATTTGATTATTACTTGGGTCTAGGATTCTTATAGCATTTTGATCTATGAAATATATTTTCCATTACTATCAATATCCATGTCCCTTATGTCTTTAAACTTCGCACCAGATCCAGTACTTGGTG
>Ga0163108_10001732_pt1 | contig 15920 bp, 16 predicted proteins | sample Fk1155metaG_FD_109644 | JGI IMG/M metagenome (GOLD analysis project Ga0163108, IMG submission 109644) | Marine microbial communities from the Central Pacific Ocean - Fk160115 155m metaG | ecosystem: Environmental > Aquatic > Marine > Oceanic > Photic zone | place: The Central Pacific Ocean...
ACAATCATAAAAAAGTCAAAAATTTATGTGCAGTTATTAATTGTGGGAGAATCCTTACTCAACATGTTCTGGCATTCAATTTTAAGAACATTTAAAAAAAAAGGAGTTGGAAAAAATAGATATCTAGATAAATTGTGATAGAACTGATTTATGAAAAAAATTGATCTAATAAAATTTGAAAATGATATAGCTGCTGTATTCAACTCAGGCAGAATTAGAGCCCCTGTCCATCTGTATTCAGGTAACGAGGAAGTGCTCATAAAATTTTTTAAAAGAATAAAAAAAAATGATTGGGTTTTTTGTTCTTGGAGATCTCACTATCAATGTTTGTTAAAAGGCGTTCCTCCTAAGATGTTAAAAAAGGAAATATTGGAAGGTAAATCAATTTCTCTGTGTTTTCCCGAATACAAAATATATTCCTCGGCAATAGTTGGAGGTGTATTACCCATTGCCGTTGGAATGGCGCTATCTTTAAAAAGAAAAAAATCTAGAAATAAGGTTTATTGTTTTATGGGAGAAATGACATCAGAAACCGGTATAGCTCACGAGACCATAAAATATAGCAGAAATAAAAAATTACCCATTCATTTTATTGTAGAAGATAACAGAAAATCTGTTTGTACCGACACAAGAAAGACTTGGTCTCAGAGAAAACTAACATATGAAAAATCATCAGATAAATACGTTACATACTATAAGTACAATTTGAAATATCCACACGCTGGAGCAGGGAAAAGGGTTCAGTTTTGAAAAAGAAATATTTTGAAGAATTAAAAAGATCAATGGAATTTTTAGGTTCAAAAAAAAGAACAATTTTTATTGGACAAGCGGTAGAAGTACCAGGGACCGCAATGTCAAATACTTTAAAAGACATATCTAAAAACAAACTACTAGAACTTCCTGTCGCTGAGGAAATGCAGATGGGAATTACTCTAGGGTTAGCTATGGATGGCAATATACCAGTCAGTATTTTTCCTCGATGGAATTTTTTATTATATGCGGTTAATCAGCTGGTAAATCATATTGATAAATTTAATGTTATGACTGGAAAGAAATTGAAACCAAAAATAATTATAAGAACCGGAATTGGCTCACAACGACCTCTGCATCCTCAATTCCAACACATTGGAGATTTTACAGAAGCTTTCAGAAAGATGACAACAACTATAGAGGTTCTAAGATTAAAGGAACCGAAAGATATTTTTCCTGCATACAAAAAAGCTCTATTAAGGAAAGATGGAAAAAATACAATTTTAGTAGAATATGGTGATTACTATAACGAAAAATAATAGCTATAAATGATAATTACAAAAACGCCTTATCGTATATCTTTCTTTGGTGGTGGTAGTGATTACCCCTCATGGTACAAAAAGAATGGTGGAACAGTACTATCAACCACAATTGATAAATATATATATATTTCCTGTCGTTTTTCGCCAAATTATTTTAAGAAAAAATATAGAATTGTATGGAGAAAGATTGAAAATGTTCAAAGAGTTAATCAAATAAATCACAAAGCAGTTAGAGAATTATTAAAGTACCTAAAAATTAAACCGGGATTAGAGATTCACTATTACGGTGACCTACCTGCAAGAAGTGGTATGGGCTCAAGTTCTTGCTTTACAGTTGGTTTAATGCAGTCTTTATGTAGAATAAAGAAAATTAAATTAACAAAATCAAAATTGGCAAACAAAAGTATATATTTCGAACAAAATATTATGCGAGAGGTTGTTGGGTCTCAAGATCAGACCTCAGCCTCTTTTGGAGGGTTCAACAAAATAATATTTAATAAGAACAATTCTATAAATGTCAAAAAAATTGTATCAAAAAAAAATCTTAAAAAATTAAATGAAAATCTCATTTTAATTTATACAGGCATAAATAGGACAGCACACAAAATTGCCAATAATTACGTGAATAAGCTTACAACAGTCAAAAGAGATCACATCAATAAAATTGTAAGTTATGTTAGAGAAGGGGAAAACATTTTAAATTCGGGCAACATAGATGATTTTGGAAGACTTTTACATGATGCATGGATGGAAAAAAAAGCCCTCAGTAATTTAATTACAAATTCAAAAATTAACGAAATATACGACCAAGCTATAAAACATGGTGCATTGGGAGGAAAACTTTTAGGTGCTGGTGGAGGCGGTTTCTTGCTAATGTATATGAAAGAAAAACAAAGAAAAGATTTTTTTAAAAAACACAAAACTTTAATAAATATACCTTTTAATTTTACAACATCAGGCAGTGAAGTCATTTTTGATCAGATAACAAGAAAAAAATAATGAAAATTAATCATCCATTAATGCATAATAATTTCTTAAATTCTGACATGGATTCAGTCAGAAAGTTAATTAAAGATAAAAATTTAATATTAACTCAATCAAAAAAAGTTTTGGAATTTGAAAAAAAATGGTCTAAATGGCTAGGGATAAAGTACAGTGTTTTTGTGAATTCAGGATCTTCTGCCAACTTCATTAGCATGTTAATTTTAAAGAGTTTATTTACAAAAAAAAATGAAATTATAGTTCCCTCTCTTACTTGGGTCTCAGATATAAATTCAGTGATTATGAGTGGATTCAAACCTGTTTTTGTGGACATCGATCCTAAAAATTTGTCAATGAATCAAGATCAAGTTTTAAAAAAAATTAATAAAAATACACTTGCTGTTTTTATCACTCACGTTCAAGGTTTTAACGGGTTGTCAGATAAGTTTTTGAAAAAAATAAAAAATAAAAATGTTATTCTTGTAGAAGACGTATGTGAATCTCACGGAGCTACTTTTAAAGGAAAAAAATTGGGCACATATGGACTAATGTCAAATTTTTCATTTTACTACGCACACCACATGTCCACCATCGAAGGAGGAATGGTGTGTACAAATAATAAAAAAATTTATGAAATGGCAAGGATTTTTAGATCTCACGGAATGGTAAGAGAGTCAAGAAATCCTAAATTTGAAAACAAAATGATTAGAAAATACCCAAAATTGTCTCCGCAATTCATTTTTCTTCACCCCACTTTTAATTTTAGGAATAACGAAATTGGTGCTGTTATCGGTTTAAATCAATTAAAGAGACTCAATAAGAACAATCGTATTAGAACAAAAAACTTTAAGCTTTTCTTAAAATTATTAGATCCCAAAAAATATAGAACTGACTACGATATTAAGGGTAGCTCTAACTATGCTTTTCCTTTAGTTTTTAGAAAAAAAAATCTAAAATTTAGAAAAAAGTTTGAGCTTACACTAAGAAGAAACAACATAGAATTTAGAAGAGGTAATGCTGGTGGAGGAAATCAGTTAAGACAACCGTATTTAAAACCTTATTTAAAGAAAATAAATTTAAAAAAATTTCCGGAAGTAGAACACATCCATTCTTTTGGTTACTATATTGGAAATTACCCTGGTCTAAGTGGTTTTAAAATAAGAAAAATATGTGAGGTTTTAAACAGAATAAGTTTATAAAAAATGGAAAAAAAAGATAAAATTGATTGCTGTTTTTTGATTCCGAATAATTCAAAAAAATCCTACCAGAAATTGTCAGAAACCTATTCTGCAATAGAACCACCGACTTGGGCTTTACTTTTAGCGCAATCTATTAGATCTATAGGTTTTAAGCCTTCTATAATTGATGCTAATGCTGAAAACTTAAGTGAAGATGAAATATCTAATAAAATAAAAAATATCTCACCTGTTTTAATATGCCTTGTTGTTTATGGACAGAATGTTAATGCCGGAACAACAAACATGAGTGGTGCAGTTAATTTATCTACTTTTCTAAAGAAAAAAAATATCGATTCTAAGATTTGTTTGATCGGATCACATGTTCAAGCCCTGCCAGTTGAAACTTTAAAAAAAGAAAAAAGTATTGATTTTGCTTTTACAAATGAAGGGGTTTATGCGTTAAGAAATGTTCTAAAACTTAAATCTTTAGACAGTAATTCATTGAAGAAAATTAAAGGGATTGTTTATAGAGACAAACAAAATGTAGTCTTAAATTCTCCAGAAAAAGTGGTACCGACAGACAGGATGGATCTGGATTTACCTGGTTATGCATGGGATTTACTGCCATTTAAAAACAAACCTCTTGATCTGTATAGAGCTCCGATGTGGCATGCAGAATATGATTTTAACAAAAGGACTCCTTATGCAAGCTTACAAACAAGTTTGGGATGTGTGTTTAAATGTAACTTTTGTATGATCAATTTAATAAATCGTAATGATTCAGATGAAGTTGGTGTAGCCTCTAATTATAGCAATATGAGATTTTGGTCTCCTGACTTTATAATCAAAGAATTTGACAAATTGATTTCGATGGGAGTTAAGACAATAAGAATTGTGGATGAAATGTTTTTATTAAATCCCAAGTATTATATTCCTTTATGTGAAAAATTAGCAGAAAGAAACAAAGATGATTCATTGAGAATCTGGAGCTATAGCAGAATTGATACAGTTAAGAGGCCTGAAATTTTAAATTTAGTTAGGAGGGCCGGAATTAAATGGTTAGCTTTAGGCATTGAAAGCGCAGACAAGTCGATAAGACTAGAAGTTTCAAAAGGTAAATTTGAAGATGTGGATGTTAAAAAAGTTATAAATAAAGTACACGAGGCAGACATTAATGTAATGGCAAATTATATTTATGGTTTACCTGGCGATACAGAAGAAACTATTAAAAAGACATTTGAGTTAAGCTTGGATCTTTGTACAACTGGCTGGAATACTTATGCAGCCATGGCTTTACCAGGAAGTCAATTATACAAAGAAGCATTAGAAAAAAATTATGATTTACCAGAAAACTACGAAGGATATTCTTTCCATTCTTATGAGACTTTGCCTTTGCCAACAGAAACATTATCAGCTGCAGATGTTATTAAGTTTAGAGACGATAATTTTGTAAAATACCACAATCACAAATCTTTTTTGGAAAAGATAGAAAAACAATTTGGAAAAATTGCCGCGGAAAATATAGTTAAAATGGCACAAATTAGACTTAAAAGAAAAATATTAGGAGATCAAATATAATTACCGAAATTGATTTATGCCGAAGTTAAAAATAATAAAAAATTCCACTTTTAAGGACCACAGAGGTTTTTATTGGACAACTTGGAAGAAAGGTAATTTTAGTAAAATAAAATTTAAGCATGATAAGTTTTCAATATCAAAAAAAAATGTCCTTAGAGGTTTTCACTGTGATTTTAAGTCATGGAAATTAGTAACCTGTGTTTTTGGAAAAATTATTCTAGCTGTAGTCAACATGGATAAGAATGATAAGAATTATCTTAAAAGCAAAACATTTACTTTAACCCATAAAAAACCAAAATCAGTTTTAGTTCCACCACATTATGCTAACGCCTATCTCTGCTTATCAAAAGAATGTGTTTTTCACTACAAATGGAGCTATAAAGGAAAATATTTAGATGCAAAAAAACAAAAAAGCTATAGGTGGAATGATCCAAAAATTAAAGTTAAATGGCCTGTAAAAAAACCAATTTTAAGCAAAAGAGACAAGGACTCAAAATTTTTATAAAAAATGAGCAATATATTAATAACTGGTGGAGGCGGATATGTTGGCTCGATGCTTGCAACTGCTTTGGTCAATCTAGGCCACAAGGTTTCTGTTGTGGATCTTATGAAATATGAAAAGAGTTCACTAAACCACCTTCATTATCATAAGAATTTTAAACTGATTCAAAAGGATATTAGAAATTTAAAAGTCATGAAAAAATTGATTAGAAAAAATGAATATATAATACCGTTGGCCGCATTAGTCGGAGCTCCTTTGTGTGAAAAAAATAAAAAGGAAGCAATTTCAGTTAACCATGAATCAATTAAAAATATAGTTTCTTTGAGTTCTGGGAAAAATAAAATAATTTTTTTAACAACTAATTCTGGATATGGTGTGGGTGAAAAAAATAAGTTTTGTGATGAAAATAGTCCTTTAAGACCTATTTCTCTTTATGGCAGAACCAAATGTGATGCTGAGAAAGAAGTAATGAAATTTAAAAATTCTATTTGTTTTAGATTGGCAACTGTTTTTGGTTTTAGTTATCGTATGAGAACTGATTTACTGGTTAATAATTTTGTTTACAAAGCAGTGAAGACAAATAAATTAACAATTTTTGAACCTCACTTTAGAAGAAATTTTATTCATATTAGAGATGTTGTTTCTGCTATTGTTTATTCAATTAATAACTTTCAGAAATTAAGATCAAACGTTTATAATCTTGGATTATCCTCAGCAAACATAAGCAAATTGATGCTAGCAAAAAAAATTAGAAAACAGATGAAAAATTTAAAAGTCAAAATAGTTAAGAATAAAAAAGATCCGGACAAAAGAGATTATTTTGTTAGTAATAAAAAAATTGAAAAAAAAGGTTTTAAAGCCAAAATTTTACTTGAAACTGGTATAGAAGAATTAATTACTTTATTTCAGGTTGATAACAAAAAAATAATTAATAATTATTAAATTTTTTTAACTATATTTTTTATTTGATCATAAAAATTTTCTCTTGCATATTCAAAATATAGCTTACTTCGATTTGCACAGATTTTATCAGACATTTGATCTCCAATCATAAAACTTTTTTTTGTTTTGGTATGCCATCTGTATTTTATTTGTTTAACCATTAGGTTACCAGGTTTTCTTAAATCCGTTACTTTTCGATATTTTTTTATTTTAGCATCAGGATGATAGGGGCAAAAATTTATATCATCAAAAAAAATATTATTTTTTTGCAATTTTTCTTTTAAAGAGTTGTGAAATTTATAAAACTGATTTTCACTGTATATACCTTTCCCTATTCCAGCCTGGTTAGTAATTATAAAAATATAATAATTATTATCGCTTAAAAATTTGAGACCAGAAATTACACCGGGTCTAAATTTAAAATCTCTAATTCTATAAACATATCCTGTATCATAATTTATTACTCCGTCTCTGTCTAAGAAGGCAGCTGGTTTTGAACAATTTTTTAATAGAAGTTTTTTTGCTTTTTTAAAATTTTTTGGAGTTCCAATGTCTAAAAAAAACTTTTTAACCAACAAACCAGATATTTTTCTTTTTTTTATTAAATTGGGCAAAACATCATTTTCTAAAGAGGTGTTTTTATTTTTTATAAATCTAAATATATTTTTCTTAAAAAAATAAATACCACCATTCATGCAGTAATTTTTCTTTTGATAAACTATCTTGTTTTTTCTTATTCCTATTGAACTTAATTTTTTATTTGATTTATAAGATTGATTTTTTACAAGAGCTAAAGATCCGTAGCTTTTTTTATCACAGGACTTGACTAATTTTTTTAAATCTATTTCAAGAAAAGTATCTCCATTTACCAATATAAAATCATTAACTTTTTTTCTTAAACTATTTAAAGCACCAGCTGTGCCCATAGGTTTTTTTTCCTTCAAACATATTACAGGAGTACAATTATAATTTTTATTTTGAAACTTTTTAGAAATTAAGTTTGATTTGTATCCAGTTAGTATAAAAATATTTCTAAAGCGATATTTACTGTAGCATTGAATTATATATTCTAGAAAAGGTTTGTTATTAAAAGTAGCCATTGGCTTAGGCTTTCCTTTTAATAAAGATTTAATTCTTGATCCTTTTCCACCTGCTAAAATCACTAAATCTAAAGAATGCATTTTTGTAAGCTTAAATTTATAATCAATTGTTGATTTAATCAATTTTTAAAATATAAATCTTGAATGCCAAAAATTAAGAAAATTTTAGTCACAGGTGGAGCTGGCTTTGTAGGCACTAATTTAATCAATCTATTGCTAAAAAAAACAAAACATAAAATTATTAGCCTTGATAATTACTCTTCTGGATCAAAAAAAAATCATATTAAAAATAAAAGAGTAACTTATGTAAAAGGCGAAACAAAAAATATCTCTCAAATTATAAAAAAATCCAAAGACATTATATCTCTTTTCCATTTTGGTGAATTTGCTAGAATCTATCAAAGTTTTATAAAGATGGATGAGTGTATTGCTTCCAATTCAATCGGAACGAATGCAGTTTTTAATTATTGTTTGAAAAATAAAATTAAACTTATCTACTCAGCCACATCTGCTTCATTAGGAAATAGGGGGCATGATAAAAATTTATCTCCTTACGCTTTTACAAAAGCAAAGAATTTAGGATTATTAGAGAATTTAAAAAAGTGGTTTAACTTTAAATATGAAGTCGTTTATTTTTATAATGTTTACGGACCATATCAAATATGCAGAGGTGATATGGCTACAGTTATAGGAATATTTGAACATTATTATAAATCAAAAAAACCATTACCTGTAGTTAAGCCAGGGACACAAACAAGAAGATTTACACATATACATGATACAGTTGAAATTTGTTATCAAGCTTGGAAAAAGAAACTTTGTAGACATTATAGTATTGCTCATCATAAAAGTTATTCAATACTAGATGTTGCTAAAATGTTTAATACAAAAATAAGATATTTACCTAAGAGACCGGGGGAAAGATATGCATCAGCACTAACAAACATGAATCTTTCAAACAAAGTTTATAAACATTTTGGAAAGATTGAACTCAAAAATTATATAAGAAATTTTTTGATAACTAATTATTAAATTTTAATATTTAATGACCAGGAAATTCTATTAAGCTTTCTGTAAAGTAAGATTTATCAATTAGTTTTTGGTTTCCACCCAAGTCAAATAGATTTATAATAAATATAAAACCAGCAATTTTTCCACCAGACATTTCCACTAACTTACCCCCAGCTTCTGCTGTTCCACCAGTTGCAATTAGATCATCAACAACCAAAATTTTTTCACCCTTATTTATCGAATCTTTATGGATCTCTAACGTTGCTGTTCCATATTCAAGTTTAAAATCTACAGAATGTTTTTCTGCAGGAAGTTTATTTTTTTTTCTCATCATAACCAGAGGTTTTTTCAACTTATAGGAGACAGCCGACCCAAAGACAAAACCTCTAGATTCTATCGCTGCAACTTTGTCAAAATTTACTTTCTTAGAAATATCAATAATTCTGTCTATAGAATAGTTAAATGCTTTAGAGTCTTTTATTAGGGTGCTGATATCTCTAAATAAAATACCTTTTTTAGGGTAGTCAGGAATAGATCTTATAAACTTTTTTAAATCCATATTTTACTTCATTAAATAACAAAAAAAGAATAATAATTAAACTATGAAAAAAAGAAAACTTGGGATTATTGGCGGTAGTGGGCTTTACAAAATGGAAGGTTTTGAAAAGGCCAAATGGAAAAAAGTAAAAACACCATGGGGAAATCCATCTGATGAAATTTTAATTACAACTTATAATAGCGAAGAAATATGCTTTATTCCCAGACACTCAAGAGGCCACAAAATCAGCCCAACTAATATTAATTTTAGAGCGAATATTGATGCAATGAAACAAATGGGCGTAACAGACATTATATCTGTTTCAGCAGTTGGTTCATTAAAAGAAAATTTAAGTCCAGGTATGTTTGTGATTGTTGACCAGTTTATTGACCGAACTTTCTCCAGAGTAAAAACTTTTTTTGATGAAGAAATAATAGCCCACGTATCTATGGCCAAACCTACAAGTAAAGGTCTTGGAGAATGTTGTGAGTCGGCCTTAAAAAAATTAAATATTGGTTATCAGATGGGCGGAACTTATATTGCCATGGAAGGACCGCAGTTTTCAACTCTAGCTGAATCCAATCTTTACAGATCATGGAAGGCAGATGTTATTGGAATGACCAATATGCCAGAGGCCAAATTAGCTAGAGAAGCCGAAGTTAGATATTGTACAGTCGCTATGGTAACAGACTACGATTGCTGGCATCCCGACCATAACGAAGTTGATGTTGCAATGGTTATACAAACATTGCAAAAAAATGCTTCAAATGCTCAAAATATGATCAAAGAGGTCATTAAAACTTTTAAAGATTTTTCTATTGATAAAGATCCTGCAAACAATTGTTTAGAAACCGCTATAATTACAGATCCTAAATTAAGAACAAAAAAAACTATAAAAAAATTACAATCTATTGCTGGAAGAGTTTTGAAAAAATAATGCATATTAATGGAAAAGCTTTTAGAACAATTTGGTTTGAAAATAATACTGTAAAGATTATTGATCAAACAAAACTTCCTCACCAATTTATAATTAAAGATTTAAAAACTGTTAAAGATTCAATTAATGCCATAAAAACTATGGAGGTTAGAGGCGCCCCATTGATAGGGGCTACAGCAGCTTATAGTTTGGTTTTAGCCATTATTGAAAAAAATGATCAATCATTTCTTAAAAAAGCTAGTGAAGATTTAATTCAATCTAGACCTACTGCTATTAATTTAAAATGGGCAGTAGATAGAATGATGAAAAAATTATCAGGAGTAAACAGTGCTGATATTTTAAAAATTGCGATAAATGAAGCCAAAGCCATTTGCGAAGAAGATGTGGTGTTTTGTAAAAACATTGGTTTAAACGGACTAAAGATAATTGAGGAAATTTCTAAAAAGAAAAAAGGTACAGTAAATATTTTAACTCATTGTAATGCGGGATGGCTTGCTACTATCGATTGGGGAACGGCCACTTCTCCTATTTATCATGCACATCAAAAAGGAATTAAAGTTCATGTTTGGGTAGATGAGACTAGACCCAGAAACCAAGGAGCTAATTTAACATCGTACGAACTCAACGAAGAAGGAATATCAAATACAATCATTGCTGATAATACAGGGGGTATTTTAATGCAAAGAGGCGAGGTAGACATATGTATTACTGGAACCGACAGAACTCTTTCAACAGGAGATGTTGCAAATAAGATTGGAACGTACCTCAAAGCTTTAGCAGCTCATGATAACAAAGTTCCTTTTTATGTAGCGTTACCAAGTTCAACAATTGATTGGAACTTAACAAATTTTAAAGACATTCCGATAGAAGAGAGAAATTCAGAGGAATTATCTCACATAGAAGGTTTGGATAAAAATAACAAAGTAACGAAAGTTCTGATTTACCCAAAAAAAAGCAAAGCGATGAATTTGGCATTTGATATTACTCCTGCTAAATATGTGACAGGATTAATAACCGAAAAAGGAGTCTGTGAAGCATCGAAAGAAGGACTGACAAGGTTATTTAAATGAAACAAAATTTATATATTTCCATTCAGAGTTCTAACAGCGGTATATCTCGTATCAAATTAAACGATCCTGACACTTATAACTCACTGTCCTCGGACATGCTTAAGTCATTAATATCAGGATTCAAAGATCTTGATAAAGACGAAAAAACAAGAGTAATTATTATCGAGGGATCAGGAAAAGGTTTTAGTGCTGGGCATAATTTAAAAGAAGTTAAATCTTTAAAAGGAAAGCCTAATTACAAAAAATTGTTTGATCTATGTTCGGAATTAATGATGACAATTATAAATAATAAAAAACCTGTTATTGCAAAAGTTCATGGAGCTGCTTTTGCAGCAGGATGTCAATTGGTTGCGACTTGTGATTTGGCTTTAAGTACAAGTGATGCAAAGTTTTGTACACCCGGTGTTAATATAGGACTTTTTTGTAGCACACCTATGGTTGCTTTGAGTAGAAATGTGAACCGAAAAAAAGCGATGAAAATGCTTTTAACAGGAGATCCAATCAACGCTCAGCACGCGAAAGAAATTGGTCTTGTCAATGATCATTTTGATAACTCAAAGTTAGAAGAGGAAGTTTTAAAGTTAGCAGAAAATATTGCTTCTAAATCAAAGAAGGTAGTTAAAATAGGAAAGAAAGCTTTTTATAAACAATTAGAAATGCCGTTGGACAAAGCGTATAAGTACACAAGTAAAGTTATGAGCGAAAACATGATGGCTTTAGATGCCAAAGAGGGTATTTCCGCTTTTTTAGAAAAGAGAATCCCAAGTTGGAAAGATAAATGACGGATGACAACTTAATTAAAAAAACTCTTGATTCCGCAAAAACAATCGCAATGGTTGGCGCAAGCACAGTTAAAGAAGAAGAGTCAGTAGCTAAAACAAGATTAAAACCTTCAATTATTGTTATGAAATATCTTATAGAGTTTGGTTATAAAGTTATACCTATAAATCCTTTTTCCGAGGGAAAAAAAGTACACGGTGAAACTATAGTTGGAAAGTTAGAAGATGTATCTACTCCAATAGATATAGTAAATGTTTTTCGTCCATCCAAAGAAGCACCAGAGATAGCCAAACAAACAATTAAGATTGGGGCAAAAGTTCTTTGGTTACAATTTGGTATTCAAAACACAGAAGCAGAGAAGATTTCTAATTCGGCAGGCATTACTTGTATTATGAATAAATGTATTAAACAGGAGTACCAAAGATTATTTTTAAAAATGAAACCTGTTTTTCCAGTTCTTTTGCCTGATTGATTTAAAATTATCTTAAAGAGGCAGCTATATTACCACCATCAACAGTAAGAACTGCTCCAGTAGTTTTTTTTGAAACAGCTAAGTGAAAAAATGCCTTAGCAACATCTTCTGCTTTTACTTCGTTTGATAATAAATTTCCTCTCATATATATATCGGCACTTACCGATCTTGCTTTTGCTCTAGTTTTGATCATCTTATCAGTCATCAGACCACTTTTTATTCTATCTGCATTTACTCCATTAGATCTAATTCCATACGATCCATAATCTAGAGCGTATTGTTTACACAAACTAAGCAATGCAGATTTTGGTAATCCATAAGGTCCAAAGTTTTTTCCAGGGTTTACAGATTGTTTTGAAATATTAAATAGTAGGCAACCATTAATATTTTGTTTTTTCATTATCTTGATGGCTTCGGACGCACAGTTTTGATGAGAAAAGAAATTAATTTCAAAACTTTTTCTCAAAATTTCATCACTTACATCGCCTATTGCGCCACCAGGAGCTGCTCCTGCATTTGAAATTAAAATATCAAAACCTCCAAATTTTTCGCAGATTTTTTTAAAGGCGTTTTTAACACTTTTTTTATTTGTTACGTCACAATGAATACAAAGATCTTTAATTTTAGATTGAACTTCATTTAAACGTTTTAAATCGTAATCAAGTAAAACAACTTCAGCCCCATAACTTTTAAACATTTTGTATGATTCAAAACCTATGGTACCCGTACCTCCTGTGACGACGACGACATTTCCTTCAAGAAGTTTTTTCTTTTTTTTAATTTTTGCTTGTTCTAGAGACCAGTATTCAACATCAAAAAGGTCTTTCTCTGGAATAAATTTATAAGTTGAGGTTTCTTCAACAGAACTAATTACCTTGGCATTTGTTTCTGTTAAATCTCCAGCTATTCTTGCAGAATTTAAATCTTTACCAACACTAAACATGCCAACGTTTTGTACCAGAACAACTCTTGGAGAAGTATCCAACATTACTTTTTTACCCTTAACTTTTTTCTTATTTACATTGAAATAATGAATGTATTTTTTTCTGTAATTTTCAAAAGCTTTTTTTGCCGTTGTTCTAAATTCTTCAATAGAAGAATTTTTTTTAGGAGTTATTATCAACGGGAATGGTTTTACTCTAATCACGTGGTCTGGAGTTGCAGTTCCTTTAGAAGAATATGATCTAACATTCTTTCCATTGATAAAATATTTTAAGTGATTATTTAGCCTGTAGTTAATAACAAATTTTTCATCTTTATTTTCAGATAAAAGACCTCTTATTATCGGAGCAACTTCATGAGGATTAAACTTTGTACTAAATTTTTTGATCTGTTTAATTTTTTTACTTTTTAATTTTTTTACTGCTCTTTCGGCTTTTGACACATATTTTATCATTAGATCATAAGCTTCTTTACAGCTGTCTGCAAAAGTAAAGATTCCATGATTCATTAATATCAAACAGTTTATATTTGGATTTTTTGAGTAAACTTCGTTTATTTTTTTAGCCAACATAAAACCAGGCATTACGTAAGGAACTATACTAACTTTATCTCCAAATATTTTTTTGCAAAAGTTTAATCCACCAGGTCTATTCGTTACGTTTACTACAGCATCCGAATGCGTATGATCTACATACTTAAAAGGTAAAAAAGCATGCAAAAATGTTTCAACAGATGGGTTGGGTGATTTAATATCAATCAAATTTCTTTTTTGATAAGCAACCATATCTTCATCAGATAAATATTTTTTGTTTTTAAGGGCCAATAAGGGTCTTAATTTAACAGCAGGAAGTCCAGCAGGTTCTATATCTGCCATATCCCAGCCACTTCCCTTAATACATAAAACCTCGTATTTTTTACCGTCAATGTCTTTAATGGTGGTTTTGACTGAAGTATTCCCACCTCCGTGCAAAACTAATTCTTTATTTCTTCCCAATAGGCGTGTTGTGTAAACTCTTAAGGCTAAATCCTTAGAAAAACCAAGTTTTTTGTACCTTTTTATATAATTATTTGCGATTTTTTTTGACCAATCGTTTTTCAAAATCAATCTCCAATTTTTATTAACAATGAATTTTTAGTTGTAAAAAATAAAATAACAAGCTAAAAAAAATATAGCGAGTCGTAAAAAAAATGAAAAAAGTTGGAGAACACGTAACGATAGATTTATTAGGGGTAAAACGGGATTACTCTCCCGATTTTTACAGCAAGGTTATATATAAGATAGCGAAAAAGGCCAAAATAGAAGTTCTAAACATCTCTGAAAAAGTATTTAAGCCGCAAGGATACACGTGTCTAGCCCTTTTAGCCGAAAGCCATATGAGTTTTCACACTTTTCCGGAGAAGGGTATAGTTAGCTTTGATTTCTTTACTTGTGGAAAAATTTCACCAACAGCAGCTTTAGATGTTTTAAAAGAAGAAATTAAACATGAAAGAGCTGTAGTTAGAAGCTTTGATAGAAGTAACAAAGGTGTATACGAAGATATATATAGCACACCTGGACATAAAAAATATTATGTTGTGAGTGATGTTTTGGAAAATTTTGTATCAAAAGTTGGTCAACACATTGAAGTTTTAAAATTAGAAGAGTTTGGTAATGCTCTTTTTATAGACAGTGAACTACAAGTAGCTGAAAAGGATGAAAAAAAATATAGTGGTCAATTTGTTAATTCAGCCCTTTGTTTGTCCAAAGATAATTCCAGTGCAGCAATAATTGGTGGTGGAGATGGAGGTGTGGCTAGAGAACTTCTATCAAAAGGATTTGATCTTATTGATTGGTACGAGCTCGATCCCGAAGTAGTAAAAGTTTGTCAAAAACACCTTCCAAAGATTTGTGGAGAAGTTAAAGCAAACAATAATGTAAAGACTTATTGGGGAGATGCTTTTGAGAGCATCAAGAAAGCTAAAGATTCAAAATATGATAAAATTTTTGTAGATCTTAACGATGATCAATTCTGTATTGATTTAGCTGCAAAAAACATGAAAGGTTTAAAAAGAATTCTTAAACCAGGCGGAGTAATTACAGCTCAGGTTGGTTGTCTTTCAAAAAAACCTAAACAAATCAAAAACTGGATGGAAGTTTTGGAAAGCAACTTTGGAAATGCAAAATTGACAGAAGTAGTTATACCTAGTTTCGATTGTAGATGGAATTTTGCTTCTTCATTATACAAATAGCCTTACTTAATTAAGCTTTTTATCATCTAAAAAATGTGGAATAATATCCTCAAAACTTAGGAGGGGAAATGGGAAGAATTAGAAAAGTAATCCTATCAATATTTGCATTTTTATTTTTAATCACATCAAATACTTATGCAGATAAAGTTAGGATAGCCACAGAAGGTGCATATCCTCCATGGAATTCAAAATCAGCAGATGGAAAATTAATTGGTTTTGAAGTGGAACTTGCAAATGTTCTGTGCGGTTATATGGGACACGAGTGTACTATCGTTGAACAAGATTGGGATGGAATGATCCCGGCTCTTAGAATGAGAAAATACGATGCGATAATGGCAGGAATGTCTATTACAGATGAGAGAAAAAAA
>Ga0163108_10001734_pt1 | contig 15916 bp, 18 predicted proteins | sample Fk1155metaG_FD_109644 | JGI IMG/M metagenome (GOLD analysis project Ga0163108, IMG submission 109644) | Marine microbial communities from the Central Pacific Ocean - Fk160115 155m metaG | ecosystem: Environmental > Aquatic > Marine > Oceanic > Photic zone | place: The Central Pacific Ocean...
GCGGACGCGGCTTCCCTTCAGCGCTTCCACGGAATCGGACCTTCGAAGTCTGCAGCCATCGTGGCCGATCGAAAGGCCAATGGACCCTTTGAATCCTGCAACGACTTGCAGCGGGTCCATGGCATCGGGCCCAAAACTGTCGCGGCACTTGGATCGCTTTGCGCAATATCTGATCCCGAAAACGACACCGATGGGAAAAGCCCAAAAGAAAAGAAGAAACCGAGGAAAACCCTAAATGATCGTGATTGATCGGATCGAAAACACCCGCGCTGTACTTGAAATTGATGGAGAAATGGTTGAAATTTCAGCAACCATGCTTCCTTCTGGTAGCAATGAGGGTGATTTTTTGGCTTTTCGTTTGTGTGACGATCAAAAGGCGCACATGCAAAGAGAAAATGAAGAACGCCTGGCGCGCTTGCGCGCACAAGACTCAGGTGACATGGAAATAGATATTTAGTGGGGTGATTATGTTGCGGTTCTTCTCAATTGTTTTGGCAGCGTTTCTGTGGTCGTGGACTGCCTTGGCCAACGTGGATGTAAATGCCGCGACGGAAGCTGAACTCACATCGCTTCCGGGGATCGGACCCGCCAAAGCTGCTGCGATCATTCAACACCGCACCGCCCATGGTCCATTCAAGAACCTCTCAGACCTCGATGCTGTGTCCGGAATCGGTCCAGCCACGCTTTCGAACATCACACCACTGGTCACCTTCTCCGGGACCCAGGCGAGCGCCAATGCGCCCACCAGTTCCCCTGCTGCTGCTACAACAACCGCAAATGCGGTGAACATCAATGATGCAAATGCATCGGGGCTTCAAGCGCTCCCTGGAATCGGACCATCCAAAGCGGAAGCCATCGTTGCTGACCGAACGGCCAATGGACCCTTCGCCTCATGCAATGATCTCGAACGTGTACGGGGTGTGGGCCCAGCAACTGTCGCCGGCATTCAAGGCATCTGCGTAACGAAGTAGATTCTTAGGAGAAACGCTTCAAAGCGTTGTCCACCAAGGTACTGACATTCGGCGCAGAAACGACAGACTGTGAACTGGATCTTGGGACAGCTTCACCCCTGCCTGCGTCGACCCGTTCCGGAGAAGATGGTGGCCGTCCTTTCTTGGACAGTGCTGCAATCTCGTCCGCCGGGAGCGTACGAACTGCACCAAGCAGGGACGCATTGAGTGCGATCTTCGCCTGATGCTCCAGCAATTCCATTCGCAGGTAGGCCTGCTCAAATCCACCGCCCACCGCAAGCACCCCGTGCCGCTCAAGGACGACAACATCGGCTTTTTGCAGCGCCGCTCCAATGGCCTCACTCAGCGCGGGGTCACCTGGACGATAATACGGAACCATCGGAATCTCGGGTCCCAGGCTCACAACGGGTTCCGCCATCATGGGATGTGGCAATGGAACCCCCGCTACAGCAAAGCCACCGATCGCAGGCGGGTGGGCATGAATCACGACCGATATGTCTGGCCGGGCATCGTACGCCGCCCGGTGGAGCTGTAGTTCTGAGAATGCCCTGCGCGTCCCTTCGACAACCTTGTTTGAGCCATCGACCACAATCAACCAACTGGGTCGGACGTCTCCTTTGCTGACTGCTGTGGGCGTGCAAAGCAGGTGTTCACCGGTCAAACGGGCGGTGAGGTTGCCATCATGGTTCGCAACCCAGCCATTGGCATGCAAGCGCTGGCTATAGTCCACGATCTCCTTTCGGAGTTTCTCGATTCTATCGGGCGTCATCCCACATCCACTTCATCAACGATACCAACGATCACCGAATGAAAGGGTGCGTCATTGTTCCGCAGGATTTGCCGCGCAGTATTGCCTTCTCTGGCTGCAACAACCAAGTCACCAACACCCGCATGCACCGAGTCCAAGGCCAGAAAACTCGACCCACGCGCGGTGTGCGTATCGGTTTCAACAGGCTGAAGAACCATCACTTTGTGCCCAACGTAGGTCGAATGTTTCACTGTAGAGACCGAATTTCCAATCACACGACAGAGAATCACAGGTACCTCCGATCGCCCCATGCGTGGTCGACAATCTCAACGATGCCACAGTCCACAGGGGCAAATGTATTTGGAAGCGTCAATGCTGCCTCTCGACCCGTCACCCAGCTGACCAAATCTCCTGGGCCTGCCTGCAGTGCATCGGCCGCAATGATGGGCTCGCCAATCGAATTTTGATCATGGTCGACCGGCTGAACCACGATGAGGCGAATCCCCTTCAAGGTGGGATACTTCACTTCACACACCACACGTCCAATCACCCGAGCCAATTCCATAGAGTCCCCCTAACCAACCCGGAAGGGTGCCGGGCGCAGCAGCCACGCAACCATCTCGTTATGGGGCCGCGGAATCACTTCACTTCGATGCAATCGGTCTTCCAGCACACCGCAGGCCGCGGCCACACTCGCCTCAACATCATGCTGAACACCTGAAACGACAAAGTACGCGCGGCCAGCCAATCCGGTTGCAACGCGTATTCCGCACAACTGCACAGCTGCATCCTTCATCGCCTTATCGGCCGCCAACAAGGTGGTGGCCACATCCGCACCCTCGACAACACCCAAGGTATCCGGAGCACCGAGATTTTCTTTTCCCCGCAACCCGGCAACCACGGCCTCATGCACCATGGGAAGCAACATGTCTGCCATCAACTGTGCAGAATACTGCTCCAACACCACCGCGTGGCACTCCTTCACTTCAGCCACGCCGCCTTCAAACAAAATCAAAAACTTGCCTGGTTCAACCAGGTTCGCCTCCAACACGTTTACAGCAGCACGCTTTACCAAAGTATCGAGCGCTGACAGACCACCAGCAACACTGTCCAATTCCAGCAGTGCGAGTGCTTCACCCATATGGACTACACAATCCGAAAATAGCCGGCGAGCGTACATCGTCGCTCGCGGGTCCAGGTTCGCGCAGTGGTCAAACCGTCACCGGTGGGACTGGCAATGGTAAAACTCGTGTACCCTTCCCCGCCGAAACCAAGACCGGCATAGTTGGGCGCGTTCTTCACAAATATCGAGCAGTTCATCACACATGCCATGCGATGAAGAGCGTCCAGGTTGCGTGAATACATGCTGGCCGTGTGCCGGAAACCATGCTCCGCCTCCAGTGCCAAATCGATGCCTGCATGAACATCGGGAACGCGCACAATTCCGATTACGGGCATAAGAAGTTCAAGCTGAACAAACGGATGTCCAAACGGCACTTCACAAATGATGAGTCGAGGGTCACCTTGGAAGGGTACGTCGATCTCTCTCAGCATCTTGCTGGCGTTCTGGCCGACCCAGTCCCGGTTGATGTGCTCTTTGTCCGGCGTGAGGATCAGCTTCTCAAGCCGTGTGATTTGGTGGTTCCGCAACAGAACTGCACCTTCATCAATCATCGTTTCAATCAGTTTGTCGGCCACCTTTTCAACGACCAAAACTTCTTTCTCATCGGTACAAATCACGTTGTTGTCGAAACTCGCGCCCCGAACAATTCCGCGGCCTGCAAGATCGATATCCGCAGTTTCATCGACCACAACCGGTGGATTTCCCGGGCCCGCTGCAACACATTTCTTCCCGGAGTTCATGGCCGCTTTTACGACTGCACCACCACCTGTCACCGCGACAAGCGCAGTGGTCTTGTGGGTCATGACTTCATTGGCAGAAGCAATGGTGGGACTGGCCACACAAGTCATTAGGTTTTCCGGTCCACCCACCTCGATGCTCGCCTTGTTGATCAGATCAATGCAATAAGCGCTCACACCCTTCGCGGCGGGGTGGGTATTGAAGACAACCGTATTCCCCGCAGAAACCATACCGATGCCATTGTTGATGATGGTCTCGGTGGGGTTGGTGCATGGGGTAATGGAACCGATCACTCCGAAGGGAGCACGCTCGATCAGCGTTAGCCCACCGTCACCGGTGTACGCGATGGGCTCCAAGATTTCCGGGCCTGGCGACTTGTGGATGACAAGAAGGTTCTTTTTGATCTTGTCCTCATACCGGCCCAGACCCGTCTCATCGACGGCCAAGCGAGCCAACGAATGGACATCTTGTGCCGCTCGCTTGCGGATATTGGCGATGATCTCGCGCCGTTTTTCCAACGGTTGTGCCATCAACGTAAGCTGTGCCTGTGAGGCTGCATCCATCGCTGAATCAACCGTTGCAAACACGCCACGGGGGGATCCGGGAACTTCAATCTCTTCTTGGGGAAGCGTTCCGTTCCGAATTTTGGTCAGCACGCGATCGACGATTTCACTGACTTGATCGCTCATCCATCACTCCGCTTGTCGAAGACCAGGTGGTTGTTGACATCGATCTGATCAACGATGGCCATCACACATGCGTCGATCGGCCGCCCGTCCGTCACCTTGGTCTGGCGTGCAGACGAGCCCGATGCGTAAAGCACCACCTCCCCCACACCAGCACCGACCGAGTCCGCCGCAACAACAAAGCTATCGCGATCCGCCATCTCCATAGAGAGATCACGAACCACGTAAAGCTTCAATCCGTCGACTTTCTCGTCCTTTGCGGTCGAGACAACGGTTCCGACGATCCGGCCGAGCTTCATCTAGTACTTCCTACTTCTTGCGCGCGGGAACACGACCAAGCGGAAGGACCTCATCGATGTTCTCGTGAGGACGTGGAATGACGTGTACGCTGACCAACTCACCGACCCGTTGGGCCTGGCGCGCGCCAGCCTCAGTCGCAGCCTTAACGGCAGCAACATCGCCACGAACGATGGCGGTCACATAACCCCCACCAATCTTTTCCATACTCACAAGTTCAACACGCGCGGCCTTCACCATCGCGTCTGCGGCTTCAACCATGGCCACAAGACCACGAGTTTCAATCATTCCGAGTGCATCTGCCATGACTACTCCTACTGGAAAACTATTTTAAATCAAGAGTTTGCGAGAGATTCAATCGCTGCAATGGCCGCTTCGCGGGCACTATCGATTTCACTCTCAGAGCCACCCATCCAAAGCCTTCCGAAGGCGCCAAATGGGCGAAGATTAATAAGGTTCACGTTCGCAGCTTTTTCCGCCTCATTGGCGGCCGCGACAATCCATGCTGCCGGCTCTGTTTCAAGGATGAACAGGCTCTGGCCCGGAATCAGCATCATTCCCTGCCGATTGCGGTTGATCAACTGGGCTTGGTACGCCTCAACCGATCGTATAATTTGGTTGCTCACAACACGGGGACGCAAACGGTCCTCCGCTTTGATGTCAAGGTACTCAAGCACCGCATCCCCAGCGCTCATCACCTCGCCTTTGTCGTCTTGATGAATCTCAAGAAGACCGAATGCGCGCTCAACAACCTGAACAGCAGGCACCGCTTTGGTGGCTTTCAGTGCAACATCGGTCACCCGATTGATGATCATGCCTGGCGCAGTCTCAATCCATAGAGAGGCTTGGCCAGCAAGAGGCAAGAAGCCCCGACATGTCGTACCGGTGAAAGCAGCCAATTGGGGCTGCAGACTATCCAAGAAGACATAACCACGCAGGGTCACGGACAAGAGGTCACCTCGCTTAAGAAGATGTGGATCCGTAAGGTGGTGCTGCATACGCTGCAACCACAAGGTGCACTGTCGATGGTCGACACTGTGCTAGCGGGGTAAAATCCGCTTCGAGGTGAGCCATGTTCCTATCCACTCTACTGATTTTCCTTCACGGTTGTCCTGATCCAACCACGGCCGCCGATCTCGGGAATCCAGGCCCAGGAGGCGCTGCACCGGGTGCGGCCGACGGACCCGGACCCCATGAAGCAGATGGTGGCTTGGGGCCCCCTCCTGCTCCAGATCAATTTGATGTTGGCGCAGAGGGAGGCATTTCGATCACCGGCCAGCTGGACTACAGCGGCGATCGGGAGGGCCAAGTTCGGCTCGACTTTCTTCGCACCGACGGCGACGCACCACCCCACCTGCTTCACGTTGAAAAACTGGACAATGTGGGCGCCTTCACCATGCGCGTGCCCGCAAATACTGGGCCCGTCACGATTGTCGCTTTTGTCGATGTAGACAACGATGGCCCGAGCATCTCCGATCCAGCGGGATTGGTTCAGCTTGCAATTGAGGAATCCCCCATCACCAGCCTCACCATCGAACTTTCTGACTCACCCGATCTGGGTGCATTGACCCCTGGCAATGCGCCTCCACCCACAGCAGAGGCCTCAGGTTCGGCCCCAGAGAACGTTCAAATCGAACCCTTGAAAGCACCGACGGAGGAACCGAAAGCAGAGACCAATGAGCCGGCAAGCACAGCCGAGACACCCTCCAATGAGCCAGCGGTGGATCCCACCCCGCCCACCGAAGAAACAGAACCAGAGTAGACTGTGGGGAGGAAACGGTTCCGTGCTAGTCGGGAAGTAAATGTCTGAATCCAACCAACCACACGTCTCGCTCGTGGTACCTGTCTTCAATGAAGTGGACAACTTGGTGCCGCTGTACGAAGCAATTGGCGCGGCACTGGTCGATGTTGACCACGAGATCGTGCTGGTCAATGACGGCAGTACGGATGGTTCAGACGCCACACTCGACACATTGGCCAACAACGACAAACGCGTTCGCGTCATTCATTTCGTCCGAAACTATGGCCAAACCGCGGCGCTGACTGCCGGTATTCGACACGCCCAAGCGCCCATCATTGTCACTTTGGATGCTGACCTCCAGAATGACCCGGCAGACATCCCCTCCATGCTCGAAAGGCTGGACGATGCAGACGTAATCTGCGGCTGGCGCAAAGACCGAAAGGACCCCTGGTTGTCCCGAACGCTGCCAAGCCGACTCGCCAATGCACTCATCTCAAAGCTATCGAATGTTCCCTTGCACGACTACGGCTGCACGCTTCGCGTCTACCGCCGTGAATACTTGGAGCAGATTCCTCTCTATGGGGAAATGCATCGATTCATCCCGATTTACGTCACGTGGGCTGGTGCGCGACTGCTTGAAGTCCCAGTACAGCACCACCCCCGCACACGCGGCACCAGCAAATATGGACTTTCACGGGTTTTCAAGGTTCTTCTGGACCTGACGACGGTGAAGTTTCTCCGCGACTTCTTCGTCACGCCCATCTACTTCTTCGGTTGGCTTGGCTTTTTGCTGGTCACAGGCGGGTTTGCTGTGGGCTTGGCCGCCATCGCGATGTGGGTCACAGGTATGCAACCCATTTTGGCCGCTTGCCTAACGGTCATCAGCCCAATGCTCATCATTTTCGGCCTTGTAGAAGTGACCCTCGGCATCATCGCTGAGGTATTGATTCGCATGCACTACGAAATTCAAGGCCGAGCACCGTACCGAATTGCGGGTGGTCAAGGGATACAGGCCGCCCCAGAGGAGCGGTAGATGTGTGCCATTGTGGGGGTGTTTCGCCTTGGTGGCGTAAATACCAAGCCGGTGCCGCACATGGCGAGGGCTCTCGCCCATCGCGGACCCGATGAACACAGCATCCGTCGTTACGGGGGCAAGGAACCGTACGCAGCCCTCGGTGTCGAGCGCTTGGCCATTGTCGACAGGCAAAGCGGCAAGCAGCCCGCATCCGACCACACCGGACGATGGCGGGTCGCACTCAATGGGGAGATCTACAACCATGAACGACTTCGGAGGGAACTGAAGGCAAACGGGGTGACCTTCCAGTCTGGCTCAGACACCGAAGTACTGGCAGCCCTGATATCTGTCAATGGGCTCGAACGTGCACTCGCGCTGTGCCATGGCATGTTTGCATTGGCCGTCTTGGATACCGTCGAACGACGCCTTTTCCTCGTGCGCGACCGCATGGGTGTGAAACCACTGCACTGGACGCAAACCCGAGATGGCACCGTCGCATTCGCATCGGAAATCAAAGCATTCCATCAACACCCCAACATTGAATTGGAGATCAATTCTGAAGCCGTGTATGCATTTTTGGTTTCAGAATACATCCCAACACCCCACACAATTTGGAAGGGCATCCACAAGGTGGAGCCAGGAACATGGCTCGAGGTAAACCAATCCGGCCTACACCACCACCAATGGTGGAAACCACCGGTTGGTCAATCCGGGTCTCCTGGAAGTTTTGAGCGATGGGCCACCTCGCTCCATGGCTCACTTCAGGTCGCCACATCCAACCGAATGGAAGCCGACGTGCCCATCGCATACCTTCTCAGCGGTGGCATCGATTCTGCTGCTGTCTGCGCCTTGGCCTCCCAGCGTTCCACAACCCCGATTCACACATTCTCGATGCGCGTGAGTGGCCCTGGGTTCGACGAAGGCGATGCAGCGAGCGAAACGGCCAATGCCATCGGCTCCCATCACCATGTCGCTTCGCTCGATGTTCAAGACTTGGAAGATCTGATGGGACACATCACCGAGGTGATGGATGAACCATTGGCCGACAGTTCGCTGGTGGCAACCTGGAAGCTCATGAAAACGATTTCAGATGCCGGCTTCAAATGTGCCATCAGTGGAGATGGTGCGGATGAGATTCTTGGTGGCTACCCAACCTATTTCGCCCACCGTCTGGCCCTTCCCGCCGGGCCCGCCAAAGGCCTACTCAATCGCGTGGTGAGTCGTTTGCCCGTCAACATGTCTGGTGTCAGCCAAGATTACATGGCGAAACGTTTTGTCGATGGCCTAGGACATCCCTGGCAGCGACGACATCAGATTTGGATGGGAGCATGGCTTCCGGAAGAAATTCAAGCACCAGATACCATCTGGCAACGTTTTGACCAGTGCGGCAGCTTGGCCGGGAACGACCCAATTTCCCGAGCGATGTACCTCGATCAACGCACCTACCTCTCCGACGGTGTGTTGGTCAAAGTGGACCGTGCCGCGGGTGCCCATGGAATCGAAATTCGTTCCCCGTTCATGGACCATAGTTTGGTCGAATTGTGTGCCCAAATGGGCAGTGGCCACCACATTCGTGGGGCTCAAACCAAGCGCGTACTCCGGAAAGCCATGTCCGACGAACTGGCTCCTTCCATCACGAGCCGTCAAAAGAAAGGGTTTGGTTCACCCGTGGGCCCTTGGCTGAAAGGATCCGCCTCGCACCTTTTGGAGGGGTTGCCCGAAGCCATGTCCACTTGGATTCCTCCGGACACCATGAAACTGTACATCGATCAGCATCGAAATGGAGAGGCCGACCATCGCAGAAGATTGTGGTCAGCACTCATCTTTTCACTCTGGGCCCGCGGACCCCATGGCGTCCAACATTCGGCCTAAGCGGTCCGATATTTCCGCACCCAATCGGGCATTCTGGGCAACCACCCTGCCCTTCACATCACGCCACGCTGCTGTTGGGTTCTCGGCCGAAAGGAAAACAGCAAGCATGCCGCGCACCAAAGCATCACGTTTTTCTGAAGGGTACGCTGCGCTCTCCAGCAGAACGCCCTGTGCCTCCGACCCGAAGCGATCACCCATCAAGGCCAAGGCAACTCTTCGCCCCAATTCCGCATGATGTAAATCCGTACAGACGGCCAGGCCGTCATCATGGGACTCCAGGAATTCAAGCGCAGCCTCCACATCTTCGGGTCTCCCCATTGTCCGTGCGAGCCGCTGTGGTGGTTCCCCCTCGGGTACCGACCAATCCACCCGCCCATCGATGGGGACTGCGGAAACCTTGTGCACTTTTTCGGTACCGATGTGCCAACTTCCTGCGCGAAGCGCAAACCCACTTGCAATCAACACCACGACCACCGCCGCCGATATTCGTCGAAAAATCGATGCGTCATCCACCACCCCTGACGTCATGGCAGCAGCCAGCGCAAGGATGGGGAAAAGCGGGGCACGATAGCGCATATTGAAGGGATCAAAGCCGCGAACGATGGGGTTGTCATCCCACAAATCAAAGCGGAAAAAATAGGCGGACAACAGGCCCATCAACAAAAGTGGCACGAACCATCGGACCGCCCAAGGCCGGTCCTTTCGGATGAATAGAGCCCCCATCCCGATGATGGCAATCACAACCAGCAAGAACCACCAAGATGCCGAAACGATGGTGGGTACACCCGCCCACAATTCCGACGTGACAAAGTCTGAAACCAACCAGCGCACCATGTCTTCCAAGGGAGCGACCTCCCATGTCGACCACCAAGCAAATGCATCAACCCGAGCATGTGGAACTGCTTCAAAGTAGGCCACAAAGGGCAACATGCCGACCGAAAGGCCAGCCAGATAGCCCAGCATAGGCTTTCGGCCCGCCCAAACTGCCACCGCCGTGACCGCTACAAAACCATGCAATGAAGTCGGCGTAAACCACACACCCAGGCCCATCCACACACCCGCAATCGTTGCCATCAACAGACGCGCATGGCTGCCCCTCCGGTATGCGTAGAGCATGAGTCCAGCGGCCAAAAAAGGGAACATACTGGACTCGGCATGGTTGCCAAAGCCGGTCAAAGCCAAGTTCCGGTAGAACCCAGGTGCGGCGATCATCAAGCCAACGAACACAAATGCAGATCGCGCACCACCAGCACGTCCTGCGATGGCCGCACCGGCCGATACAACCACCATGTGGATGGTTCCCATCACCCATTTCCAAGCAAGCACCGACGGCGAAAACATTGAAAACAGGGGTGCGGCCATCAATGCTTCCGCAGAACAACCACCACAAAACCACTTGTACTGCAAAGCCCACAGAGAGGATTGATGCCCACACGCAATGAGTGCTGCTGCAGCCGCGTTGTACGTTTCTTCTGTACTCATCTGCGACCCGACACCCATCAAAACATCGAGCAATGTGGCCACAGCCTCAAGAAGCAAGAACAACTTTACCAATGGGCCAATTTCGGATTTATGTCGAAGACTCATAAAGCTATTGTTTCAGATACCAGTCATCAGGGTATGGTCGGAGCAATTAGAATACGGAATACGCCCGTCTATTTGTTCCTTTTTGTAGAAGCGAAATGCGCGACCTTTACACCATTCTGGGCATCCAACGGGATGCGGATCAAGCCTCCATCCGGAAGGCGTACAAGAAACTTGCGCGAAAATACCATCCAGATCTGAACAAAGATCCTGGGGCAGATGAACGTTTCAAAGAAGTAAACACCGCGTATGAGGTGCTGGGCGATGAGCAACGGCGCAACCTGTACGACACGTTCGGAGCCGACTCACTGAAGCAGGGATTCAACCCGGATGCTGCCCGCCAGTGGAGACAAGCAACCAGTGGCTCGGGAGGCTTCGGTGGCGGATTTGGCGGCGGCGGCTTCGGTGGTGGGATGGACATCGATGACATTCTGAATGCATTTGGGGGTCGGTTTACCGGGAGCGGTCAACGCCCTACCAGCCCCCCACCCCCACCTCAAAAAGGGGCCGACATCGAACAGTCACTCCGATGTAGCCTCGAAGATCTTCTTTCCAAAGAAAAGAAGATTGTCGAAGTACGGCGCCCGTCCACCTGCGGTGATTGCGGCGGACGCGGTGGCGCAGGCAAACACAGCTGTCCGGCTTGCGCTGGCACTGGAAGAACAAAGGTGGGCACTGTCCATTTCCCATGCGTTGCTTGTTCCGGTGCTGGTCATCGATTCAGCATGGAATGTGAGGGATGTGAAGGGACAGGACGCACCATGAACGAAGAACGGTTCAAGGTCGGTATTCCTCCTGGCCTGCTCGATGGACAAACCATTCGATTGCGCGGGAAAGGCGCATATGGAAAGAACGGTCACCCCCCGGGAGACCTGTTGCTCAGCATTGATCTCGAAAAACACGATCTATATGAAAGAGATGGATGCCACCTTCGGCTTCAGGTGCCGTTGTCCATTCATGAAGCCATGTTTGGTGCAAAAATCAAAGTGCCCACGCCGGATGGAGCCATACGTGTGACCATCCCTGCCAACGCACAAGCAGGCACGTCGATGCGCATCAAAGGGCGCGGCCTACCCAAGACAAAAACAACCCGTGGCGACCTGTACCTGATCATGCAACCGCAACCGCCATCGACCGACTCGAAAGAAGCGGCCGCTTTGGCCAAGGAACTGGACAAGTTCTACGAGAGCCCACTGCGCGCTGACTGGGACTAGTGAACTACAGTCCCATTGGATGTTGTAGCATTCCCTGAGATGGGGTCATGTGGGACGCCGGGCCACCGAAATGGGCCCGCAACAACTCCTCGATGACCTGAATGTCACCCGCAGGAAGCCGAGCACCAAGCAAATTCAGAATGGGCTCTGTAGCGGAGCTATCGGTCGACAGGGAGAACTCGACATCTGCGACGCGAAAAAACGCTTGCATGGACCAGTCCTCTGCGTCCTCCCATTTGCTGTATTCGATGGTCAACCACGCCTTTTCCTTGGCGGTTTCCGGGTCCGCTGCACCATCGGGAATGAATGCGGTTCGAACCCACCATTCTCTTGGATAGTCCTCATCGTCCAAGGTGTTCAGTTCATCGCTGCTCACGGCCCGTACAGAACATGTGGAGTCAAAACGATGAAGGACTGCCATCATTAGCGGCTCCATACCACTGCGAAGGCGCTCAACCACGGACACTCCACCGCCCGATGTCAATCGAACGATGCCGGGAACTGTAAATGGGTATCGCCGCATACACACCTCATCTTCACTCTCCCAAATCGGAAGCAAAGACGAAACCTGAACCTTGATTATTCCGAGGACTCCTGAAGAGCGGCTTTCTTCGCCACAACTTCTGATGTTTGGGCTACCTCGCTCAGTCGCTGCAGGGCAGACTCCAGTGCGCTCAGTTGCGAACCGTACTGGGTCCAGTCCCCTGCGCGTTGTGCCTCAATTGCACCTTCAAGTAGCAGCTGAGCATCGGTCGCAAGGCTCTTCCATCCACGAACGACCGGCTGTTCAGTTCCATCGATACCGACACCTTCTGCGGCAGCCTTGTTCGCGCGGGCAATGGACTTCGCCGCAAAGACCTTCCTCAACGCAAGATCGAGGGTTGGCTCCATCGCGATCGCATTTTCATACGACACAATTACGCGCTTCAATTCTGGGAGCTGGCTTGATTCCGCTTGCAGGTACACTGCCTCCACGTACATCAAGGCATCTTCAACAGGAATCACCAGAAGATTCCCGCGAATCACCCGACTTCCAGCCTGCGACCAAAGGGTCATTTGCTCACTGATCTCAGGGGTTTGATCGATGCGGGCCTCAATTTGACTTGGCCCGTAAATGAGCCGCTGCTTGGGAAACTGGAACAAGACCAGTCGGCCGTAGTTCTCCGGATCGCAGCGTGCAGCCAACCAAGAAATCATGTTGTCTTTGTTCGTCGGAACGAAGGGCACCAACAAGATGAACTCTTCCTCTTCTTCCCCTGGAAGCTTCATGATCAAGTAGTAGCTCTGCATGATCTGCTCTTTCGAACCAAACAACTCTTTGGGGGCCTCCCACATGTCTTCCTTGTTGTAGAAAACTGTCGGGTCGGTCATGTGGTACGCCCGGTACATGGCCGCCTGAATGTCGAAGAAGTCGACCGGATAGCGCACGTGAGGGCGCAAGCCTTCGGGCATCTCTGCCAATGGCTGAAACGCATTGGGGAAGATGCGTCCGTACACCTGAATGAGTGGGTCATCGGCATCAGACACATAGAAGTTGACGGTGCCGTGGTACGCATCCATCACAATCTTGACGGAGTTTCGGATGTAGTTGATGCGCTTGCGGGGCAAGAGGAAATGCTCAGAATACGGATACCGATCGGTCACGGTATACGCATCCATCATCCAGAACATTCGTCCTTCCGAGACCACTAGATAGGGGTCACGGTCCATCTGAAGGAAGGGTGCAATGGCGGAAACCCGTTCCTTGACTCGACGCCGAAACATGATTTTCGAATCACCGGAAACATAGTTGCTCAACAAAATGTCGAAGGATTGGTAGTACAGACTAAACAGCGCCTTCCGAAGGGTCGTACCAATGGGCACGCCTCCTTCCCCAGCGTACTTTGTATACGCATTCTGATCGCCATTCGGGTAGTCGAACTCCTTGGCTTCGGTGTTCACCAAGACAAACCGATCCGTGAGTTCGCCGTAATAGACTTCGGGCCGCTCAATATCCAACCCAACCTTCGATTTGGGCGGAATGTCTTGAATGAACAAATCGGGCAAGCCCTCGGGCGTCACGACGTTCACCGGGCTCATGGTCAAGCCATAGCCATGCGTGTACTGCAAATGTTCGTTGAACCAGCTCTTTGCATTGGCCGGAACGTTGTCGTAATTCAACTCCCGAGCAGACAACATCACTTGGCGGGACTGCCCGTTCAAGGTGTATCGATCGACATCCACGTCGGCGAAATCGTAATACAGCCGAATCTCTTGCATCTGGCGAAGGGTTGTCAACAGCGGCCGGTCATCCCAGACACGAATGTTTTCCACTGTTTGGGGGTTTGATTCGATGGCCTCCAAGGTCAAGTCATCCGATGCATCAAAGGGTTTCACCTCAATGCGGTCGAGCGCATATGCCTCCCTGGTCGCAGCAACATTCCTTTCCAAATATGCCGTCTCCATACCGAGTTCATTGGGCTTTACATTGTACTCTTGGACCACACTGGGCCAGGCACTGGATAGCAGGATGCGTGCCAAGAAGTAGAAACCCAAAGCGGTGACGGGCCGCTTCAAAGTGTTCTCCTTCAGGCTGCTCGCCAACATCACAGCCACACCAGTAGAAATCAAAGTCATGATTCCGAAAGCGGGAATTCGGGCATGCTCGTCGGTGTAGCCCACACCCCAAACAGCCCCTTCTTTGCTGAACAACAAGTCGTACCGGTCAAGCCACCACCCAACAGCGGTCAGCAAAAACAGCAGCGAAGCCAAGAGAAGCAAATGTTTCCGCCCAGCATCGGAGACGGGCATGTGCGTTCGGCCCATCGTCGACTGATGAAACAGATAATACAGCCCACAAGCAATCATCGTGACCACAACCAAGCCGGATGAAATTCCACGGGCGTATGCGATCAATGGAAGTTCGAATACGTAAAAGGAAACATCAAGGCCAAATACTGGCTCCGTCTTTCCGAAAGGAATGCGTTCCAAGAAGCTCAGAACATCGAGCCACAAAGCCGACGCCACCATCCCGAAAATAAATGCAGGCAACAGGGTGACGACCCAACTCAACAGTCGAATCAGCCCCTGAATCTGACCGGGATCGACGATCATTTCACCGCTGACCACCCGAAATGCCCGTGGATCCATGGGTGCTGCTTTCAAGGCCCTCTGCACATTCAATCGAATGAACAAGCCAGACAAGATCGAACCGACTGCGAAAAGGCCCACCCGAGCGACCAGGCTCTTTTCGAAAACATCGATAAAGCCCACGGATTCAAACCACATCCAATCGATCACAATCTCGATGAGCGTCCGGTGGCTAAACCACAAAATAGCCAGCAGAATCAACGCAAGGCGAGCAGTCTTGGATAGGCGAAATGGCATCACGAATTTTCCTCAGTCAGCGCAGCGTAGGCTGCCTCAATCTCTTCAGCCTTTCGGCGAGCAAAGTCTTGAATCTCATCACTCATGTTTGAAACCGCCTCGGGACTATTTTCAGCCAACAAGCGTTCATACGCTGTGTCAATGGCATCTCGATCGGCACCCTTGTCCAACCCAAGCACTTCATACGGGTCCCGTCGAAACTGCAAGGTTTCCAACTTTGGCCGGCTTCCCTGTCGGCGTTTTTCATCATCCCACCAGGGCTTTTTCGGGGCTGAACGGCGGCCGCTAGTCGCGGACGACAAGGCCCTGCGCAACCATCGGGTAGCCATAAAAACCACCGCCGCCATCAGCAGTAAACGCAGCAAAGCCACCGTCGAACCTCCAAGTGAACTCCGCAACTAACCTGTCATCCGCAAATGGCCGGCGCTGAAGGGATCAATCCTTTATGCTTTTACACAGGAGAAAATATGGCCCGTCATATCTTTATGCTCGTCCCGCTAATTTTTGGAAGTGCTTGCAAAGGTCCAGATGGCGACGAAGGACCGCGCCATAGCACCTGCA
>Ga0163108_10001735_pt1 | contig 15911 bp, 17 predicted proteins | sample Fk1155metaG_FD_109644 | JGI IMG/M metagenome (GOLD analysis project Ga0163108, IMG submission 109644) | Marine microbial communities from the Central Pacific Ocean - Fk160115 155m metaG | ecosystem: Environmental > Aquatic > Marine > Oceanic > Photic zone | place: The Central Pacific Ocean...
TAAATATGTCTATCAATGAATTAAAAGTGGAGATGAAAAAAACCCCTAAATTTTTAAGAACTATTAGATCAAACAAAGCTCCAATTATACTTGATGCAGAATATGCAATGAAGGAAGAACCTTACAATGCAATGGATAAAATTTTAATTAAAAAAAGAGTCAAATTAGTAAGAGATAATGAAAAATTTTCTCAAAATATTCTAACAGCACTTAGAGAAATAGCTGAAGAGAAAGAACAATCAAAATCACAGGAAGATATTTATGCAGAAGAAAGTATTTATAATAAATTTACTTCAAATAAAGACACCGCACTTTTCCCTGCATGGCATGCTGCACCTTGGCAAGATAAATTAAAACTATTAGATAAATTTGATGATGAGAGAATTATAGGATTTGGTAAAAAAATAATTTATCAGGAAGCACCTGAAGTGCTACCTCTTGATATGTTTAAATCTATAAAAAGATCTATTTCAAAAAGAATTTTAAGTGAAAAATTTGAAAAATGGTGGACAGTTTCAGCGTGCTACAATGAAATTGATACACTAAGAGATAAATATACGAATGAGAATGATCAAGGAAAACTAAAATTCTTGGACGAACTTAATAAACATGTAATGTCAATACAAAAAAAATACGAAAATGCTTAGTGTGGATAATTTTTTTTTTTTTAAAGTTGAATTAATTAAATTTACTTATATATAAGATTTATGGCTACAGTAAGCGTAACAGATGAGAATTTTGATAGTGAAGTTTTAAAATCTTCAAAACCAATAATAGTTGATTTTTGGGCAGAATGGTGTGGTCCTTGTAAACAAATTGGACCTATCTTAGAAGAAATTTCAAATGAAATGAGTAGTGAAATTATTGTTGCTAAGCATAATATTGATAATGAGCCAAATACTCCAACAAAGTATGGTATTAGAGGTATACCTACAATGCTCTTATTTAACGGTGGAGAACTTAAGGCAACAAAAGTTGGAGCAACTACCAAATCAAATATTGTTTCTTGGATAAAAGAAAATATTTAATTCTGATTTAAAACTTCTCCAGCAAGATATAAGGATCCAGTAATAATAATTATATCTTTATCTTTTAAATCAATCGATTTAATGGCTTCTTTAATTGATTTTTTATAATTAATTTTCTTTGAATTTTTTAATTTTTTCATTAATTTTTCACCATTAATAGCATTAGGTTGATTTGGAATATCAACTGTTGTTAAAGAAGAAATTTTATCTTTAAAATATTTCATATATTCAACGTGGTCTTTATTATTCATCATTCCTAAAATCATATGCTTGTTACAATCTAGAGAGCTTAGGTATTTGCTTAAAACGCTAGCTCCCAATGAGTTATGAGATCCATCAATATAAATTTTATTTTTTTTAACTAGGTCCTTTAATTTTCCATTTTTTATTTCTTGAAATCTTGCAATAGATTTAATTTTTTTAATTCCATTTTTAATATTTTCATCAGAAATATTAATTTCTCCTATATTTCTTACAGTCGCTATGGCCGTTGATACATTGGACAATTGAAATTCACCTTCTAAATTGGGCAAAGGAAGCTTAAGACCTCCATGTATATCCTCATAATAAAAAAATCCATTTTCATTTAAAGAGTAGTTAAAATCATTTCCAAAAATTAATTTTTTTGAAGAATTTTCTTTAATTGATTTTTTTATTTTTTTTAAAATTTCATTTGAGCTTTGCTTTGAAACAATAATTTTTGTATTTAACAAAGATGAAGTTTTTTCAAATATTATTTTTTCAATTGTTCTTTTATTTTTTGGCAACCAATCTAAGTGATCTATACCTATTGAAGTTACTACGCTTACTAAATTTTTATTGATTATATTTGTTGCGTCAAAACGATGAAATAAGCCGCTCTCTACAAGATTAATATTATCTTTGAAATTTTTAGCGTAGTAAAAATAAGCAGCAGTTAATATCTCAAAATAAGTTATAGGTTCACCGTTATTAATTTCTTCTACTTCTTCAAGTAATTTTGCAAGATTATCATCAGATATTTCTTTGTCATTATAAACAAATCTTTCATTAATTTTTTGTATATGAGGGCTAGTATATATGTTGCATTTAATATTTGCTTCCTTGAGGATAGCATGAGCTGCCATTATAGTTGAATACTTACCATTTGTTCCTACAATAGATATACAGTTTATCTTATTTTCTGGATTTCCTAGTTTTTTACAGAGTTTTTTAATTCTATCTAAGCTTAGATCGATCTCTTTAGGATGCAGCTTTTGTAAGCGTTTTATTATCTTCTGAAGTTTCATCTGTTATGGAATTTATATCAGAATTTTCTTTTAACAATATTGATAATATTAAGCTAATTTTTTCTTTTAAATCTTTTCTTTGAACAATTAAATCAATGAATCCAGTTTTTTGAACATATTCACTTTTTTGAAAACCTTCTGGAAGTTTTTCTTTTACAGTTGCTTGAATTACTCTGGCTCCGCTGAAGGCCACGATTGCTCCTGGTTCTGAAAAGTGTATATCACCAAGCATAGCAAATGAAGCGGTAATACCTCCTGCTGTAGGATCAGTCAAACAAACCAAGTAAGGTAATTTATTTTTCTTTAATTCGTTAATGGCCAAAGTTGTTCTTGTCATTTGAGATAAAGCTATCAATGATTCAAACATTCGCATTCCACCACCTGAAGTGAAGTTAACAAATGCTTGTTGTTTATCAATAGCATGTTGTATCCCAGTTATTATAGCTTCTCCTTCAGAAGCGCCAACAGAACCTCCAATAAAAGCAAAATCAGAAGCACATGCTGTGATACTAATATTGTTAATTTTACCCGTAACAACCATTACGCCACAGTCCATCCCAGTTTTTTTTCTGGCTTCTTTTAATCTATCTTTATAGGATTTTGAGTCTTTCCAATGAAGAGGGTCATCTTTTGGAGTTGGCGTTTTTAAAATTTCATAATTATTTTTCCCAAAAAAAATATCAAATCTTTGTCTGCAGTTAATTCTATGGTGTTTATTACACGATGGGCAAACCCATAAATTTTGTTCTAATTCTTTTTTTAAAATAGGACCTTTGCAACAAGAGAACCAATCACTATTTTCTATTTCTTCTTTAGTTGGTCTTTTTTTAATTGCTGTTTTGATTTTTTCACTTAGATACGAAAGTTTTTTTGTAATCCAATTCATGATATTTTCTTTCTTAATTTTTTAACAATATCTGTTACGTTTGTGACAGGATTTTGTCCATTATTAAGAGATTTGGAAATTTCTTTACATAAAGCGCTTCCTACCACCAAACCATCAGCCCTTTTTAAGGCAGAAATTGTTTTAATAGTAATACCAAAGCCTATAACTAGGTTTTTAGATCTATTTATTTTTTTTATCTTATTATAGTTTTCCAAAATTTTTTTAGGAGAAACTTTAAGTTTGCCCCCAGTAGTTGACAACATGCTTATATAGTAAACCATATTATGAGAGTCTTTTATAATTTTTTTTATTCTATTTTTTGAGGTAGTTGGCGCTAAGAGTTGAATAAAGCTAATTCCCTTTCTCTTACATTTTTTTGCAAAAAACTTATTTTCTGGATAAGGTAAATCAACAACAATCAAACCATCCACACCTATATTTTTACAAGAATTTATAAAGTTATTTTCACCATACTGACAAATTATATTATAGTAGCCCATAAGAATTACTGGCTTTGAATTTGTAAATTTTTTAAATTTTTTTACAATTTCAAAAACATTTTTTATTTTTGTTCCATTTTTTAGGGCTCGATGTGTGCTTGTTTGAATTTGACCTCCATCAGCTATTGGTGTGTTGTGAGGAAAACCAATTTCACAAATATCTGCATATTTTGAAATAGATTTTAGTATTTCAATAGATTTATTCTTACTACTATCACCAGCTACTGTATAAGTGAGCAATGCTGGTCTATTTTCTTTTTTGCATTTATTAAAAGCCAAGGTTATATTTGAATTCATCTAATGTATTTTCCCAATTTACTTTTTATAATATCTTTATCCTTGTAACTGTCTCCACATGAATTTACACAACAAATCGTATCTTCATTTAAGTGTGGTGCAACTTTTATAGCTTCAGCAAAAGCATGGCTTGGCTCTAAAGATGGACTAATTGATTCTAAAGAAGATACCAATTCGTAAGCACTTAAAGTTTCCTCATCAGTTGCAGAAGTGTATCTTGCTCTTTTTGTATCTTTTAAAAAACAATGTAAAGGACTTACTCCACTATAATCGAGACCAGCTGAAATTGATTCAGTTTCTTCAATTTGTCCTTCTGCATCTTGAACCACATATTGCATGGCTCCATGCAAAACTCCAATTTTAGAATTTTCTGTTAAAGGCGCTGCATGTTTTTTTGAATTCTTTGGTCCACCCGCTTCTACACCAATAAACTCAACTTGTTTTTTATCATAATGCATAAAAGCATTCCAAAACCCAAAACTAGAGCTACCTCCACCAACACAATTAAATAGTTTTAATTTTTTAGGAATTTTACCAAACTCTTCTTTAATTTGAATTATAAGTTCTCTCGAAATTTGTGATGTGCTCCATCCACAAATTTTAACAAATATATTGGGGCCGACTGTAGATCCAACACACATATGTGTGGTATCACAGTTCGAAACCCAGTACCTCATACATTCGCTCACAGCGTCAATAAGTGTTTGGCTACCAGTATAAACTGGAATTATTTCTGCGCCATTTTTTTTCATGGCATCACAATTAGGTTTTTGTCTTTTAATATCTTTTGCTCCCATAAATATTTTACATTTTAGGCCAAACTTTTTTGCTGCCATACTTAACATTTTTCCAGCATATCCAGCTCCAGTATCTCCAACTACATATTTTTTTCCTGCTCTTTTAGCAATTAGACAGTGAACTGTTGCATTATAAATTTTATGAGCACCACCATTAGCTTCAGACACAACTTTTGTCCATACTTGAGCCCCACCTAAATGTCTTGTTAAATTTTCTAACTTAATAAAAGGAGTAGGCGCACCAACCCAATTTTTAAAATAATAATCTCTTTCTTTGATAAAATTTTTGTCTTTTCTTAATTTTTCAAATAAAATAGTTAGATCTTCTACAGGTTTTTTTAATGTTTCAGGAATAAAGCTGCCGCCAAATTTTCCACCCCAAAAACCATATTTATCATGTTGATCTATTAAAGGGATGTTTTTTTTAATTTTCATAGTTATTTTTTTTTATATTATTTAAAAAAATATTTATTTTGGAAATATCTTTTTTTCCATAAGTTTCTAGACTGCCAGATATATCAATAATATTAGCTATTTCTAGAAAATTTTCTAAATTATCATCTGGCTGAATGTTTCCAGCTAGCATAATCTTAAATTTTGATTTTAAGTTTTTAATTAATTTATGATTAAATGACAGACTCTTTTCATAACCTTTTCCATCAAACAAAAAAATATCTGCAATATTTTTGTAATATTTATATTTTTCAACATCCTTTTTTTTATTTACGGTTAAAGCTACAATAATTTTTTTTTTATATTTATTTTTAATTAACTTAATTTTTTGTGGAGACATGTCATAAATTTGATAATAATCAAATGGAAGTATTGATATATTTTCTAAATCTTTAGTTGTTGGTTTTACCAAAACAGCGACAAAATTAATTTTTTTTTTTTTTACTTTCAGTATATTTTTTAGTTTTTTATACCCCAAGTATCTTTTTGATTTTTTATAATTAACAATAAATCCTATAAAACTAGGAGGATAGGGATGGTCAATTAAATATTTTAAAGTTTTAAGATCTGTGATGCCACAAATTTTACTTTGAAGTTTATTAATATTGTTTTCATTCATTTATTACTTTGTAACCAATATCTTTTCTAAAAAAACCATTAGACCAATTTAATGATTTAATTAAATTAATAATTTTAATTCTACTTTCTTTAAAGTTATTTGACAAACAAACAAAATTTAAAACTCTACCTCCATTTGAATATATTTTTTTTTCATTTATTATTGTGCCTGCATGGTAGATATATTCATTTTCTTTCAAGTTTATATTTTGCAGATCATCTATTACAATATTTTTTTTATATTCTTCAGGATAACCTTTAGAACAAAGAACAATGCATAGACTTTTTTTTTCATGCCATTCAATTTCTAAATTTGATAAATTTTCTTTACAACAAGCAAATATTATATCAAACAGATCTGTTTTTAATTTTGGTAAAATAGTCTGGCATTCAGGATCACCCATTCTTACATTGTATTCAATAAGATAAGGTTCATTATTAACAATAATTAGTCCCGCATATAGAAAACCTTTATATTTGCAATCCATTTCACTAAGCGCTTTTAATGTTGGGTTAATTATTTTATTTAATATTTTTTTTCTTAAATCATCATTAATAAGTCTTGATGGAGAGTAAGCTCCCATTCCTCCAGTATTTTTTCCTCTATCTCCTTCTAAAACTCTTTTATGGTCTTGTGCAGTCTGAAAGTCTTTTACTGTTTTGCCATCACTTATAACAAAGTAGCTCATCTCTTCGCCTATAAGAAATTCTTCTATCAAAACATTTTTAGCCAATCCAAATTTTCCATTAAAAATTTCTTCTATCGAATTTATAGCATTTTTTTTATCTTTACATATATATACTCCCTTGCCAGACGCTAGGCCATCAGCTTTTATAACCAATGGGAATTTAGCTTCACTAATAAACTTTTTAGCTTCATTAATATTTTCAAAAATATTAAATTTTGCACTTGGAATATTATGTTTTTTACATAATTTTTTTGTAAATATTTTTGATCCTTCAAGTTGAGATGCAGTTTTATTTGGACCAAAAATTTTAATATTATTTTTTTCAAAAAAATCTACAATTCCTTCCACCAAGGGTTTTTCTGGACCAACTACAATTAAATCAATATTTTTTTCAATTACGAAATTCTTTATTTCATTAAAATCATTTAGGTTTATATCTATATTATTGGCCAACTGGGCTGTTCCAGCATTTCCAGGAAAACAATATATTTCTTTAATTTTTTTTGATTTAGCTAATGTATCACATATAGCATGTTCTCTGCCACCGCTTCCAATTATTCCTACTTTCATGTAATTATATATAAACTAAAAATGATAAAAAAATTAGCTAAAATAAAGTATTTACCTAACACTTTTCAAGTCATAGAAGAAGGTGACCATGTAATATGCGCTGTATCAGGTAAAGCAATAAAAATTAAAGATCTTAATTATTGGAATGTTGAATTACAAGAAGCATATTTTTCTTACAAAGAAGCTTTTGAAAAAAATGAAAAGCTTAATAAGAAATAATATTTATTTCCACCTGTCATGTGTCCAAATCCATTGACTTGGGTTTAGTAAAATCATCTTTTCTAACAATTTATTTAAATTTTCTGTGATTTCTTCAATTGTAGATTCATCTTCGTACCTAATTGGTTTATTTACAGTCATTTTAAAATTAATTTTATTTACTCTTTCTATGTATATTGGAACGACTTTGCATTTAAATTTTTTAACAATTTGAGCTGGTATTGTTGTTGTCGAAGCCAAATGTCCAAAAAAATTTGATTTAATTCCTTCACTAACTCTTTGGTCTATCATTAATGCAATTGAGTGTTTTTTATTAAAAAACTTTAATAATTCTCTAGTGCCACTTCTTCCTTTTTTAATTTGTTTTTTACATATGTGTTTTTTTCTTATTTTTTCCATTATTTTATTAAGAAAAATATTATTTAGTGGTCTATAAATTGCAGCCAAATCAATACCAGATTTTTCAATTTGCATTGCCATAAGTTCAAAGTTATTAAAATGGCCAGAAACAAATATTACTTGTTCTTTAGAATTACTAATTTCATCTAAAATTTCTTGACCTTCAACTACAAAAAATTTTTTAAGTTTTGAATCTCTGAAATTTTTTATAAACATATATTCAGATAGTAGTCTTCCATAGTTCGTCCACATTTTTTTTATAATTAATTCGAGATTTTTTTCTTCAAGGTTAGGTAATGCTTTTTTAATATTTGATAACATCTTTTTTTTTGATCTAAAAAATGGACCAAAAAATTTACCAATTTGTCCTCCAAGATTTGAAGCAAACTTAAAACCTAAAATTTTAAAAACACCAAAAAGAAAAATAATAAGAATAAATTCAATAAAGTATTTTAAAAATTTCATATATTTTTCTTAATTAGTTTAATAAAATTATCTTTATCTTCTATTTCTAATCTTATTTTTAGATATTGAATATCAAAATCCTTTAAAACAGAATTTAATTGAAATCTATAGTAATCTTTTTCTGTAGTAAGTAAGATACAATCATTAAATTTCTTAACTATATTTTCAATATCAGCATATGAATAATTGTGGTGATCTGGAAAAGAAAATGTATTTACTAAATCTAGATTATTTTCTTTTATTAAGTGAAAAAAATTTGATGGATTTCCTATACCTGCAAATGCGCATATTTTTTTTTGTTTAAATCTATCAATATCAACGGCTTTATATTTTGAATAAAAAATTTTTGCACTTTTATTTTTATTGTATATTTGATTTTCTATTTCAATATCTTTATTTCCATTAATTAAAATACAATCAGCTCTCTTTAAAGCAGAAAGTTTTTCTCTTAATGGTCCCGCAGGTATTAAAAAACCATTTCCTACCCATTGTTTTTGATTAAAACAAATTATATTAAAGTTTTTATTAATGGATAAATCTTGAAAACCATCATCGAGAATAGCTAAATCATATTGATTTTTTATTAGACTTTCTATTGAATCTTTTCTTTTTTTACAAATAAATGTTTTTCCAATTCTTTCTAACATATTTATCTCGTCCTCAACATAATCATAATATTTTTTAACGAATGCAGGGTTTTTGCCTAAAGATTTAGTAATTTTAAAAATTTCTTTTGCTAATGGAGTTTTTCCAGTGCCTCCTATATAAATATTACCAATACAAATAGTTTTGATATGTGGTTTTTTTTCTATGAATTTTTTTTTAAAAAATTCTTTAAAAAAATTTAACATTAATAAAAAAAATGAAAAAGGTAACAAAAAATAAGCTGTTATATTTGGTTTTTTATAATCCCAAAATTTAGGTTTTTTTAATTTCATATTTTATCAAAGTGTTAATTTCATTTATTGTTTTATTTAATATCGTATTTCCTAATTTTTTAATTTTCAAATATTTGTTTTTTTTATTCTTTAAATTTGAAATTGATTTATCTACTAATTTAGTTAACTCAAAAATATTTTTTGCTCTATAAGAAATTTTATTATTACCTAATAATTTGTACACTTCTTTAAAATTGTGAATGTAAGCTCCATGAATAATTGTTGATTGTAATCTAGCAGGTTCGATAGGATTCTGACCTCCATGATTTATTAAAGAGCCACCTAAAAATACTGTTTTAGAAATATTATAAAATTTTTTGGTTTCACCATAAGTATCTACTAAATAGACATCAGTATTTTTTGTAATTTTTTTATTTGAGCTGCGTTGAACTGTATTTAATCCAACTTCACTAATTTTTTTTACGATTTCACCTGTTCTATGAATATGTCTTGGTATTATAATCGTTAATAAGTTCTTATATTTTTTTTTTAAATTTATATGTACTTTTGCGCAATCTATTTCTTCATCTGCATGAGTGCTCGATGCACACCAAACTTTCCTATTTTTAAATTGTTCATAAAATTTTTTATTAATCAAAATTTTTTGATCTAACTTGCTATCAGCAAATTTTAAATTGCCTATAAAATTAATTTTTGAAACTTGTAATTTTTTAAGATATTTAAAAGTTTCATAATTTTGTGGGTATGCGATACTTATTTTATTAAAAACATTATATGAAAACGATTTAAGTCTTTCCCATCTTTTGAATGTTTTTTTAGTAATCCTAGCATTCATTAGTAATAATGGTATAGATCTTTTGCTTATACCCAAAAACATACTAGGCCAAATTTCCGATTCTATGAAAATTGCCATGGAAGGTTGCCAGAAATTTAAAAACTTATTTGTAAAATATATCGAGTCAATTGGAAAGAATTGATGAATAGTTTTTTTAAATTTAAATTTAGTTAATATTTGTGAAGAGCTTAAAGTAGACGAGGTAATTAAAATTTTTTTAACTGATTTATTTTTTTCTAACTTTTCAATCAGTGGAACTATGCTTAAAATTTCACCAACACTTGATCCATGAAACCATATTAAATTTCCTTTTTCTCTTTTTTTAGAAAATATACAAAATTTTTCTACAAATCTTTTTTTGTCTTCTTTTTTTTTTAAAATTCTTATAATTATAATTATTGGTGAAATTATAATTATTAAAAGAACAATAAATTGATAAATCAAAAACATTATTCTTTACGAATTTGTTTATCATAAAAGTTTTTATAAACGGGTGAACTTAATAAAAGTTCTTTATGACTACCTTCTCCAACAACTTTTCCATTATTTATAACGTAAATTTTATCTGAATTTAGTATAGTTGATAATCTGTGGGCAATTACGATAGTAGTTCTATTTTTTGTTAAAAGAGTTATTGCTTTTTGAATTTTGTCTTCAGTTTCTGCATCAAGAGAGGAGGTAGCTTCATCTAGAAGTATTATAGGACTTTTTTTCAGCATTGCCCTAGCTATTGATAGTCTTTGTTTTTCTCCTCCAGAAAGTCTCACACCATTTTCTCCAATTATAGTATCAAATTTATTAGGAAGTTTTTCAATAAACTCATAAGCAAAAGAATTTTTTGCAGCTTCCTCAATTTCATCTTGAGTAGAATTTGGACTAGCATATGAAATATTATTCTTGACCGTATCATCAAATAGAGTTGTATCTTGACTTACCAAAGAAATATTTTTTCTTAGTGAACTTAATGTTGATTTATAAATTGATTGATTATCAATTGTAATATCTCCAGAGCTAGCATCATAAAACCTTGGTATTAAATTTAATATTGTTGATTTCCCCGCTCCACTATGACCTACTAATGAGGTCATTTTTCCACCAGTTATTTCTAGATTTACAGATTCTAAAACTCTAGTTTCTTTTGAAGAATATTTAAAAGAAATATTTTTAAAGCCAATATTTGCATTAGTAATTTTGATTGGTTCTTTATTCAAATTAGTATTTATTGCGCTTTGATAATCAATTACTGGCAAAATTCTTTTTGCGGAAGACAGTCCTTGATTTATGGCAATATTTAAAGTTGCAAGTGATCTTACAGGTTGGTAAGCAAGCATCATTGCAGCAAGAAAAGAAAAGAAATTATTTATCTCTAATTCTTGACTTATTATAAGTTTTCCTGAATAAAAAATTAATACCCCAATCATTATTCCAGTAAGTGTTTCCATAATTGGAGAAGCTCTAACAAAAATAGTATTAGTCTTTTTTACTTTTTCCTTTAAATCATTAATGTATTTTTCAGCTCTTAAATTTTCATATTTTTCTGATTGAAATATTTTAATTAACCTATGGTTTTTAAAAATTTCCATCAGATAAGTTGTCAACACACCAGCTTTTTGCATTTGTTCAGTTGAAACTTTTCCAATTCTTTTCCCTAAATTTCTTGCCGCAAATGTGGCCAAAGGTATCATTATTATGGACACTAAAGAAAGTTTCCAGTTTTGATAAAACATTACACTTAGCAAGGCAATTAATGTAAGACCATCTTTGAATATATTTAGAATTGCAGTGCTTACCAGATTTGTAATCATACCAACATCATATGTTAAATTGGATATAAACTTTCCAGAGTGCTTGTTATCAATGAACTGTGTGTCAGCTTCAATTAAAGAATTAAGCATATCACACTGAATTTGTTTTCTCACTTCTTCTGCTACACTTATCATGATTATTTTTGCCACATAAAGAGATAAGCCTTTGGCTGCAAAAGCAATTATAATAATAATAGGAATAACAACAATTAATGTCTGGTCTTTTTCGACAAATATTTTTTTAATTGCAGGATCTAATAAATATGCAATAGAAGCAGTACTTCCTGCAACTATTAATGTAAAAAAAACTGAAATTATAATACTACGTAGGAATTTTTTTGTATAATCTTGATAAAGACGATTAAGAATAGAAGTATTTTTCATTAATTTATATTTTTCCAATTAAAATGTTACAAAAAATTAATAAACCTAAAAAATTATTACTTTTAAAGATTTTTAAACAATTTAAATCATCTTTAATTTTAAGGTTTTTTATTTGAAGAACAAACAAGTGAACAAATGGTAAAATAAAAAATATAAAAAAAAGACTATTAAAATTCATTTGAACACCCAAAGTTAAAATGCTTATTGTAAAAATTAAATAACATGTAAATAAAAATAAAACTGGATTTTTTTTAAATTTAATTGAAGTTGATTTTATACCTATTATTTCATCATCCTTTATATCTTGAAATCCGTATATAGTGTCGTAACCAAGTGTCCAAAATATGGCTCCTACATAAAAAATTATTGGAACAATATTTAAATTTTCAATGACTGAAGTCCATCCAAGTATTAGACCATAGTTAAACGTAATTCCAAGAAATAACTGTGGCCAATAAGTGTATCTTTTCATTAACGGATAGGAAAAAGCAAAAGGCATTGAACAGATAGCCAAAACAATTGTTAAAAAGTTAAAATTAATTAAAATAAAAAAAGCAAACAAACATAAAACCAAAACATATATTAATGCTAATTTAATTGAAATTTTTCCTGATGCAATTGGTCTATTTTTTGTTCTATTAACTTTTTGATCAAAATTTCTGTCAGCTATATCATTGATTATACAACCAGCAGACCTCATTAAAACCGAACCTAAAAAAAATAAAAGTAAGTAAAAAATATAATTATTGATATTACTGGAAAAATCATAAGCAAGGGTTAAACCCCACGCACACGGCCAAAATAAAAGCATGTATCCTGTAGGATTTTTTAGTCTTGTTAACTCAATAAAAAGATTTAATTGTTTCATAAGAATTTACTTGTAAATAACAAAGGCTAGATTCATAATCAAACTGATTCGTTATGAACATAGATTATACCGTAACAGCGTTAATGTTTCCTGCCATTCCACTTTTAATGAGTGTTTATGGTAATCGTTTTCATACATTAAGCAATTTAATCAGAAAAATACATGACGAATATGTTTGGGAAAAACATATTCCACCTGAGTGGGAAAAACAGTTAATAAATTTAAATGGAAGAGTTAAGTGGTTAAAATACACACTTGGATTTGCAAGTTTTGGTTTTTTGTTTAACATGCTTACAGTTTTTGCGCTCTATTTAGATCTTATTTTTGTAGCTAGAATTATTTTTGGATCATGCTGCTTAGCAATGATCATTTCTGTATTGTTTTTTATTAGAGATATACATTTATCCACAGAAACTTTAAAACTACATTTGTCAGATATGAAAATTAATCTAGACTAAGGGATAATTATAGCTGGTCCAAGAATTTTTCTAGATTCCAAATCTTTATGAGCATCAATAATGTTTTTTAGTTTATATTTTTTAAAAATCTCAATTTTAACTTTTCCTGACCCAATTTTTTCAAATAAAACTTTTGCAGCTTCATTTATTTCTTCTCTAGTACTTAAATATTGTTGCATAGAAGGTCTTATAAAGTACAACCCTTTTGGTTGTAACAATTTAGGTACATCTATAGGAGATAAAGCGCCAGAGGCATTTCCAAAAGAAACCATCATTCCTCTTAAACTTAGACATTTCAATGAGCCTTCAAGAGTGCTTTTTCCGACACCATCATAGACAACAGAAACGCCTTTGCCATTAGTAATTTCTAAAACTTTTTCTGAAAAATTTTCTTTGTTGTAATTTATTATATGATCATATCCATGAGTTTTTGCTTTCTGAATTTTTTCATCGTTACCAACAGTTCCTATTACTGTACATCCAAGGGTTTTTGCCCACTGTCCAAATATTTGACCAACACCTCCAGCAGCAGCATGAAATAGGATTGTTTCTCCAGATTTAACGGGATAAGTTTTATGTAATAAATAAAATGTTGTTAGCCCTTTTATCATTAAGGTTGCTGCAATTTCTAAATCAATATTTTCAGGAACTTTTACAAGATTTTTTGTTGGATAATTTCTATGTGTTGAATAAGCACCTAGTGGAGCTCCTGAGTAAGAAACTTTATCACCTACATTAAAGTCTTTAACATTAGATCCTAGTTCTTTTATTATTCCTGCTCCCTCAGCTCCAATACTCGTAGGTAGTTCTAATGGGTAAAGACCTGATCTGTGGTAAGTATCGATATAATTTAATCCTATAGCTTTCTGTTCAATCGTTACTTCATCTGCACCAGGTTTACCCAAGGTAATTTCTTTCAGTTCCAAGACTTCTGGTCCACCAGTTTTTGATATTTCAACAGCTTTCATTTTACAAATGTTCCATTAGAGTTAGAAAATATCAAGCAATTCTTTCAAGTTTTTTACTTCTTTTTTTGGATTGTAATCAAGATTGTCAAAAATATTATTACTTCTATTTACCCAAATTGCATTATATCCGAAGTTTCCACCACCAGACACATCCCAAGTATTAGCACTTAAAAATGCAATTTCATTTTTTTTTATTTGGTATTTTTTTACAGGCAGCTCATAAACTTTTGAATCTGGTTTGTAAATTCCAACTTCTTCGATTGAAAAAATATCATTAAAAACATTATACAAATTATTGCTTTTAACTAATTTACTTAGAAGAGCAGGTGTTCCATTTGAAAGAATTGCAAGCTTATAATTTTTTTCTTTAAGGTTTTTTAAAACCTCGGTTACTTCTGGAAAAGTGGATAATATTTTATAAAGGTCTAGTAATTCATTTCTCATTGAGGAATTTATTTTAAAAGTCTTCATAGATTTGTCTAAACTATCTTCTGTAATTTGCCAAAAGTTCTTATGTCTATTCATTAAGCTTCTAAGCCAAGAGTATTCTAGCTGCGTAGTTCGCCAGTAGTTTGCAAAACCTTCCCACTTATCCCCAATTTTATCTTTACATTTTTCTGCAGCTGAATTGACATCAAATAATGTGCCATAAGCATCAAATATTATTGCTTTAATATTTTTCATAAATTAATTTAACAAATATGAGTAATATTAGATTATTTTTTGCAGAAAGTTTATCACTTAATTTAAGTTCTAAACTTGATAAATCTCAATCTCATTACTTAAATAAAGTTATGAGAGTTAGAGCTGATGAGATTTTTTCATTATTTAATAACAGTGGAGAATGGGAAGCAAAAATTAATGGAATTTCAAAAGGTATAGTTGAATTTACTGTTACTAAATATTTAAGATCTAAGGAAAATTCAAAGGAAGTTTGGCTGGCTTTTTCTCCAATAAAATCAAATTATTTTAATTTCATGATACAAAAATCAACCGAACTAGGTATTACTAAATTTTTACCTATTATTTTTGATAGAACTATAGTTAGAGAAATAAATAAACAAAGATTGGAAAAAGTAATCATTGAAGCTTCAGAACAATCAAATAGAATTAATGTTCCTATATTAGAAAAGTCTCAAAATTTAAAAAGTTTTTTAAGTAAAAATAGAAATAAAATGAATTTAATATTTACAGATTTAAATTCTAAAAATAAAAAACTAGATATAAATAAATTAACAAACAAACCCATATGTATAATTATTGGTCCCGAAGGAGATTTTTCAGAAGTTGAAAGAGAAAATATTCTTTCTTACGAGGGAGTTAATTCTTTAAAAATTAATGAAAATATTTTAAGATCTGAAACAGCGGCAATCTCTGCAATATCTATAGTTAGTTATTTTACAAATTTATAAATATTTTTTAAGTATTTTAATTGATCTTTTAATGTCATCTTTATGAGAAATTCTTGCAATATATTTTCCGTCTTTTAAAAGTATTACAGGAGA
>Ga0163108_10001736_pt1 | contig 15911 bp, 16 predicted proteins | sample Fk1155metaG_FD_109644 | JGI IMG/M metagenome (GOLD analysis project Ga0163108, IMG submission 109644) | Marine microbial communities from the Central Pacific Ocean - Fk160115 155m metaG | ecosystem: Environmental > Aquatic > Marine > Oceanic > Photic zone | place: The Central Pacific Ocean...
AAAGTATGCATTCGGCATTTATATAAAAGAAATGTCGGATTTGGAAAATATTTATGGTGCGTTAGCAATTATCCCGCTTTTTTTTATATGGATTTATATTTCTTGGGTAATAATTTTGTTTGGCGCACATTTAACTTTTTGTTTATCTTTATTTCGTCCTGTGGATGGAAATAAGGTTTAAAAACTAAGTTTATAATTACGAGAGTGAAAAAATATTTATGAAGAAGAAAGCGATTAATTGCATTATAGGCGGCAGAGTCCAGGGGGTTGGTTTTCGTATGTCAACAAGCCAACAGTCTAAATTACTTGGTATTAAAGGTTGGGTTAAAAACCTTGATGATGGTAGGGTTGAAGTGTACGCGTGTGGAGAACAAAATTTACTTGTTCAATTGCGTAAATGGTTAGCGCACGGACCAAGTTTAGCAAGGGTTATCAATATTGACTGTATTAATGCTGATTATCAAAAATTTGATGATTTTTCTATACGTTAATTATTCTTAATTTTTTCTTTAATGAACGTAATTGCTTTTTTGATTTGAATATTTTGGTTCTCGTCATCCTGCCTCGCTTTGTATTCAATTTCACCAGCGTCTAAACCCTTTTCACTAAAGACAAAGCGATGAGGGATTCCAATCAACTCCATATCTGAAAACATCACCCCAGGTCTTTCATTTCTATCATTGAGCAAAACATCTACATTATTGTTTGATAATTCATCATAAAGGGATATAACTGCGTCACGTAAACGTATTGACTTGTGCATATTTACGGGAATTAGTGCCAGCTGAAAAGGCGCTATGGAAGTTGGCCATACAATACCTTTTTCATCATGATTTTGTTCAATAGCCGCAGCGACAATACGTGAAACCCCAATACCATAACAACCCATTGTTAAAGTAATTGATTTTCCATGCTCATCAAGACAATTCGTTTTCATGCTTGAACTATATTTTGTGCCTAGTTGAAAAATATGTCCGACTTCAATACCACGTGCACGCTCTAATGCGCTAGCATCCTTCTCTCCTAAATCTGCTTTAGCCCGTTCTAAACTGGCAGCATAATCTCCATTTTTAGAAAATACGATTTGGTCTTCTCCTGATTCTGCTAAAACATGAAATTCATGCGATTTATCTCCACCAATATTTCCAGAGTCAGCGATAACTGCACGAAATCTAAGACCAAGACGAGTAAATATTTTTGAGTATGTTGCATACATTTTCTCATAAGTTTCTTGTAATGATTCATCATTCATATGAAAGGAATAGGCATCTTTCATTAAAAATTCACGGGAACGCATAATTCCGAAACGCGGACGTATCTCATCTCTAAATTTAGTTTGTATTTGATACAAAATAATAGGGAGTTGTTTGTAGCTTCGAACCTCACGTCTTACTAAATCTGTGATGACTTCCTCATGGGTTGGTCCAAAACAGAACTCACGTTCATGACGATCATTTACCCGCAGTAATTCTGGGCCATACTGGTCCCAACGTTTGGATTCACGCCAGAGTTCAGCTGGTTGAATTGCCGGCATTAATATTTCTTGAGCATTAGCAGAATTCATTTCTTCACGAATAATAGCTTCCACTTTCTTTAATGTTCGGTAACCTAGTGGCAGCCATGTGTATATGCCCGAGGCTAATTGACGAATCATGCCTGCCCGCAACATAAGTTTATGACTTATTATTTCGGCATCAGCTGGTGCCTCTCTCAAAGTGGCCGTTAGTAATTTTGATAGCTTCATGCGTTGAATTATCTACATCATAAGTTAGAAAAAAATACCCAATTTGTAGTGATATAATGAATCATATCAGACACGGGTTGATAAGCGGTATCTAGCTGTATTGGACTAGTGAAATTAATAGGATTCAATATTCTATGAAGCTTTTATTTATGCTTAATTGGTTAATTCCAAGCCATTTCCTAGACAATATATCATAACACAGCTTGACCTAACCTAAGAATCTCAGTAACTTCCCGCGTTTTTGTACAAATTAATGTATATTTATAACTTCTACATAATAATTGGTAGGACAGATGTCAAAAAAGAAAGAAATTTTAAGAGGGGCAGAAATTTTCTGTCGTGCGCTGAAGGACGAAGGGGTCAAGCATTTGTTTGGCTATCCAGGTGGCGCCGTACTTCATATATATGATGCTCTTTACAAACAGGATGATGTTGAACATATTCTAGTGCGTCACGAACAAGGGGCAACACACGCTGCAGATGGTTATGCGCGGGCAACAGGAAAACCCGGTGTTGTGCTGGTGACATCAGGACCAGGCGCTACGAATGCGGTCACAGGTATTGCCACAGCCCATATGGACTCCATTCCATTAGTTGTCTTTACCGGGCAAGTTCCAAGAAAAATGATCGGAAATGATGCTTTTCAGGAAGTTGATTCTATTGGTATTACAAGACCCTGTGTGAAGCATAATTTTTTAGTGAAAGATGTTAAGGTATTAGCTGAGACTATAAAGAAAGCTTTTTATGTTGCAACTAGTGGACGACCAGGTCCAGTTGTTGTTGACATTCCAAAAGATGTTACGGCTGATTCTTGCTCGTATGAATACCCAAAAAATATTGATATGCGTTCATATCGTCCAGTTATCAAAGGACATCCAGGCCAAATAAAAAGGGCATCAAAATTAATTTTATCGGCAAAAAAGCCAATGATTTATTCTGGTGGGGGTGTAATTCTTGGTGAAGCGAGCAAGGAACTTACTAAATTCACCCAAATACTAAATTACCCTATAACTAATACACTTATGGGTCTTGGGGCATATCCGGCAACCGACAAACAATTTGTAGGGATGCTTGGGATGCATGGTACCTATGAAGCTAACATGGCTATGCATAATTGTGACGTATTGATTGCGATTGGTGCAAGATTTGATGATCGTGTAACTGGTGATCTTGAAAAGTTTTGTCCGTACGCAAAAATTATCCATATTGATGTCGATCCATCATCCATTGCTAAAAATGTGCCTGTTGATGTTCCGATTGTTGGTGATGTAAAACATGTTCTGAAGGATTTAAATGAAATTTTAAAGAGCGAGCAAGATAAACTTCAAGTAAATAAAAATGAACTTGAGTCTTGGTGGGATAAAATTCATGAGTGGGCAAAAATTGATTGTCTTAAATATGATCGGACATCTTCTGTTATTAAACCGCAGTTTGTAGTTGAGAAATTATGGGAATTAACAAAAGGTGATGCTTATGTTACATCAGATGTTGGACAACATCAGATGTGGGCCGCGCAGTTCTATAAGTTTGATAAACCAAGACGTTGGATTAATTCTGGTGGTTTAGGCACTATGGGTTTTGGGCTTCCTGCAGCGATGGGAGTTAAATTAGCTTTTCCGAATGAGACAGTTGCATGTATTACGGGTGAGGCAAGTCTTGTGATGTGCATTCAGGAGTTATCGACTTGCTTACAATATGGGACGCCAGTAAAAATTATAATCTTGAATAATCGTTATATGGGTATGGTTCGCCAATGGCAGGAATTTTTTTATTCTGGACGCTATTCACATTCATATATGGAAGCTTTACCCGATTTTGTAAAAATGGCAGAAAGCTATGGTCATATGGGCATTAGAGTTGAAAAAAGCAGTGGTGTTGAAAATGCTTTGAAAGAAGCTTTATCAATGAAGGACAAAACCGTGATAATGGACTTTATCACCGATCAGACTGAAAATGTTTACCCTATGATTGCGTCCGGCAAAGGGCATCATGAAATGCATTTGTCGTCTGAAAGGGAACTTGCTTAATTATGAGGCATATCATCTCATTGCTTCTAGAAAATGAGGCTGGAGCTTTATCAAGAGTTTCAGGATTGTTTTCAGCACGAGCTTTCAATATCGAATCATTATCGGTTGCACCAACCGAAGATCCGACAGTTTCTCGGTTAACTTTGGTAACCACTGGTTCAGATGCTATTGTTGAGCAGATAACGAAACAACTAAATAAATTAGTTGATGTCATTAAGGTGGTCGATCTTAATGAGTATGAACATGTTGAAAAAGAGTTATTACTGACTAAATTAATCGCGGAAAAAAAAGAAGACCATGAGACGGTTAAACGCTTAGTAGATACATTTAATGGCCGTATTGTTGATGTAACTAAAAATTTATATACAATCGAAATCACAGACACATGCGAAAAAATAGATGCTTTTATAACCACATTAGACGATCGTTTGATACTTGAAGTTGTTCGTTCTGGTGTGTCAGCCATATCACTTGGTGACAAAGCCATACAATCTTAAAACTATATTTGATGAGAGAAGTTCAATGAATATTTATTATGACAAAGATGCTGATTTAGAAATTATAAAGGATAAGCAAGTAGCTATAATTGGATATGGTTCCCAAGGGCATGCACATGCAAATAACCTTAAGGACTCAGGTGTTAATGTATGTGTTGGTCTACGTACAGGATCAGCATCCATTGAAAAGGCTAATTCCGCGGGGTTAGAGGTTAAACCTATCGCTGATGCTGTATCCACTTCTGATTTGATTATGTTATTGGCGCCTGACGAACATCAAGCTGAGTTATATAAAAATGAGATAGAGCCAAATATAAAAGAAGGCGCAACTCTCGCATTTGCGCACGGATTTAATATCCATTTTAAACAAATTATACCTCGCCCTGATTTGGATGTAATTATGGTTGCTCCTAAGGGCCCAGGGCATTTAGTACGTGCTACTTATGCAAGTGGAGGTGGAGTCCCTTCATTGATTGCTATATTTCAAAATGCGTCTGGACACGCCAAAGAGCTTTCTTTATCTTATGCCTCTGCAAATGGAGGTGGGCGAGCAGCAATTATTGAAACTACGTTTAAAGAAGAAACAGAAACCGACTTGTTTGGCGAACAAACAGTTCTTTGCGGAGGTATAACTTCTCTTATACAAACTGGTTTTGAAACTTTAGTAGAGGCAGGTTATGCCCCAGAGATGGCGTATTTTGAATGTTTACATGAGACAAAATTGATTGTTGATCTAATTTATGAAGGCGGTATTGCGAATATGCGCTATTCAATTTCAAATACTGCAGAGTATGGTGATTTTACGCGCGGACCTCGTATTATAACTAATGAAACAAAACGTATAATGAAAGATATATTAGCAGAGATTCAAAGTGGTGAGTTTGCACGCGAATTTATTTCGGAATATAAAAATGGCGCTCCTACAATGGAAGAAAAAAGACGTGTGAGTCGTGAACATGGAATTGAGATTATTGGAGAAAAGTTGAGATCAATGATGCCATGGATCGGAGAAAATAAATTGGTCGATGAAGAAAAGAATTGATTAAATTTTATATATCTATTTTTAAGTTTCTTAAGAAAATTTATTTTTGAGTATAGAGTTAAATGTCAAGCAACCATTATCCTTTTATAGCAAGAGAGGCTTGGCCAATATTAATTATAATTTTTAGTATTGTTTTCCTTGCAAAGTTTTTTCTTAGTGGACCTATATTCGTATTTTTATTGCTTATCCTATTAATTACTATTTTTCTTTTTCGTGATCCTTATAGAGAAATACCCTCACAACCATTAGCTGTTGTTAGTCCAATACACGGTATTATTTCGAAAGTTGGGGAAGCAAAAGAAATTCGTTTAAATACGGATACAATACGTATTCGGGTTGTGATGCGTATTACTGATATCTATTCATTGCGAAGCCCAATTGAAGGAAAAGTTATTGAGCAATGGTATAACCCGTCATGCAAGAATCAATCCCATCAGCATCTAGATTTTCACGTTCAATCCGATGAAGGCGATGATATTATAACTGCAATTAGATTTAGAAATATAATGCACAGGTCTCATATATATTTGAATTCCGGCGAAAGAGTTGGTCAAGGACAGCGCTGTGGATATCTATCTTTTGGCGGTGTTGTTGATCTTTTTTTGCCGGTTGAATCAAAAATTCTTGTTAAGGTTGGACAATACGTGGATTCAGGTAGTACCGTATTAGCTGAATTAATACATTCAGAACCGTTGAGTTCAGTAAAAGAATAGTTAGAATAATTAACCTTATTCTTTATTCCTTGTTTAAGTTAATAACTTTCAAGGGTAAACTTCCCTACTAATTTTTTTAAAAGCGGTGTTGAGAACAGTGACAAAATCTGGACGTGGAATTTATTTATTACCAAATTTGCTAACAACGGGAGCATTATTTTCTGGTTTTTATTCTATCGTAGCGGCTATGAATCAGAATTTCGATTCTGCCGCTATTGCAATTTTTGTCGCAATGATACTTGATGGTATGGATGGTCGAATTGCTAGATTAACGAATACCCAGAGTGCATTTGGAATGCAATATGATAGTCTCTCAGATATGATTTCATTTGGTTTGGCCCCGTCACTAGTAGTCTATCAATGGGCATTATTTGGTATGGGGAAATTAGGCTGGTTAGCTGCTTTTGTTTATACAGCATGTGCGTCATTAAGGTTAGCACGGTTTAACACCCAAGCGACAAGTGTTGATAAACGTTATTTTCAGGGTTTACCGAGTCCAGGCGGGGCTGCTGTATTAGGCGGGCTTGTTTGGTTTGGGAATAATTTTGGGTTGGCTGATGACACAGCTATTGCGATTATGTGTTCTCTACTAACAGTTGTCGTTGGTTTATTAATGGTTAGTAATATTAGATATCATAGCTTTAAAGAATTTGATCTTAAGAATCGTATTCCATTTATGGCTTTTCTTATAATAGTTCCTGTATTTGTTCTAATTGCAATAGAACCAGCTTCAGTTCTATTTCTTTTAGCAATATCTTATACAATTTCTGGACCAATTTTTACGTTGATTTTATTACATCGTCATAGGGCAGCAAGAAAAGATGCAAGATAAATTAATTGTTTTTGATACAACTTTGCGTGATGGAGAACAAAGCCCCGGAGCGTCAATGACCAAAGACGAAAAACTTCGTATCGCAAAGGCGTTGGAGAAAATGCATGTTGATATAATTGAAGCTGGTTTTCCAATTGCAAGTCATGGAGATTTTGAGGCTGTTAAGTCAGTTTCAGAATTGATTACCGAGAGTACTGTATGTGGTTTGGCAAGAGCACTAGATAAGGATATAGATTGTGCGGCAGATGCACTAAAGCCGGCAAAATCTTTTCGTATTCATACTTTTTTAGCAACGTCGCCTATACATATGCGGGAAAAATTACGAATGGAACCTGAGCAAGTTATTGATAATGCAGTTAAGGCAGTTAAACGAGCAGGAAAATATACAGATAATATAGAATTTTCCCCCGAGGATGCCGGACGTTCTGAATTTGATTTTTTATGCCGTGTAATTGAGTCGGTAATTAATGCTGGTGCAAAAACAATCAATATACCAGATACAGTCGGTTATAACTTGCCGCAATACTTTGGAGAGTTAATAGGTAATCTAATAAAAAATATACCAAATTCTGATAAAGCAATATTTTCAGTGCATTGTCATAATGATCTTGGGCTTGCAGTAGGCAATTCCTTAGCTGCTGTTTTAAATGGCGCAAGACAAGTTGAATGTACAATAAATGGTTTGGGGGAACGTGCTGGTAATGCGGCCTTGGAAGAAATAGTTATGTCGGTAAAAACACGAAAGGATGTGTTTTCATGCGATACCAATATCGATACAAGTCAAATTGTTCATTGCTCAAGACTCGTTTCAACAATTACAGGTTTTCCAGTACAACCAAATAAAGCCATTGTTGGTGCTAACGCATTTGCGCATGAATCAGGTATCCACCAAGATGGTGTTTTGAAAAGTCGTGAAACTTATGAAATTATGCGTGCTGAAGATGTTGGGTGGAATGCTAACAGAATGGTTTTGGGTAAGCATTCAGGACGTAATGCTTTTCGTACACGTTTAGAAGAACTGGGTATTACTTTTAAGAAAGAAGAAGAATTGAACGCAGTTTTTTCGCAATTCAAGGAATTAGCTGACAAAAAACACGAAGTCTATGATGATGATTTGCAAGCACTGGTTAGTGACACAATACAAGGAAGTGCAGACGAGAGAATAAAACTTATTTCTCTTAAGGTGGGGACTGAGACGGGGGTAAAGCCGAGAGCACAAGTTATATTATTAATTGATGGAAAAGAAAAGCGTGCCAATGCTGAAGGTGGGGGGCCAGTAGACGCAACATATAAGGCTATTGAAAGTATGGTTGAGAGTGGCTGTAATTTACAATTATATTCGGTTAATAACATAACCGATGGCACAGATTCACAAGGTGAGGTGACAGTCCGTATAGATAAGGGTGGGCGTATAGTTAATGGTCTTGGAGCTGATACCGATATTGTGATTGCGTCTGCTAAGGCTTATATCAATGCGCTAAATAAGGTTTTTGACCAAAATGTGCGTGCACATCCACAGCAAGTGTAAAATTATATATGAATGGTATTCGTCAACATCAATATTTAAAAGAGATTGGTATTACAGTTTGGTTAGAACGCAAATTAGCGGGTAAAGAAACCACTGGTTTTAATGTTAAAAGTGTTTCCAAAGAAAATAGACTTTTAGAAACAGAATTAGATAAAAATCTAGACTATCTTTCAAGTCAGGTTCAAACATGCAATTTTTGTGAATTACACAAGTTTAGAACAAAAGCTGTTTTTGGTATCGGTAATAAGAATGCAGACTGGTTAGTTATTGGCGAAGCACCTGGTGTAGAGGAAGATCTTAAAGGAGAGCCCTTTGTTGGACGTGCAGGAAAGTTATTAAATGCAATGTTACTTTCTATGGGACTACAAAGAAAAGAGGTATTTATTGCCAACATATTAAAATGTAGGCCACCAAAAAATCGTGATCCAAAATTAGACGAGGTAGAGGCTTGTGGAAATTATTTAAGGCAGCAAATTGAACTAATTAAACCGAAGGTTATTCTTGCGCTTGGGCGAATAGCAGCACAAAATTTATTAAAATCGACTACACCAATTGGTAAAATGAGAGGCAATTCTTATCTATATCCAGGTAGTGATTTGCCAGTGGTCGTGACTTATCATCCAGCATATCTGCTTCGTTCTCCTACCGAGAAACGTAAGGTTTGGGAAGATCTAAAATTTGCTCAAAATATATTTAGGGGATTAATATGAGTGCGGTAATCCCAATGCCCGAAATATATATTCGGCCTATGATAGAGCAAGATGTTATCTCCATCATTAATATTGAAAAAAATTCGTATGATTTTCCTTGGAGCGAAACAATTTTTCAAGATTGTTTACGTGCAGGTTATAGTTCTTGGGTTATCGAAAATAATAAGATTCTCATTGGTTACGGTATTATGTTAATTACCTCAGATGAATCACATATCTTAAATTTATGTGTCCACCCTGATTATCAGTCTATGGGGGTTGGCAAGCAACTATTAGATTATTTTTTATTTCTGGCTAGAAGACAGAATATTCATAGGATTTTTTTAGAGGTTAGGCCAACTAATTTTAGAGCTATTAAGCTTTATATAAGTATGGGGTTCAATGAGATAGGAAAACGTCGGAATTATTATCCAACGAAGATTGGACGAGAAGATGCACTAATTTTAGCAAAAACTTTATTAAAAGAAGAATTGTGAATGATCAGAAAAGAAAGTAAAAAAAATATCGAAGGTCTGCCAGATTTTCTAACATTAGAATCTTTTGTCGGTAATACTCCTTTAGTAAAACTGCAACGTTTATCAGGAAATTCAAGTAATGTTATCTTAGGTAAGCTTGAAGGCAATAATCCTGCAGGTTCGGTAAAAGATAGGCCAGCAATGAGTATGATTAAACATGCAGAATTACGTGGCGAGATTAAATCTGGTGATACATTAATTGAGGCAACTAGTGGGAATACTGGCATTGCTTTGGCTATGGCAGCAGCAATACGCGGGTATCAGATGATATTAGTAATGCCTGAGAATATGAGTGTTGAACGACGCGCAGTAATGAAAGCTTTTGGCGCAGAAATTGTATTAACTTCAGATGAAGGTAGCATGGAAGAGGCAATAGATGTTTCTCGTGAGTTAGAGGCAAAAGGAAAAGGTAAGATACTAGATCAATTTGCTAATCCGGATAATCCTCGTTCACACTACGAAGGCACAGGACCCGAATTATGGAAAGACACTAATGGAAAGATCACGCACTTTGTAAGCGCAATGGGTACAACAGGAACGATAATGGGGACGTCGCGTTTTCTAAAAGAAATGAACTCGGATATACAAATTATTGGTGTTCAGCCTGAAGATGGCGCGCGTATTCCTGGTATACGGAGATGGCCTCAGGAATATATGCCGAAAATTTTTGAACCGGCAAGAGTTGATAGAGTTATTGATGTAACACAAGAACTTGCAGAAAAAACAACTATTGCTCTTGGAAAGATGGAAGGTATATTTGCAGGCATTTCTTCAGGAGGTTCTGTTGCTGCAGCGCTTCAGATATCCAATGAAGTTGAAGATGCTGTCATAGTTTCAATTATTTGCGATCGGGGCGATCGTTACCTTTCAACAAATGTTTTTCCCGAATAAATTTAGTCAGAAATAGTATTCTGGAATGAATATTCTTGTTTTTGATATTGAGACAATTCCAGATATTAATTCAGGAAGAAAGATTTTCAATCTAGAGGGTCTTAACGATAAGAACGTTGCCGAATTAATGTTTAGTTATCGTTATCAACAAAGCGATGGCAGAACAGAATTCTTACAACATTATTTACATCAGATTGTGACAATATCTGTTTTTCTGAAAACGGATGATAAATTAAATATATGGTCATTAGGAGATAAGGATTCATCTGAAGCAGAATTACTCAAACGTTTTTTTGAGGGTATAGAACGATATACTCCAACGATTGTTTCTTGGAATGGGAGTGGTTTTGATTTGCCAGTCATACATTATCGTTCACTTATTCATGGTGTTTCTTCACAACGTTATTGGGAAAACGGCGATGACGATCAGTCTTTTCGTTGGAATAACTATTTGAGTCGCTTCCATAGTAGGCACACAGATCTAATGGATGTCTTATCAGGGTATATAACAACAGCTAGAGCACCACTAAATGAAATCGCTACTATTCTGGGTTTTCCAGGGAAAATGGGCATGAGCGGCGAAAAAGTTTGGGATTACTATTTGGCTGGTGACATTGAATCTATCCGTAACTATTGTGAAACTGACGTTCTTAATACCTACTTAGTTTATTTAAGATATCAATTAATACGTGGGAAATTAACTAATGACCTGTTTATTGAAGAGTGCCAAAAAGTTCGTAATATGCTAAAAAATGAAAGAAAAACACATCTAAAAGAGTTTCTTGAAGTTTGGAAGGTTGGTTAAAATATACTTTTACACTGTAACTGTTTTCTGGAAATTAATGAGAACGGAAAAAAAAATATTAAAAACTAAATCTCTATTAATATTATTTGTTTTACTTTCCCAATTTTTTATTAATAGCTGTAAAGATATAGATAGAAATACGATAGCAATTGGTTTAAATACAAACCCAATAACCTTAGATCCACGTTATGCAACTGATGCAATTTCATATCGTCTAATACGATTACTTTACAAAAGTTTAATTGATTTCGATGAAGAATTTCATGCTAAACCTGAACTAGCAGATTGGGAAAAGATCTCACCAATTCACTATAGGTTTACATTAAGAGAAAAATTAAATGAATTTCATGACGGTTCTTTATTAACATCCGAAGATGTAAAGGCAACATATGAATCGGTATTAAATCCAGAGAAGATATCGCCGCATAGGAGTTCGATTGCGATGATAGAATCTATTGAAGTTGTGGGTCGAAATATTATTGATTTCAAATTATTGTATCCAGATCCTCTTTTTCCTGGGCGTTTGGTGATAGGTATTTTGCCTAAGAAACTAATATCGAAAAAACATAATTTTGCTAGAGAACCTATCGGGAATGGACCAATGAAAATTGTAGATTTTAAAAATGACAATCATCTAAAATTATTACGCCTTCATGACAATAAGATAATTGAATTTATTACCTTAAAAGATCCTACAGTAAGAGTTCTGAAGTTATTAAAAGGCGAGATCGATTTGATTCAAGGTAACTTACCTCCTGAGATTATAGCCTGGTTGGATCAAAAGAAGTCAATTCATGTAAAGAAAAAAATAGGAAATACTTTCACATATCTTGGTTTTAATATGGAAGACCCCATTGTGGGTAATATTTTAATTAGAAATGCAATCGCCCATGCAATTGATAGAGAATCAATAATAAAATATGTGATGGGGGCATCAGCTAGGAAAGCTGAAGCATTGTTGCCCCCGGAGCATTGGGCTGGTAATTCTAATTTAACAGGTTTTGATTATAACCCTGAAAAATCAAGAATATTGATTAAGCAAGCTGGTTACAGTGACTCATATCCAATTAGATTAGTTTATAAAACATCAAATGATCCTTTTCGATTACGTTTAGCGACAATTATCCAGCACCAATTGGATTCTGTTGGAATTGAGGTAGAAATACGCAGTTATGATTGGGGAACTTTTTATGGTGATATTAAAGAAGGACGCTTTCAAATGTATAGTCTGTCGTGGGTTGGGTTAAAGGTACCCGATATTTTTCACTATATATTTCACAGCAAATCAATTCCTCCGTATGGCGCTAATCGAGGTAGATTTAAAGATAAAAATGTTGATTCAATTCTGGAGTTAGCCAAATCCGAGGTGTTATTGTATAAACAGGCCCTATATTATAAGGATCTTCAAGAATATTTATTACAAGCATTGCCTTATATTCCTTTATGGTATGAAGATAATGTATTGGTGTCTAAATCTAACATAAAAGGCTATACACTAAGTACAGATGGTAATTTTGACTCACTTGAATATGTAACAAAGAAATAATCAATATATTTTATATGCATATTAAAATATCGATTTCCAAACAACAGCTATTTCTTTTTGACGGGAGGGATATTCTTAAGAAGTATTCTATTTCCACAGCGAAAAATGGTATGGGGGAGAGAAAAAATAGCGAATGTACCCCCCGAGGAGAACATATTATTGCTGAGAAAATAGGTCATGGCGCTAAAAAAGATTCTGTTTTTGTAGGTAGAGTAGAAACAAATGAATTATATAATCTTGAAATACGTGATTTACATCCGGACAGAGATTGGATACTTACAAGGATATTATGGTTAAGTGGAACAGAGGAAGGCAAAAACAAGGGTGGCGATGTTGATAGTTACGACCGATATATTTATATACATGGCTCACCAGAAGATATCAAAATGGGTAAGCCTGGTTCAAAAGGATGTGTCAGAATGCGTAATTCTGATGTTATAGAATTGTTTGAATTAGTGAGCGTAGGAACAATAGTAACTATTGGTGAAAAATAGAAATAGTGAATCAATAAAAAACTGTGTATTTGAACTATATAATTAAACGTTTATTTGGCGCTGTTTTTGTATTATTCAGTATATCGACGATAGTATTTTTTTTGATTCATATTATTCCTGGCGATCCTATTGAGGTGATGCTTGGGGAGACAGCTAACGCAACAGATAAAGAAGTCTTAAGGCATTCTCTTGGTTTAGATCTACCAATTATTCAGCAGTGGTCTCTATATCTACGTGGTTTCTTTCATTTTGATTTAGGCACATCATTGCATTCAAAACAACTTGTTGGTCAATTGTTGTTAGAACATATATCACCAACGTTGATACTAAGCTTTGCTAGTTTATTTGTTGCAATCATAATTTCAGTTCCGTTGGGAATAGTATCAGCTTTTTACAAAGATTCGATTTTGGATCGGCTCTCAATGATGACAGCAATACTTGGTGTTTCAATTCCTAACTTTGTGATGGGCCCATTATTAATTTTGATTTTTTCATTATGGTTGGGATGGTTTCCTGTAAGTGGTAATGAAGGTGTAAGCTCATTGATTCTCCCGGCTTTAACATTGGGCACTGCACTTGCTGCAATTTTGTCACGAATGATTCGTTCATCAATGTTAGAAATTTTGCAAGAAGACTATATAAGATCGGCGCATGCACGTGGTTTAACTGAATTTAACGTATTAGTATTTCATGCGCTGCGTAACGCCCTATTACCCGTTGTTACTATCCTAGGAATGCAACTCGGCACCCTTTTGGCGGGAGCTGTTATTACAGAAACTGTATTTTCATGGCCAGGCATTGGACAACTGATGATTGAATCAATACAGAAAAGAGATTATCCAGTCGTTCAAGGCTGTGTAATATTGATTAGTTTTACTTATGTTCTTGTTAATCTTATCGCCGATTTTATTTGTGTATCGCTTGACCCGAGAATTAGAGTTGATTCATGAAGAAAAGATTTAATATACCTTTTTTTGTAATTACATTTTGGTTTGTTTGTGGAATATTAGGATTAATATTACCTTTACAACCTGATCAAATTCTATTAGACAAAATTTTGTTGGCCCCAAATATGGAGCAATGGTGTGGTTATGATCATCTGGGCCGCCCAATTTGTGAACGCCTAATCATGGGGGCTAAAACATCATTTAGCGTTGCAATCGTTGTTGTCTTTATATCTTTTATTGTTGGAACTTTTTTTGGTGTAATTGGGGCATGGTTTGGAGGAATTTATGATAAATTTCTCGTAATTATGATCGATATTTTTATTGCCTTCCCCGGCATTTTGTTAGCAATTGTCTTAGCTGGTTTGCTAGGCCCAGGGCTAGCAAATACAGTTATAGCCTTATCGGTTGTAAGTTGGGTTGGATTTTCAAGATTAGCTAGAATGCAAACATTAAGCATTAAAAACCGAGATCATATTGTTGCAGCACAGGCCTTAGGAACACTGGATTATTTGATTGCGTTAAAACATATCTTGCCTTTGATAATCAGCTCATTAATTATTGAGGCAACATTTTCGATTGCGAGCGTCATTATTGCTGAGGCAGGATTATCATTTTTGGGTTTAGGTATTCAGCCCCCTGCTGCTTCCTGGGGGAGTATGATTCGTGATGGCACGCAGTATATGCTGGTAGCTCCACATATGGTTTTGGGCCCAGGATTTGCTATTCTCTCATTGGTGCTATGCATAAATTTTCTTGGTGATTATATGAGAGACAAAATGGATGTTAGAAATTCAAAATGAAATCATACGATAATCTAAAACCTTTAAAATTAGGTCCTATAATGTGTGATATAGAAGGCCTTCAATTAGATGTGGATGAGTGTGAAATGCTACTTCACCCATTAATCGGAGGTGTCATTTTATTTACACGTAATTATGATTCACCGAAACAATTAATAGATTTGACAGAAAAAATTCATGGATTACGCCAACCTTCCTTACTAATTGCTGTTGATCATGAAGGCGGAAGAATTCAACGGTTTCATGAAGGATTCAGTCAGCTACCGGCATGCGGCCTAATTGGCGCGCATGAACCAATAAAAGAAGCTCAATTATTATCAAAGCAAGCCGGCTGGCTTATGGCAACTGAGCTTTTATCAGTAGGAATAGATTTTAGTTTTGCGCCCGTTCTCGACGTCGGAGGCAGTATAAGCGAGGTAATAGGGGACCGTGCGTTTCATGTAGAGCCCGAAAAAATTTCACAATTAGCAAAGGCTTTTGTGTCTGGCATGAAGGGAGCTGGTATGGCAGCTGTTGGAAAACATTTTCCTGGTCATGGCTCGGTGATAGAAGATTCACATTTCTCTATTCCAGTAGACCATCGCTCATTTGAAAATATCAATATGCATGACCTGATACCTTTTAAGGCTTTAATTGACGCTGGTATTTCGGGGTTAATGCCGGCACATGTTATATATTCTGAGGTTGATAAAATGCTAGCAGGATTTTCTTCTATTTGGATAGGAGAGATATTGAGAAAACAACTGAAATTTCAGGGGACAATTTTTAGTGATGACCTTAGTATGGAAGGGGCTAAGATTATTGGCGATTATCCCGATAG
>Ga0163108_10001740_pt1 | contig 15897 bp, 7 predicted proteins | sample Fk1155metaG_FD_109644 | JGI IMG/M metagenome (GOLD analysis project Ga0163108, IMG submission 109644) | Marine microbial communities from the Central Pacific Ocean - Fk160115 155m metaG | ecosystem: Environmental > Aquatic > Marine > Oceanic > Photic zone | place: The Central Pacific Ocean...
AGAACCCGGCGTCTGCCCGGATGTCGGCGAACGACAGATGGCCGCTATGACCTTCCTGCCAAGTCTCAGCACGAAGACCACGAAGTGGCTCGATCCCTTTCCCCTGAGCCGCTTCCTCGCCTGCTCAGGATCCACCGCGCCGCCGCGGGTCTTGACGTCGACGACACCAGCATCTCTCTCCGCCAGCCAGGCGGCTGTCCTGCGAGGACGCCAGGGCATCGACTCGAGCACCTCGTAGCTGGTAAACCAGGGAGCGGGCGCCTCGGCCTCTGAGGTGAAAAGGCCAAGCCCGGGAGCCATCTCTTCAAGAGCGTGCTCCCGGCACAGGCTGCCGACCAGGCCGGAGCGCTCCAGTGAAAGCGCGGGCACGGCGATCCATCGATCAAGCCTGCCTCCTGAATCTACAGGCGGCCGCCCAGGCAGGCCGCTGACCTGCCCTCCCCCTGGAAGCAGGGTGGCTGTGTGCTGGCCGTCATTCTCAGCGAGCGCTCCGCTCCAGAGGACAGCCTGCACCAGGCGACCGGACTCCTGGATAAACTCGACCTCCATTCGTTCAAGCGCCGGGAGCTCCCCGACATCGACCCCCGGACCAAGCTTTACCGCCGAATCGGGATTTCTCTCCAACAGGGTCCGGATAAAATCAGGCCCGGGCTTGTAGTCCCGGTAGGCCCAGGCTCGACGACCTCGACCGCGCCCCTCCAGGTCACCCTCTCTTCGCGAGGGATCGAGATGGATCGCCTCTCCCTCGAGCTCGAGGGTCTCAACATCCTCACATCGGCAATCGGCTGCGTGCTTCGCTTCGCTCAGATTCTCTCCGCACATCCAGGCCCTGAGCGGACTGACGTCACAGGCCCGGATGGGAGCCACAGATGCCAGCGCCATCCCATCCCCGCCGATGCCGCAACAGAGATCATGGATCCTCGGTGGAGCCAGGCGCTTGAATCGCTCCGCCTTATGGCTCGCCGTAAGCGACCCGGTCGCCTGCTCTACCCCGGCAATGTCGGCAACGAGACTCTCCTGGAGAGGGAACTTAACGGCCGCGCGCCGCCGGGCCTCGACCAGCTCCAGCGCGGCCGACACCAGCTCACCGCCCCAGGACTCGCGAAGAGCCTGCAGCCAGGAGATCCTGTGGAGGTCACCGGTCTCCAGCTCCGCGAGCAGCTCGCCCGAGGAAGGCTGGAGAAGCCGCTTCCATAGCTCGATGCGTGTTTCTGGTTCATTCATGGCGGGATCTCCGGGAAGAGTTTGCGGGCGACGAGGAGTACATTTCAACAGCAAAAAAAAGGATCATCCGGAGTGCCCGCCGGCTGTGGTCTGCTATGATGATGCCGGGAGGCTGCAGATCTCCGCAGCGTCCCGGCACCCGGAAGGTTCCGCCATGAAAAGAAACCATCTGCGAAAAATAAGCTGCTGCACCCTCGCAGGGACGCTGCTCCTGGGCCTGGCAACGCCCCTTGAGGCGCAATCACAGGCCGTGAAGACGCAAGACCGCAGGGCCATCCGGGCGGAGATCACCCCTGAGCTTCGTCTCGCCGTCAGGCGCGGGCTCCTGCAGCTGATTCGCCAGCAGAGAACCTCTAAATCCTTCGCCTCCGAGGACTACCCCGTGGCAATCAACGCCCTGATGGGAATGGCCTTGCTGGCCGGAGGGTATACGGACAAGACCGGCCCTGCGGCATACGTAGCCGCCCTGAAACTCAACACCTCCACCCTGCTCCGATACCAGAAAAAGAACGGCTATATCGATGACGGCGACAGCAAGATGTACGGACACGGCTTCGCCACGCTCTACCTTGCGCAGCTCTACGGAATGAGCGCCAGCCCCGACGGCGCGATCCGCAAAGCCCTTGAACGCGCGATCAAGCTCATCGAGCGCGCCCAGGGAAAGGAGGGAGGCTGGGATTACCTGCCAGCTGGAACCGGAGCGCTGACAAATAAGAGCGCCAATGGCGACTCCTCTATTACCGTCTGCCAGACGATGGCTCTCAGGGCCGCTCGCAACCTTGGCATCGCCGTCGATGGCGGGGTTATTGAAAATGCCCGGAGATACATCCAGAGAGCGCAGCTCAAAGACGGCGGCTTCGCCTACAGGATCGGCCGGAGCTCTGTCGGGGGGAGCAGCGAGTTCCCGCGATCAGCTGCCGGGGTCTGCATACTCTACAGCCTCGGCGACTACTCAAGCGTCAAGATCCGCCAGGGCATTGTCTACCTCGAAAAGAACTACCAGGACCTCAACCACTTCCCTCACTACGCCCACTACTATTGCGCCCAGGCCCTGTTCCAGGTTGGAGGACGCTCCTGGAAAGATTACTTTAGCTGGGTCCATCGACGGCTGATCAAGTACCAGCTGACCGACGGCTCCTGGAAGGCGGGCCTGATGGAGCGCAGCGCGGGTGTGCGTACGGCGATGGCCCTCATTGTCCTGCAGCTCCCCTACCGGTTCCTGCCCATTCACGAACGCTGAGAACCGGCCGCGGGCGGGCGAAAGCTCCGAAGGCGAACACAACGAAGGGCTCTTCAAGATGTTACAATGTCGGGCCTGTCGGCCCGGCTCGTAGCCGGGCGAAGAAGACCTGTACGACCGCCGCGCAACCGCCTGGCCTGGCAACCGGAGGAATTTCATGTACCAAAAACCGGGCTCAACGGCATGGGCTCTCTGCCTGCTGCTTGGGCTGCTGCTCCCGTTGGCCCCCGCCGCCAGAGCGCAGGAGCCGCCCAACATCATCTTCATCATGGCCGACGACCTGGGCTACGGCGATCTTGGCTGTTACGGACAGCAGGAGATCAAGACCCCCAGGATCGACCGGCTGGCCGCGGAGGGGATGCGGTTCACCGACTTCTACGCCGGATCGACGGTCTGCGCCCCATCGCGCTGCGTGCTGATGACCGGCTACCATACCGGGCATGCCCTCGTCCGCGGCAATGCCCGGCTGCCGCTGCGCCCCGAGGACATCACCGTGGCGGAGGTGCTCAAGAAGAAGAGCTACTCTACCGGCATCATCGGCAAGTGGGGTCTCGGAGAGCCCGGCTCCACCGGCGTCCCCAACCGCCAGGGTTTTGACTACTGGTTCGGCTATCTCAACCAGCGCCATGCCCACAACTACTACCCGGAGTTTCTCTTCAGGAACGAAGAGAAGGTCAAGCTCCGGGGCAACGTGGTAAGGGCGGCCGGAAAGGAGGGCTCCGGGGTCGCGACCAGGAAGGTGACCTACTCCCATGACCTCATGGCGGAGGAGGCTCTCTCTTTTATCGACCGCAACAAGGACCGCCGATTCTTCCTCTACCTCCCCTTCACCATCCCGCACGCCAACAACGAAGCGCGCAATAAGGGAATGGAGGTTCCCAGCCTGGGAATCTACACCAGCAAAGACTGGCCCGAACCCCAGAAAGCCCACGCGGCGATGATCTCCCTTCTCGACCGGGATGTCGGCCGAATCCTCGACCGCCTCGAAAAACACGGCCTCTCCGAAAACACCGTCTTCATGTTCACCTCCGACAACGGCCCCCATAGCGAAGGCGGCGGCAAGTCCGCCTTCTTCAAGTCCTCCGGCAAGCTCCGGGGCCAGAAGCGCGATCTCTACGACGGCGGCATCCGGGTTCCGCTGATTGTCAGGTGGCCCGGCAAGGTCAAGGAGGGATCGACGTCTGGCTACATCGGCTGCTTCCAGGATTTCCTGCCGACAGCAGCCGAGCTGGCCGGAGCCGAGGCCCCCGCCAGCACTGACGGCATCTCCTTTGTCCCGGCCCTGCTCGGCAAAGAACAAAAGCGTCACCCCTATCTCTATTGGGAGTTCTACGAGCGCGGCTACTCCCAGGCCGTGCGCCTGGGTAAGTACAAGGGAGTGCGGCGCAACACCGATCGGCCCGTGGAGCTCTACGACGTCACCACCGACATCGGTGAGCGAGACGACCTTTCCGCCGCGAATCCGGCGATCGTCAAGAAGATCCTGGCGGCCTTCAAGGAGGCCCACACACCCTCACCACATTGGAAGCCCCGGGTTCCGAGAAAAAAGGCGCCCAGGAGCAAGCCCGCAAAACAGTAACAGGAGCACAGCGCGTGGAAAAAGGAATAGCCCGGTACCTCTTCGAGCTCGGACAGCTGAAACGGGTCAAACGTTCCGGTTGGTGGGTCGCAGGGGTTGATCAACCCGAGAGCGTCGCTGACCACAGTTTCCGGTGCGCGGCCATCGCCTATGTGCTGGCGGAGCTCGAGGGGGCAAATCCCGAGCGGGCCGCAACCATCGCGCTCTTCCACGATACGGGCGAAACCCGGGTCAATGACCAGCATCGAGTAGGCAAATCCTATGTTGAATGGTCCGGAGCGGAAGAAAAGGTGGTCGAGGACCAGCTCGGGCGTCTACCGGCCGGCCTCAGGAAAAAGCTCCGGGAGCTCTACTCTGAGAGCGTCGCGAAGGACTCCCTCGAGGCCAGGATAGCCAAAGATGCGGATCGCCTCGAATGCCTCATCCAGGCGCGTGAATACGAGGACCGCGGCCATCACGCCACCCGGGAATGGATCGAGAACGCCTTGGGCGACATCGAGACCGAGTCGGCTAAAAAAATCGCCGCGGAATGCTCCTCCGCCAATCCGGTTGACTGGCATCTCCCGGACTGAGCTGGAGATCAACTTCTACCGGACGCAGGCTTGCGGACAACCCGGAATCGACCGGCAGCCCGGCCCGCCCGTCGGCTCGTCTCCCTGTTGGAACAGGTAGACCAGGAGAGCGACCGCGTCGGCCAGATCGACCCCCGAATCACCATTGTGATCGAGAAGCGCGATGTTTCCCGGATCGCGGGAGAAGCCGTCATCGCAGGGTAGAACCGCGGGTACACCGACAAAGAGATGCCTCAGAAGAGCGACCGCATCCGAGATGTCAAGCCGGCCATCCTGGTTCGCATCCCCCGACCTCTGCAGCCCGCCGGCTCCCGGCGGCAGCTCCAGGGCGTGGACGCCCGGCGAACCGAGAAGCTCAGGGCTGGCAGTCCAGCTCTCAGAATCATTCCAGGCCGAACGCTCTGCGAGGGCGTCTGTGATCACCAGGGACCGGCCCTCTCCATCGGTTTCCGGAACCCAGGCATCGCTGTACTCAAACTCGAGGATTCTCTCACCCTGCGTTCCCACCAGCCGCAGCGGCTCGGTATCATTCGCCAGGCGGCCATCGTATTCGCCCGCGATCAGGATCCGGCCCACATCGTAGCGGCTGGCGAAAGCCTGCAGATTACGAACGAGCACCACCACCTCGCCGGGCGCCAGGCGCTCAACCGCGCCGACGGAAAAATCGAAGCGCACGCCCCCCTCGATGCTCATCCCCGCAAGCTCCACTGTTTCCGAACCCGTATTCGCAAGCTCAAGGAACTCGAAATCCCCCTCGCTCCAGGAGATCCCCTCCGGCGGTGGAGCCGGATGGTACATGAGCTCGGTGATACGCAGGGGGGTATCGACATAGAAGCGGACCTCCTCCAGCGCGCTCCAATCTCCATTGGAGATCGTCCTGGCGCGAATAACCACGGGTCCGTCAAGAACGATGCCGCTGTCATCGATCGTCGCCGCGGTCATCTCCGGAAGAATGAGGAAATCCGAAGAACCATCGCTCGTATTCAGGCCATGGATCGCGAGCACGTTACGCCCGGCGCGCAGAAGGTCAGTCGATTCACTAATGTCAAAATTCTCGAACACCACCGCCCGGCTGTCAGAGTTGGAGCCGAGCGAACGGGAGTTCCATTGCGGATCAGGGCGATCATTGCTCGCAGCGACCCGCTCGCCGTTCAGGTAAGCGATGAAGCCATCATCGTATTTCATCCTCAGCGTCAGGAAACCCAGCTCCTGCGGGTTCTCCACGTTGAACTCGATCCGCAGATAGCAGGTCGGGTTGATCTGGTGGGCCAGCTCGAGGATGTCCGTGTTGATCAGGTCCTCAAAACCCGCGTTTCTCTCGTAACCGACACCGGTAGTGCCGCTGAGCCAGGCGGAATCGTCGAAATCAGGGGCGATCCAGTCCATCCCCAGGGAATCGTCAGTTGGAACAATAACCCGCACCGGGGCCTCAGAAGGAAGGAGCACCTCGGCATTCATCTCTCCCCCGAGCACCGCCTGGGGAGCTGTCTCGCCGCCGGGCAGCCTGGGATCTTCACCGTCAACGGTATAGTAGATGGAGCCCTGGTTCGCTCGCATGGTCAGGACAAAGCCCGGCTCGATGAATCCGCCCCGGCGGTTCATCTCCGGGGCCGGTATGGTCGGATAGAGCCTCGCGCCGCGGAACTGGTTCAGTACCGTCTCCGAGCGCCGCGGCAGGTAGTTGTTCAGGATGTTGTCTCTTTCCCTCTCCCAATGCGCGTCACGGGTATAGGGAGTCCCCGAATGCTGGTCACCCCAGCGGGCGGATTCGGCCACCACAGCCCGATCGATCGTATTCGCCAGTCTCATGAAACGCTCCGCGGGGCGGTTTCTCTCGGGATGCTCGGGGTCCCAGCGCTGGTTATCAGGATCGACATAGAGAGCGCCGCCACTGGAGAAGTATTTGTGCAGGCGGTCCCCGAAGCGAACCTGGAACTCGGGGTTGACGCGCAGCCGCCCATACACCTCGGCAACACCGTTGTTGACGCTGACCCTGTTTGTCGTGAGATCGGACCTGATACCCATCGACCACTCGGAGTCCCACATATAATATTTGAAACCAGATGGATCGGCCGGGTTGAAGCCAACCCAGTAGTTCTTGTGCGGCCAGTCGGTGTTGCCTACGTAGAGATTGGTGATCATGTAATCGATGATGTTGTCGACGTCGACATATTGGGGGAGGTTCGGGTTCTCAGAACCATCCGAATTCCTGCCCTGGATGCGTTGATAAGCGGCGTCATCCTCCAGGCCCTGGCGGGCCATGCTCAGCATCCTGTTCCAGGCCTGGGTATTGCCATTGGTGGTGGAGCCGTTGGAGTAGGCGTCCCAGTCCTCCTTTTCTCCTCCGAAATAGGTCGCGGAGAAGGCGTGATCAGGCCGCTCGACAGCGTTGTAGAGACCCCAGTAGGCCCCGTTAATATAGACGTGCAGAAAGCGCTCGTGAGACGCGACGTTGCCCATGGCGAGAACCGTCTCCCGCCCGAAGGAGTCGCGAATATAGAGAGGATCATCGCCGGCGCCGCTCCATTGCCAGCCATCATTGGAGTTGGCCCTGAGCACGATGGTGTCAAATCGATCGGGGGCCTCATCTCCAAAGAGAGGGTGGCGGAGCTTAGAGTCGCCATACTCCTCCCTGAAGAGAAAACGCAGCGAGTGCTTCTTCGTTAACCCATGGCTGCGAAAGGCTCCACCCTGGATCCGAATACCGCAGTTGACCTGGAATTCCTCTTCTCCATCGGGATCGATCAGCTCGATGGAGCTGCGACGCTCCCAGGTTCTCCCTCGCGATCCGGAGTTCGTATAGATCCCCCTCGAACCGAACATCTCATCGATATCCATAACCACCGAGATGGTCGGAATAGCGAGCAGGTCATCCCGGATGGTCTCGGCGTACCTGCCGCCAAAACGATCACGCCCTCCCTGTCCAATGACGTCAGGGTCCATGCCGTAATCGGCGGAGGTCCCGCCCCAATTGCGCGGGAAGCCGCGGGCGATGGTCGCCGCCGAATCCTGTTCGGCGATATCATCCGGGAAGATATAGGTATGGGTGTCGATATTGGTCGGAACCAGGTCGTCGAGCAGGGCCAGGGCCCGCAGGGTGGTCGTCCCCTGGATCAGCAGGGGGCCATCGTAGACACTGCCGGCATTCGGCCCCGGCTCGCTGCCATCGAGGGTGTAGCGAATGACCGCGCCCTCGGTTTCGCTGCGAATCTCCACCTCGAAAGGCTCGAAATAGAAGCCTCGGTCAACGGTGAAACTCGTATCAGCCACAAAGCCCGCGAAGCCATCGGCCTCGTTGGCCTCGCCGGGCGTCGGCGACTGGAAATAACGGGGCGCCAGGTCAAGGATGCCCTCGCCTGTCAGCTCGGCGCTGATGAGAAAGTCTTCATCGCCTGGGGCTATGTTGAGCCCATGAATCGCGAGAACGTTCTCACCGGCGCGCAGAAGCCCGCGGCTGGCGGTGATGACGATGTCCTCGAAAACAATAGCGCGCGAGTCCGCCCGGTCCTCTACGGCCGCGGCGTTCCAGGCGGCCACCTGCGGCGCGTTCCTGCTCGCCACCTCGACCCCGTTCAGGTAGGCGATGAAACCGTCGTCGTACCTCATCCGCAACTTCAGCAGATCGAGGACCGGCTCCTGTTCCAGGTTGAAGGGAATCCGCAACCAGGCGGAAGAGTTGATTTCGTGCATCTCCTGCTCCAGGTCGGTCTCGATCAACCCCTCGTAGCCGATCACCGGAACCTCGAAGACCTCGACCTCGGAGAGGGAAAGAACATCCACCTCGTCCGCGTTGCCGGCGCCCCCGGTGCCGGAGAGATCCGGATCCGGGGTTCGCACCACCCGGACAACCCTGCCCGCGACAGGGCCCCCCAGGAGCTCAACCAGGTCGACCTCCAGCCTGTCGGGCCCGCTGCCCCCCCCACCGCCAAGTACGTTTTCCTCGTTGAGCAGATCTGATTCGAAGAGTACCTCTCCACCAGGCTCATCGAGCACAAAAACGGTAATGTCACGAAGACGTGAGGTGCAGCAGCTCCGGCGGTTGTAGAGAACAATCGACCCCAGCAGGGCCTCGCGACCAAGATCGAGCTCCCAGGTGGATGGAAGGTTCTGGCCGGCCGCGGTATGAGTGAAATTGCCGAGGTCCCCGTCAATGCCCATGCGGGCCGGGAACTGGCCGTTACCATAGTCCGAAGACTGGACGGCCTCTCCCTCCGGCGCGATGTTCACGACCGGCGCGCCAACCGCGATACCCGCGCCCGTCTCGAACCCGACCGCGGAGAGCGCCTCGCCCCAGGTCCTGTCATCGAAGCCGGGAAGCATCCAGAGATCTTCGGCTCCGGCGCTCCGCGGCACGTGAACCAGGGCCGGGCTCGCATTCGAAACCATGCGAAAGGAGGTCACCGATTGTCCAAGGCCATAGGAATAATCGGTGTGCTGTTCCGGGTAGGTCGGCGCGTACTGGTATACGATCTCCCCGGCGGGAGAGACCAGGGCCAGGAATTCGCCATCGGAATCGAGCTGGAAGTCAGTGTGCAGGGGCTCCTCGGGATCCGCACGGTCCTTTCCGGAGGCGAAGACAACCAGGAACTCGCCCCCGGCGATGATGACCGACGGAAACCTCCAGCGCCACAGGTTGACGGCTGAATCCGTAAGGTGCCAGCCATCGAGGTCGATGGGCTCGAGGCCGCCATTGTGCAGCTCGATCCAGTCCGAGCTGTCTCCATCTTCATCTCTCAGGCCATCATCGTTGCTGGCCATGAACTCCGTGATGAGCAACTCCTGGGCAGGACAAAAGCGCCCTGACAAGGCCAGGAGGAGAAATACTGCCAGCTGAATTGTCCGCATAATCGATCTCATTCTTTCCGCTCTCAAACCCAGCCGCGAAGCTGCACCCATTCATCGAGAGTAAGGCCTTATCATCGCATTCGGAAGGATTAAAGTTCTGGGAAAAAAAACCCCGGTGCTGCTAACATCAGGCCTCAAGCGAAAAGAAAACAAGGACACCTCAACCGTGACACGCGCCAATAAGTTCTCATGCGCCCTTATCTTCGCCTGCGGCGTTTCAGCCCTGCCTGCGGCTTCTTTCCCCCAGGAGTTGGAGGAGTCCTCGTCCGGGGAGCTTCAAGAAGCCCTCGGACCTGATCACGCCCGCAAGATGGCTGACGGACTCAAGCTCTTCAAAACGAACGTGCGCGAAGTGCTGGTGAAAAGCTGTCTTCCATGTCATGGAGGAGAGCGCACACGCTCAAAATACGACCTCTCAACCCGGGCGGGTCTCATCAAGGGCGGCTCCGAGGGAAAGGCCGTGGTCATCGGCCGGCACGTCGAGAGCCCCCTCTACAAGATGATCACTCACCAGGCCAAGCCGCATATGCCCCACAAGCGGAAGAAACTGGAGGAGAAGAACATCGAGATGATCGCCCGCTGGATCGACCTCGGCGCGGCCTACGATCGCCCACTGAGGGCGGGAAAGGAAGATGGTGAAGGCGGGCTGACCATTACGGATGAGCATCGGGGGTGGTGGGCCTTCCAGCGGCTGGAAACCACGCCCCCGGGGAATGTGGAAAATGCCGACTGGGCCACAGGTGAAATCGATCTCTTCCTGCTCAGCCGCCTCGAGAAAGAGGGCCTCGCCCCCAACCCCGAGGCCTCGCCGCGAGCCCTTGTTCGACGCGCCTATTTCGGCCTCATCGGGCTGCCTCCTCCTCCCGAGGTGGTCGATGCTTTCACCGCCAATCCCACACCGAAGGCCTGGGGCGCGCTCATTGATGAACTCCTCGCGAGCCCGCATTATGGCGAACGCTGGGGGCGGCACTGGCTGGACCTGGCGCGGTTCGCGGAAAGCCACGGCTTTGAACAGGACTACAATCGAAACCACGCCTATCACTACCGTGATTTCGTCATCAAGGCCCTCAACAGCGACATGCCCTACAACCAGTTCGTGGCCTGGCAGCTGGCCGGAGATGAGCTGGCGCCGGAAAACTCCCTGGCCATGATGGCGACCGGCTTCCTCGGAGCCGGTGTCTTTCCCACCCAGCTCACCGAAAAAGAATTCGAGAGCTCACGTTACGACGAGCTCGATGACATGGTCAACACCATGGGAACAGCGATGCTCGGGTTGACAATCGGCTGCGCCAGGTGCCACAACCACAAATTTGACCCGATTCCCCAACGAGACTATTACCGTCTGCTCTCGACCTTCGGCACCACGATCCGCAGTGAGATCGATCTGCCAGTCGACACCGGTGAGAACCGCAAGGCTCTCGCCGCCTGGAAGGCCGCGAAAGAAAAGGCCCTTGCCGCTCGTGACACCTACTCCAACGGAGAGCTGAAAAAGAACTTTGCGGCATGGCTCGACAAGGGCGCCGCGAAGGCCCCCCCGAAAGCTCCCTGGGAAGTCCTCAACCTTTCTAAAATTGAATCGAGGCACGGCTCGACCCTGCGGAAGCTCGCCGATGGCTCGATCCTGGCGACCGGCAAAAACCCAAGCCCGGAAGACCTCTACGTGCTGGGCGGAGCCTCCTCCGGGGAAATCAGCGCGCTTCGGATCGAGGCTCTCACCCACTCCTCGATGCCGAGAAACGGGCCCGGGCGAGCCAGCAATGGAAACTTCGGGCTCACTGACCTGAAGGTCGCCGTCCGGCCGCTCAAAGATCCGAACGCGAAGCTCACTCCAGTCAAGATCGTCACCGCGCGCGCTACCCACCAGCAGAACACCGGAAGCCTGTCCGTCAAGGCGGCGCTCGACAACGACAAGAACAAGACCGGGTGGGCGGTTGACCGGGGAGGGATCGGACACGACCAGGCCGCTGTTTTCGGCTTTGAAAAACCGGTACGCTTCGATGGTGGCACCTATATCGAGATCTCGATCCAATGCGGCGCCAACACCCAGCACAACATCGGCCGGCCGCGCCTGTCGGTCACCAGCGTCGATGCCCCGGTGGCGGTCGGCGGCGGCCTTCCCCAGGCGCTCTCCAATGGTTTTGCCCGGCTCAAGGACGGTAAGCCGGAGAAGCTCCCTGCCGCCGAACGAGCGGCCCTCTTCAGCTGGTTCGCTGGCAAAGATAAGCGCTGGCAGGACCTCAACAGGGCCGTCGAGAAACAGAACGGCGGCCGGCCCAGCGGCGGGAAGACCGTCAAGGTCCAGGTCACCAGCGAAGGCTTCCGCCCAACGAAGCACCACGCAGATGGACGCGGCTTCCCACATTTCTACAAGGAGACCTACTTCCTCGGTCGCGGCGACCCGGCCCAGAAGCAAGGCGTCGCCAGCCAGGGATTCCTGACGGTGCTCATGAAAAAAGGCCAGACTGAGAAGAGCTGGCAGGAGGCACCCCCAAAAGGCTGGCGAACTTCCTATCGCAGAAGATCGCTCTCAAACTGGATCACCGACCCGGAGAACGGAGCGGGAACGCTGCTGGCAAGGGTCATCGTCAACCGGCTCTGGCAACATCACCTCGGCCAGGGCCTGGTCTCGACGCCAAACGACTTTGGCGTCCAGGGAGAGAAGCCGACCCACCCCGGGCTGCTGGACTGGCTGGCAAGAGAGCTGATCCGCGGAGGGTGGCGCCTCAAGCCTGTCCACAAGCTCATCCTGCTCAGCAGCGCCTACCGGCAAAGCGGCGCCTACGACAGGGAGCGGGCTGCGAAAGACCCCGACAACCGCCTTCTCTGGCGCCGGGCCCCGGCCAGGCTTGAAGCGGAGATCATCCGGGACAGTGTGCTCGAGGTGGGCGGCCTCCTGGACAAGACCATGTTTGGTAAGGGAACCCTGAACGAGGCGATGACCAGGCGAAGCATCTACTTCATGATCAAGCGCAGCAAGGTCATCCCCAGCATGCAGCTCTTTGACTCCCCCGAGCCACTGGTAAGCCAGGGAAGCCGACCAAAGACGGTTATAGCGCCCCAGGCGCTGCTGTTCATGAACAGCCCCCACGTGCGCAAGAGCGCGATGAAGTTCATGGAAAAACTCCAGGAGACTTCCAGCGCCGATGAAGCTGTCGCCCGGGGCTACCAGCTGGCCCTCAGCCGGAAACCAACCGCCACCGAGCTCGCCGCGGCCGGCGCCTTTGTCTCCCGGCAGGAGGCCTCCTACGCCAAGGCCGGACGCGACGGCAAGGAAGCGCGCCGGCTCGCCCTGGCTGACTTCTGCCAGGTGCTCTTCGGACTGAACGAATTTATCTACATCGAATGAGAATCGAACCATGAAAGAAACCTTGAACCACCTGGAAGCTCTGAACAGGAGAAACATGCTGCGGCGCTGCGGCATGGGACTCGGCAGCATCGGGCTCATGAGCATCCTGCAGGACCAGGGCCTGCTCGGAGCCGCAAAGGAAAAGGTCTTCAATCCCCTCGCCGCCAGAGCGCCTCACTTCAGACCCGCCGCCAAATCGGTGATCTGGCTGTTCATCAACGGCGGCCCCAGCCAGGTTGATACCTGGGACTACAAGCCAGCGCTCGAAAAATGGAACGGGAAGCCGCTTAAAAATTTCGACAAGTTCACCGGCTTTTTCAGCGGCTCCGTCGGCGGACTCATGAAGAGCCCGTTTGAATTCAAACGCCATGGCGAATGCGGCAAGCCCGTCTCCTCGATTTTTCCCAATCTCTCGAAGCATGTCGACAAGATGGCCTTCGTCCATTCCGGCCATACCGAATCGAACAATCACAGCCCCGCTCTCTTCATGATGAACTGCGGGCTGCCGCGCATGGGCTACCCCTGCGTCGGCTCCTGGGTCACCTACGGTCTCGGAAGCGAGAGCGACAGTCTCCCCGCCTTCGTTGTCATGAGCGACCCGAAGGGCCGCGGGCTGCCGAAGGGACATGCGGCAAACTGGGGCGCCGGCTTCCTGCCGAGCGTTTTCCAGGGAACCCACCTGCGCCCGAAAGGCGAGCCGATCGACAACCTCAAGAGAGTCGCCACAATGACGACGAACCAGCAGCGTCGGCAGCTCGATCTCCTCTCCAGCCTGAACCAGGAGCATCTGAAAAACAATCCGCACGAGGAAGAGCTCGCCGCGCGAATTGAGAGCTTTGAGCTCGCCTACCGCATGCAGAGCGCCGCGCCGGAGGCTCTCGATGTCCAGTCCGAACCCGAGCACCTCAAGAAGCTGTATGGGCTCGACAACGGCAAGTGCAAGCACTTCGCCGCGCAATGCCTCACTGCCAGGCGCATGGTTGAACGCGGGGTTCGCTACGTGCAGATCTACTCGGGCGGCATGGAAAACCAGCGTTCCTGGGATGGACACAATGACATCAAAGGCAACCACACAGGGTTCGCGCAAGAAACCGACCAGCCGATCGCCGCGCTCCTCACGGATCTCGAGCAGAAGGGGTTGCTCGATGAAACCCTGGTCGTCTGGGGCGGAGAGTTTGGGCGCCTTCCCGTCGCCCAGAAAGGCGGCAAACCCGGCCGCGACCACAATCCGCACGCCTTCACCACCTGGTTCGCCGGTGGCGGCGCCAGGGGCGGCGTCAGCTACGGAGAAACCGATGAGTTCGGCCACAAGGCCGCGATCGACAAGGTCCACGTCAACGACCTCCACGCCACGATCCTCCACCTTCTGGGAATGGATCACGAAAAGATGACCTACCGCTACAACGGCAGGGACTTCCGGCTGACGGATGTCGCCGGAAGAGTCATCAAGGAGATTGTGGCCTGAGAAACGGAGCTCCCGGTCTTTACCAGCTCAGCTGGCCGGGAAGGTACTCCTCCACCAGCTCCTCGTAGAACGGGCGCAGCTCATCCACCAGGGGAGGATTGTCATCCTTCGAGTACAGATCGTAGGGATTGAACCTTCGCACCCACTGGAACATGTCCCGATCCTGATCGTCCATGAGGTGGTCGTAGGCCCCCTCACGATGACCAGCGTAAAAGGAATGATAGCGGATCGGGTAGAGGGCCTCCAGCGGGAGGTGGTCCTTCACCACCTGGTAGAGATATTCGTCGTGGCCCCAGGAAAGATGAACCCGGCCCAGCCCACAACCTTCTTCATAGATGCCGGTTCTCGTCTGGTACCGTTCGTCCTGCGAATCGGGGTTGAGCTCAAAAAACTCCGGAAAGACGATCCGATCTGAAAACCGGCAGCCAACCGGAAACGTGTCTCCCACCACTGCCCATTGGGGCTCTCCGAAGATACAGAGCAGCTTGCCGAGATCGTGAATCAGCCCGGTAAGAATGAGCCAGCGCGGGTGCCCATCCTCGCGGATCGCCTCGGCGGTCTGCAGCAGGTGCTCGAGCTGAGACAGTTCGGTATCGGGATCGCTGTCATCCACCAGGGTGTCCAGCAGCTCGATGGCTTCCCAGATCCCCATACGTTTGTGGTCGAACTTCAGGTACTGCTCCTTCTTCGCCTCGACAAACTCGAGCGTCTGGTGGGCGTGGTTGAGCTTATAGAACTCTTTGACCCCGGCGCGAGCCTCGGCCCGGTAATCGCGAAAGGCCTCACCTGAGCGCTTACGCCGGCCCGAATCCGTGGATTCGCCCTCGGGATACCGGCTGGCCACGAATTCATCCCAGTCATCGAGCCTTTCAAGCGGCTCTCCATCTGGCCCTTGCCCTTTGATTCCCGGCATGACTCTCTCCACGAAACAAGGCGATCCCAACTCGACCCATTCTGGCAGAGCCCGTCGGTGGAATCGAGACCATTCCCCCGGCTGATTTCAGCCGCGGGATGTGGTTAGATGCTGTTCGGGCCGCCTCTGCAGGCGGCAATGCACGCAGCCGACATCACCGGAGTTAACCAGATGAAAACCAGCCATTGCCTCCGCATCCTCCTGCTCAGTCTTGTCGTCTCGGTCCAGGCCGGCGAGGAAGTCAAAAGCCAGGAGGAGCGAAAACCCGTCGCCAGCACGCTCAAGAAGGCGCGTCGGGGCTTCGGCGGATTCGAACGATATGACTTCAAGCTCGATGGCCATCGCTGCATTCTCGTCAAGCCCGGGAAGGCCGCCCGAGGCAAACCCTGGATCTGGCGGGCTCGTTTTTTCGGCCACCAGCCCCAGGCGGACATCGCCTTGCTGAAAAAGGGCTTCCACCTCGCCTATATCGAGGTGGGCGGATTGTTCGGCAACACGACCGCGGTCGAGCGCTGGAACCTCTTCTACGGCTACCTGACCCGCGAGCACGGCCTCTCCAGCAAGGTCGCCCTCGAGGGCATGAGCCGCGGCGGGCTCATCATCTACAATTGGGCGAGGGCCAACCCGGAGAAGGTGTCCTGCATCTATGGAGATGCGCCGGTCTGCGATTTCAGGAGCTGGCCGGGCGACCTCTACCGTCGGAAAGAGAACAA